>ERZ778518.821-NODE-821-length-26132-cov-7.276182_pt1 | contig 26132 bp, 23 predicted proteins | sample MGYA00510340_ERZ778518 | MGnify/ENA primary metagenome ERZ778518 (study PRJEB29527, sample SAMN07138967) | mouse gut metagenome | material: feces | host: mouse | place: China:Nanjing | collected 2016-01-25 ...
GTTTGTTATGCCCTATAACATTTTTTCAATTCTAATTTTAAACAGTTTCTAAAAAGTTGTATTATCTTTGCAGCAGGTTATATACTGCATTCAGTTTTGCACCGGGCCATCTTATAAGCGTTGCAAAATACCGGATGCAATAACTTGACAACGATTTCGTATAATCTCATTGCAATTAAACTAAGGGTTATTTACGACATCGTCATACTGACATCATACACCTTTAAGACATGAACGCCCTCAAATTCCTTCAACCTGGGGAGGGTAGCTGAACGCCTCCACGTGCTCTAATCATCGTATCAGCCCCGGTCGGTCTGCTGCAGCATAATTGTCCGATCAGGTCATGTATCGCATGCGCGATACAAAACCAGATGTATATATTTCCGGAATATATGACAACTGAATATATCGTTATCAATCATTTAGTTGATTACCACTATGAAATATCTAATTTACTTCGTGGCGGCATTTTTAATACTTCTTTATAGTTGCGAAGAAAGAGAAGTTTTGATGCCATCCTATGAATCCATTGCAGAAAACGCTGAATATGATGGATTCAAAATATCGCAGAGTGAAGCTCTTGCGATCAGTGATAGTTTTAGAGTTAAGTCCGGGACAAGATCATCTTGTTTCAATCTTGCCGGCGTGGATTATGTCACAGACGTATCTACTTTAAACTAAGACTGATGTTATGAGAATGATAAAGTTCTTGTATTTGGTAGTGGCGTTGATGCTGATGGTATCAACAGCAGCAGTGGCTGCAGAATCTCCGAACTATTTCCGTCCGGGTACCATATGGATTTATGAAGCGTCTTCTGTCGGTCCAGGCAGCATGACTAAAGAGGTTAGTGAATGGACCGGACAGGAAATGGAGATCGGCGGATTTAAGGCCATGGAAATGTGGCGCAAATATGGTGACCAGACTCCCAGACTGATGACATATTTAAGGGTTGATGGAGATAAAGTCTACTTCCTTACGGATAAGGACGGCTCGGATTGGCGGCTCCTTTATGATTTCTCGCTGCAATCAGGAGATGACTGTACGGTATGGTGGTTTAACGGTTCAATCGAATATGATAATATCAGTCCCATAGCGGAATATCTGGTATGTGATGAAATCATGGCCAATAATTGTGCTGACTCCGTGGCGCAAATGAAGATGCTCAACTTCCATTCAAAAGATGACTATGAGAATGAGCCGGAAGATTATTTGCAAAAGTCTGTATGGCTAAAAGGAGTAGGAAACGACGGTGGGCCTCTCCACACATTTTGGGGCGATGGCATCGATGGGGCGATATACCGGTTGCTGCTGGTGGAATCGGAAGGTGAAGTGGTATACCGTGCTCCTGGATATACGGGGATGCAGGGCGTCTCCGATGCGCGGATTGAGGTGCAGGCCGGTTGCGGCGAGATATGTGTCAAAGGGGCTGATGCCACCCGGGTGCGCGTATTCGGTGCCGACGGCGTGGCTTGCCGGGGGCGTGACGGAGTGTATGACGGACTCTCGAAAGGAGTCTATATTGTGCAGGTAGCCGAGAGCACTATGACCGTTATGGTGCGCTGAAAAGTGCATCGGCGCTTAGACAGCAAAGAGAAAACTGATAAAAAATCGCCCCCCTTCTTCAATTCGCAAAAGCGGCGCGAAGAAGGGGGGCTGCATGTCGCAATCACAGCGAAAGAGTGGCTGACGATGGCACAAATATCCTCTAAAAATAAAAAAAGATTCCAAAAAGAAAGTTGGGGGGCGAATGGATTGAGCAGGAATATAGGGTATAATTCAAAAAAAAATAGTACCTTTGCAGACGCTGATACGTAGGCGTCTGCCGCACGTAGTGGCCGGACGCGCCATAACCTGCGGCCACGACAGCTGTAAGGCGCTGCTAACTTTATGGAACACTGGCTAATAAATAATCTGCTCACTTTTGGTCTGGCATTAGTTCTGACCGGTATGCTGATACCCCAGATTCTGGTAATCGCTTTCCGCAAGCGGCTATTCGACGGGCATGATGCCCGCAAGGTCCACACAGGAGAGGTGCCGCGTCTGGGGGGTATTGCCTTTGTTCCGGCCATCATTTTCTCCGTACTGGCCACCGTGGGACTTGTGCTGATTGTCAACAGCGGAGAGATGGTTGCCGCCCTTGATATGACGCTTGTGCCTCTGTTGTTTCTGATATGCTCGCTGATGCTTCTCTTTCTCGTGGGGATAGCCGACGACCTTATCGGAGTGCGCTATGGCGCGAAATTTCTCTTTCAGATACTTGCGTCTGCGCTGCTGATAGGTTCAGGAGTGTGGGTGTCGGATTTTTACGGACTCTTCACACTCGACGCCCTCCCGCTATATGCGGGGTGGCCTGTGACGATATTGGCCGTAGTGATGGTGGTGAACGCCATCAATCTCATTGACGGCATCGACGGACTGGCATCCGGGCTGTCTGCCCTGGCGCTGCTTTTCTATGGGATGGTATTCTATCTCGGCGGCAGATATATATATTCGATGGTGGCATTTGGAGCGTTAGGTTCATTGCTGCCATTTATTTATTACAATGTATTCGGCAAGGCCGTGCGTCGCAAAAAGATATTTATGGGCGACACAGGGTCGCTGACTATCGGCATGGTGCTGGTGTTTCTGGCAATCAACGTGGTCGAATACCCCTTTGCCAAAGATGAATTTACTGATGTCAACCCGATGATAGTAGGGATTTCTCCGCTCCTGGTGCCCATCTTTGATGTGGCCCGCGTGTTCTGTCGCCGTCTTCGTCGCCATCGCAATCCCTTTATGCCCGACCGCTGCCACATCCATCACAAGCTTCTTGCCCTCGGACTGTCGCCGGCAGCGGCGCTGACCGTGATACTTAGCTTTGCGATGCTCCTGCTTGCCATCAATCTGATACTCTCTGCGATGGTCGATATCAACCTTCTTGTGCTCCTTGATATCACAATATGGATTGCGGTAAATGTGGCACTGACCCAAATGATACGCAAGCGTGAGAAGAGACTCGGATATAGCCTCTATGAGTGACCCGAAGAACAGTGATGGATATGAATGGATGTGGCAAAGGTAATAAACGCCATGATGGCGCGTTAAACTAATGATTAACAACTGCACCGTCTGACAGAGTGCGGGCTGCAATTCCCGGACCGCACACCCCGACGGGGCTTAAACGCTGAATATAACTGCATCATGAATACAAGGAAATACTCCTTACATATAGGGCTGCTGGCAGCTCTCGTATTGCTTCTGGGGAGCTGCGGCACTCCGAAAGAAATAGCGTATTTTGATGATTTCCAGACTGCCACTCAAGTTGAGAATCATGCGCGCCGGCAGATTAAGGTGCGTCCCGACGACAAGCTGCAAATCACAGTCAGCTCAAAAGACCCACAGTTGGCCGCCCTGTTCAACCTCCCCTCCATCACGAGTCGTCTTGGTCAGGGAGGCACAATCTACAACGGCTCCAATTCCAACTATAATTACGGAATAGCCAACGAGGGTATCAACTGCTACACGGTGGATCCGCAGGGCAATATTGATTTCCCCGTGCTCGGCGAGCTGCATGTAGAGGGGATGACCCGCAGCGAACTCGCCGGATTCGTGAAGGGGGAACTGATGGGGCGTAATCTGATAAAGGACCCTACAGTAGTGGTGGAATTCATCAACACAGGTATAAGTGTGCTCGGAGAAGTGAAAGTGCCCGGACGCTATCTGATGAACCGCGACGAAGTGACACTGCTCGATGCCTTGTCTATGGCCGGCGACCTTACAATCCAGGGGCAGCGCACGAATGTGCGCGTACTTCGTAACGAAGGCGACACAACTAAGATATACGTGGTCGACCTCACTAAAGGGAGCGAACTCATGAATAGTCCCGCATTCTATCTGCAGCAGGATGATGTGGTCTATGTAGAACCCAACGACTACCGCAAGCGTGAGACCACCGTCAACGGCAACACCGCGCTTTCGGCCGGATTCTGGATGTCGGTCGTATCGGTGCTGACTTCTGTGGCTGTACTTATAGTGAATGTGGCCCGTTGATGCGTTGACAGACCGGCCGACAGCACTGTCAGCAACATATAATACAAAACACGGGAGTCTCTGAGACCGATAGCCCCGGCGACCCCGAAAATAGATTTAAGAGAAAAGATATCGAGATATAGATGGAAAAGAATGCCCAGACAGTCGTCGTGGCCGACGATGCGAATGTTTTCTCACTGAAAGAATTCCTGATTGCATGCCTTGAGCAATGGAAATGGTTTGTGCTGTCAGTGATTTTTTTCGTGGCGCTCGGTGTGCTTTACGTAGTGCGTCAGCAGCCGATGTACAGTCGCACGATGTCGGTGCTGATACAGGATGAGAACAATAGTGCCGGACTCGATGTGGCAAGCGCATTCAAGGGGTTTGGACTCGGCGGTGCGAGCACCAACGTCTACAATGAGCTGATTTCGCTTCAGTCGCCGGCCGTAATGGATGAAGTGGTGCGCCGACTCGGACTAAATATCAATGTCACCGGACTCGGATTTCCCCGGAATACCACCCTTTATGGCAAGACATCGCCGATGGAAGTGGTGGTGCCGCAGTCGGATGAACCCATGTCTTTCGGATTCGTGATGACACTGCAGCCTGATGATTCCTTCACGCTCGATAAATTTGTGAAGAATCTTCCCGACGGCACTGTCCAGGAATTTGACAAGGAAGTGAAAGGCAAACTCGGCTTCGGCAATATCTCCACACCGATAGGGCAGATTGCCCTCCGTCCCAACGGCTCCTACACCAACAACCGCACGGAAGAGATGCGCATCGGAGTGACAGTGGGCAGCATTGCCGGGGCTGTAGAGACCTATAGTGCCAAACTGAAGGGAGATCTCGCCAACGCCGATGCTGAAGTGATTGACCTTACGATGGATGATGTGAGTGTGCAACGCAGCACCGATGTGCTCAACACCGTCGTGGAGGTATACAACGAATTCTGGCTTCGCGACAAAAACCGTATGGCCGTGGCTACATCAAAATTCATCGATGAACGCCTCAAGTCTCTTATCGGCGAGCTTCGCGATGTGGATACCGACATAGCTGACTATCAGAGCTCCAAGGTGATACCAGATGTGGAGCAGACAGCCCGCAAATATATGGAAGAAGGGGCGGCGGTGAGCAAATCGATACTCGAAGTGAGCAATCAGCTTGCCATGGCGAAATATATTCGCGACTATATAGCCAATCCATCCAACCATAGCTCTGTCGTGCCGGTCAATACGGGAATGGGAAGCGTAGCGCTCGAGAAGCTGATATCCGACTACAACACCCTGCTGCTGACCCGCAACAATCTTCTGTCAAACTCATCGGAGGAGAACCCCATAGTGGCCGACTATAACAACCAGATAAAGGGTATGCGCGAGTCGCTGCTTAAATCGGTCAATGCCCAGGTCGGGACACTTCAGGCCAACCTCAAGAACCTCGAGGGGGCCGACGCCCAGAACAAGACTCAGCTTTCCGCCACCCCGGAGCAGGTGCGCTATCTCGGCTCAATCAAGCGCGACCAGGCCGTAAAAGAGGCCCTCTACCTCTTCCTGCTTCAGAAACGGGAAGAGAATAATATCTCACTCGGTTACAACGCCTACAATACACGTATCATCACTCCTCCCTACGGCCCGCGAGTGCCCGTGGCTCCGCGTAAATTCGTGGTGATTTTCATCTGTGCCGTGGTCGGCGTGATGCTCCCCGCAGTATTGATATACTTCGTGAGCGTGTGCGACAACAAAGTGCGTGGACGCCGCGACCTTGAGAATCTTCCGATACCCTTTATCGGCGAGATACCGCAAATCGGCAAGAAGCACCGTCTGCGCAAACTCATTCAGAGCAAGCGCAAGCGCCAGAAAGAAATCGACACGCCGCGTCCCATCGTGGCCGAAGGCAAGCGTGATGTGCCCAACGAGGCATTCCGTGTGGTGCGCAGCAATATCGACCTCATGTTAGGCAAATCCAACGAGCATGCGGTGCTGATGGTGACATCGTTCAATCCCGGCAGCGGCAAATCCTTTGTGGCCTACAATCTCGGCGCCTCCTTCTCGCTCAAACGCAAGCGCGTGCTGCTCATCGACGGCGACCTGCGCCACGGTTCATTGTCGACATATGTCGGGTCTCCCCGCCGCGGTCTGGCGGCATTCCTGACCGGTAACGTCACAGAACCGGAACGTATCATTTATCCTGTAGAAGGGTTCAATGATTTTGATATCATACCGATAGGCAAGCGTCCGCCAAACCCGGCAGAGTTGCTTGAAGGTGAAGAGTTCGGCAAGCTGCTTGATGCCGTGCGCGACAGATATGACGTGATAATGGTAGACTGCCCGCCAGTCAATGTAGTGGTCGACACACAGATACTCAACCGCTATGCGGATGCCACAATATTTGTGGTGCGTGCGGGTTTGCTCGAACGCAAGGCCATAGCCGACCTCACCACTCTCTACAACGAAAAGAAACTCACACGTATGAGCATACTCCTCAACGGCACCGAAGCCGCACACAGCTCATACTATACTTACGGCAACTATCAGTCGCTTGAAGAATAGCCCTCGGGCTATTCTTCGGCGTATCTGAGGGTAATGCGCCGCGACACTCATTGACACACCACACCAAAAAACGAAATTATGGGAATATGGCCCTTTAAAAAACGCGTTGCCACCCTCCTTAAAGGAGGTATAATGAACGGATTCACCGACTGGCACTCCCACATCCTCCCCGGCGTCGACGACGGAGTGCCCGACATGGAGACATCGCTCGCCACTCTGCGAGCCTACGAAGAGATGGGAGTGAAGCGCGTGTGGCTCACACCGCATATCATGGAGGACTATCCGAACACACCCGAAGGACTCCGTGAGAGATTCGCCGCACTGCAGCAGGCATGGGACGGCAAAGTGGAACTCCGTCTTGCCGCAGAGCATATGCTCGACTCTCTATTCCGCGACCGCCTCGACTCGCGTCAGCTCATGCCGATAGGAGAGGATGGGACACATCTGCTTGTAGAGACATCCTACTTCACCCCCCCGATGGACTTCGACGATATGATCGACGGCATCCAGTCGGCGGGATATTACCCCATACTGGCTCATCCGGAGCGTTACCGTTACATGAACGAGGCCGACTACAAAGACCTGCGTCGCAGGGGCGTGTTGTTCCAGATCAACATGATGTCGACCGTAGGGATGTATGGCGAGACAGCACGCGGCAAGGCCGAATGGCTGTTGAGCAACGGAATGGCAGAACTCACCGGCACAGATCTTCACCGTCTGTCCGCCACACAGCGGCATCTGGATACGGCACCCCGCCACCGCGAGACGCTTGACCGGATACTAAGTGTGGCAGCCGGGCCGAAAGTGGACTGAACTCCACCGGCGACGCGGAAGTCGGTCAAACTTTTTATGGGGAACCCCAAAAGAGACGATAACCGGATTCTTCAATTTCAATCGCCATTAATATCCCGGCATATAGAAATCCCTTCATCGGCCGCATATACAGCGATGCATCCCATTCAGGTGTTTAAAACTGCTAAAAACTTAATGAATCTTGCCATTGAAAAAAGATTAAACGACTTTATTGAAAAAGTTTAAACGACTTCATTAAATATTTTGGCAGGATAAGGCGGGATTGCAAAAAAATTACTAAATTTGCAGTGCGGAGCGTCCCCTCCGCGAGTCATGATTGTTACAGAAATAATAAAGAAATAATAAAGATAATCAAACTATATAATTTACCATGGTAGATTACAAATCACTCGGTCTGGTCAACACCAAAGAGATGTTTGCAAAGGCCGTACACGGAGGCTATGCCATCCCGGCTTTCAACTTCAATAACATGGAGCAGCTTCAGGCCATCATCAAGGCAGCTGCCGACACTAAATCGCCCGTAATTCTTCAGGTATCGAAAGGCGCTCGCAATTACGCCAACCCGATTCTGCTCCGCTACATGGCGCAGGGTGCTGTGGAATATGCCAAGTCACTTGGCTGGGAGCGTCCTCAGATTGTGCTTCACCTCGACCACGGCGATTCGTTTGAGCTTTGCAAGGACTGCATCGACAACGGTTTCTCTTCAGTGATGATCGACGGTTCGCACCTTCCCTACGAGGAGAATGTGGCCTTGACAAAGAAAGTAGTCGAATATGCCCACCAGTACGATGTGACTGTAGAGGGTGAGCTCGGCGTGCTCGCAGGAGTGGAAGACGAGGTAAGCTCCGACCATCACACATACACAGATCCCGAGGAGGTTATCGACTTCGTGACACGCACAGGTTGCGACAGCCTCGCCATCTCTATCGGCACATCCCATGGTGCATACAAGTTCACACCCGAGCAGTGCACACGCGACGAGAAGACAGGCCGTCTTGTTCCCCCGCCTCTGGCATTCAACGTGCTTGAGGGTGTAGAGGCCAAGCTGCCCGACTTCCCCATCGTGCTCCACGGTTCATCTTCAGTGCCTCAGGAATACGTAGACATCATCAACTCCAACGGCGGCAAGCTTCCCGATGCAATCGGTATCCCTGAGGAAGAGCTTCGCAAGGCAGCCAAGATGGATGTTTGCAAAATCAACATCGACTCTGACAGCCGTCTGGCCATGACAGCTGCCGTGCGCAAAGTCTTCAACGAGAAGCCCGCAGAGTTCGACCCCCGCAAATACCTCGGCCCGGCCCGCGACGAGATGGAGAAACTCTACAAGCACAAAATCATCAACGTGCTTGGCTCTGAAGGCAAGGCTGAGTAATACGCCTCGATACAGACACACAGACAGATCCCCCCATGAGACGAGTGTCATCATGCATGCCGCTGCACACAGGCGAAATGCCGGCACCCGCATCACCCGGATGAAATAACAAGACTTGGGCCACCGCAAGGTGGCTCAAGTTTCATCATTTATTATCATATGCACTACACGACTACACCGCCCGCCATCCGGTCAGGCCGGTATCTCCGGCTTACAGCCGTGATGTCGCTCCTCATTCTTCTTATGGCCGCCATATCGGCCGCAGGATGCTCGCGCGGCAACAGGATGGGGAAAATCCACGCCATGTGGCAAGTGATGAGCATAGAGCGTCCCGATCAGGAACTGCAGAAGGATTTTGAGCCGCGCCTGTACTACAATTTCGACCAGAATGTGCTCTGTCTCACACGTTCATCAGATGACACACAGTCGCAGGGACGATATGCCGCCAATGTAAGTGGTGAAGACCCTGATTATATACTCGACTTCCCATATGACACCGACTCCTACGGCATGTCGCTGATACGTCAGTGGGGGATAGATGAGAATCCGGTGAGTATGACAGTGCTTGAACTCGACAACAAGAAGCTCGTGATGCGTATTGGCGAGAATGTAATTACATGCCGTCGATTCTGACCCGGCGCACACCGACCTCGCTGACCGTCGGCAGCGCCCTTGCCGGCCAATAACGGCCCGGGTGGCGGCAGCTGCGATAAGAGTCCGGTCAGCTTCCTGCCTCTCTTCCCGACCTATATTTAACACATGACTTTCCATGAACACAACCATAGGAGAAATAGCACGCCTGATCGGCACCGAACTTCCGGATAACTGCCCCAATATCGTGATAGAGCGGCTGCTGACCGATTCCCGGTCATTATCAGATCCGGAGGGGACACTCTTTTTTGCAATTCCGTCGGCTTCAACTGACGCTACCCGATTCATGCGCCCTCTTTACGACAAGGGGGTGCGTTGTTTCGTGGCCTCGGCAGTGCCTGCGGATATGGAGGATGCCGCTGATGCCGTGATACTCCTGCATCCCGACCCCATGGCGGCCCTTCAGAGCCTCGCCAGCCGTCGCCGTTCGATGGGGGGAGAGGTAGTGGCCATAACCGGCTCGAAAGGAAAGACCACACTCAAGGAGTGGATTTTCCAGCTTATGTCGTCATTACGCAATACTGTGCGCAGCCCGCGCAGCTATAATTCCCAGATAGGGGTGCCTCTGTCGATGTGGGAAATCACTCACAACACACGCCTGACGCTCATTGAGGCCGGGATATCGCGAAGCGGAGAGATGGCCCGTCTGGCGGAGTGTATACGCCCTGATGTGGTGATTATTACATCAATCGATGATGAGCACGACGAGGGTTTTGAGTCGCACGAAGAGAAGGTGGCCGAGAAACTCTCACTGGCGGCCGCTCCGTCTGTGCGCCGTGTAATCTATTGTGCTGATGACGATGAAGTGGCTCAGGCGGCCGCTTCGCTGCCGGAAGATGTGGAGCATTTCACCTGGACCTGCCATAACCGTTTCGGCGCGCGGTTGCGTATCATAGGCGTCACCCCCATAGAGCGTCTCGGACGCCGGCTGCAGAAAATCAGTTTCATCTCCGGAGCTGAACTCAATGCCATAGAAGTCGATGCCCGCGACGACCTTGACCTCCGCAATGCCTGCTCGGCTCTGGCTTTCATGATTTCAACAAAGGTACCCATAAAGACCATAATCGAGAATTTCCGCGATGTCCACCCGATATCCACACGTCTCAGCGTGGTTGATGGCCAGCGTGGATGCAGTCTCATATATGATTCCTATACCTCCGACTTTTCCTCGCTTGAACCGGCCGTCGATTTCATGATGCGTCGCCGCACTCCACGCCAGAAGACTGTAGTGGTGCTGACTCCATTCCAGCATAAGGAGCGGGGCAGCGGACGGCAGGAATACGAGAAGGCCGCCAGAATGCTTTCGCTGCGCGGAGTTGACCGTATTATCGGAGTGGGAGCTGAGATGCATCGCTACGACCGCTTGTTCGGCCCTCATTTCCGCTCATTCTATACTCCCCAGATGCTATTTGACTATCTGAGGGAATGTCCGTTCGAAAATTCATGTGTGCTCATCAAAGGTAATCCGGATTACGACCTCTCGCGGATTTCAGAGATAATGGAGGTGCGCACACATGAGACTCACCTTGAGGTGAATCTTGAGTCTCTGATACACAATTACAATTATTTCCGCAGCCATGTTCCCGCCACGACAGGAATGATAGCTATGGTAAAGGCTTCTGGTTATGGCGTCGGGAGCTACGAAATCGCAAAGACACTCCAGGATGCCGGCGCCTCTTATCTGGCAGTGGCGGTGCTCGACGAGGGAGTGGCCCTGCGCGAGCGCGGCATAACGATGCCTATAATGGTGATGAATCCACGTGTGGCAGATTACACCACAATGTTTGCCAACCGTCTTGAGCCGGAAATCTATAATGCAGGGATGCTGCAGGATGTGATACGCCAGGCCGCTGCCGAGGGGCTGACCGCCTATCCGGTGCATGTCAAGCTCGACACCGGGATGCACCGCATGGGATTCACCGAAGATGAACTGCCGTCGCTGATGGACACGCTTTCCGGGCAGACGAATATCCGTGTGGCTACCGTATTCTCGCATCTTGCCACAGCCGACATGACCGATATGGACGATTATACCCGGATGCAGCTTGAATGCTTTGACCGTTGCACGGAGTATATGCTGTCGCGCAGCGAGACTCCCTTCAGGCGGCACGTGCTCAACTCGGCGGGTATATTACGCTTCCCGGAATATCATTACGACCTGGTGCGTCTCGGCATAGGACTGTATGGAGTCAATACACTCCCGGCGGATATAGAGCGTCCGCTCGAGCCTGTGGCTACACTTCAGACCGTAGTGATACACGTGCATGAATGGCCCGCAGGCACCACCGTCGGCTATGCGCGAAAGGGATTGCTGAAACGTGCGTCACGTGTGGCCACCATCCCAATCGGATATGCCGATGGCATGAACCGCCATTTCGGCAACGGTGCCATAAAGGTGCTCGTCAACGGTGCGGAGGTGCCTACAATAGGCAACATCTGCATGGATGCATGTATGATAGATATCACTGGAGTAGACTGCCATGTAGGCGATGTGGTTGAGATATTCGGTCGCAATCTTCCGATATCGCGTCTTGCAGATGTGCTCGATACGATACCGTATGAAGTGCTTACTTCCGTGTCGCCACGTGTGAAGCGGGTATATTACCGGGATTGAGATCCCGTTTTGTAGGGTGAGGTGTATGACTCTCAGTCATACACGTCCGTATGACATGAGCCTTGCGCACTCTGAATGCCGGAGTGTCATGATAATTTGAAGGCCGGAGACCGTTGCCGCTTGAATGCGGCGTCGCGGTTTCCGGCCTTCCATTGTTTTCTGCAGGAGAAGGGGATTACATGTCGGCTGCCAGAGCCTGGAGGGCTTTTTGCACAGCCTCGTCGGTGTTATGCAGTTTCGTCTTGCAGTGTTTCAGCAACTGCAGGGCAGTCGAGGTGTATTCGGCCAGACGGTCGATGTCGCAATCCGGACTCTGCATGTCGGCGACAATACGTTCGAGCCGTGCCACAGCATCGCTGTAGCTCATCTTGTCAATTTCCTGTTGTGTCATATCGGTGTATGTGAGTCATTATGTCGGGTGATTATCGAGCTGACGCTGCCGTCGGGGAGCAGAGTCTCTATCTCGGTGCCGGGAGTTAGCCGGGTCACGCTCTTTACCGCCTTGCCGTTGATTCTGGTGATGGAATATCCGCGGCTAAGAGTGGCTTTAGGACTAAGCACATCGATCATTCCGGCCAGTGACTGGAGATGTCGCTGTTCAAGAATCATCCGTTGCGTCGTGGCGTTCCCGATTTTAGGGGGTATGTCTTCAAGCATTGTTCGTTGCGCTGCGATAAGCGATGATGATGAGCGGGCTATGCGCGATACGATATCGGCCAGACGATTGCCTGCACGAGTCAGCCCCGTCTGCGCGGCCCCAGACAATAGAGCCGACAGGCGGTCGAGACGATGCTTTTCGGCATTGATTCGAGCCGGAGCCACGGCCGGAATCATGGCCGCGAGATGGGCCAGACGTTGGTTTTCGCTACCCGACAGGGTGCGAGTGCGCTCCACAATGGCGTGTGTCAGCTGCTCGGCCCGCAATTCGGCCTGTGCCAGAGAGTCGATTAGGAAAGCAGCCACAGCAGTCGGTGTCTTGCAGCGAGTGTGGGCTATGAAATCAAGCACCGTATTGTCGCGCTCATGCCCGATTCCCACGATTACCGGAATCTGACATAGCGCCACCCTCCGTGCGAGTTCGATATTATCGAATGCGTTGAGGTCGGAAGTGGCGCCTCCGCCGCGTATTATCACCACGCAGTCCCAGAAATCCGACAGCTGTTCGATTCTGTCGAGCGCGCCCAAAATGGAAGGTACGGTGCGCTCACCCTGCAGAACGGCCGGATAAAGCAGCGGATAGAAAGTAAATCCCGATGAGTCGAGCTGATTCATGAAGTCGCCGTAGCCGGCGGCACCGTCAGACGATATTACTGCGATTCGCTGCGGTGCGACCGGCATTACAATCTTCTTATTGGCATCGATAATACCCTCCTTCTTCAGCCGCTCAAGAATCTCACGCCGCAGCCGCTCCATATCCCCGAGAGTGTAAGAGGGGTCGATATCGGTGATATTGGCCGACAGTCCGAATAACGGATTGCACGCAGCCGAGAGCTTCAGCAGCAGTTTCATCCCATATGAAATATTCTGCCCGACAGCATTAGAGAACTTCCTGGTAATATGGCTCAGCTGAGTCGCCCATATCGTAGCATTGATGCGGGCCACAGTCTCACCGGACTCGTTTTTCTCAATGAGCTGGCCGTAGGCATGGCGTCCCTTTATCTGGAAGTCGGCAAGTTCGGCCACAACCCAGCAATCCTTCAGATAAGGATTGGAATTGATGACTGTAGAAATCCCCTGTGTGAAAGTCAGCAAAGACATCGGTTCGGGCGAGGCGGCTTGTGGGCTGGATTGCATATGCGGCGTCGATGAAAATTAAATGCGGTGTATGATTCAGTAAAGAAACGGGATATATGACAGCAGCAGGCAGCCACACGAGAGATTCAGGCTCCCCGCTCCATCGGCCATCAGTAGGCTCTCAATGTCGGTTAATGTCCGGTTATTGCATGGAGCCGAGTTCCATCAGCCCTCCGGTGACTGGGTTGAATATGGCATAAGAGGGGTCTTTACGGTCGGTGAAGAGATTGGGCGCCAGACCGAAGATTACGCCGAACTGCGAGAATTCCAGTTCGCGGTTATACAATGTCTCGCCGTCGAAAGTCAGAGCGACCTGAGCCGCTCCCGGGATACAGTATCTTACACCGTCCTTAGGGATTTGCTTTTCTTGCCCCTTGTCGTCGACCGGAAGAGACCCTTCGGCAGTGACATTGACCCGGATATTGACAGGCGCTCCGGCATAGTCGTTAGGAGCGCAGAACCCCTTGAAATCAGAGAATCTGAACAGAATCTCCGCCACGTCTTCTTCAGGTACGAAAGTATATGTATGCGTCACAGTCTCCTTGAAAGAACATCCGGTGAAAGCCGCAGTCATAGCCTGTTCCTGGTCGGTCAGCGAATTGAGCATCAGTTCGAGCTGTCGTCCGTCAGTAGGCATATTGTCGGCAGTGCCTCTGGTGAGCGAGATATGAGCGTCGCGCACTTCCATAATGTTCTCAGCCAGCATCTGGGCTTGTTTGGCCGTCGACTGTGAGGCTATGAAATCCTCATCGACATATTTCAGGTATTCCTTGCCTGAGAGAGGGCGTGATTCGATGGCCGGGATGTCGGGTCTGCCGGAGTCCGGAGCATCGGTCTCCCGGTTGATTGACAGAATCATTCCATTCTGGTCGACACTGATAAAAGTAGTGGCTCCGGGTTTAAGCTGCATAAGATATCTTGAGTCGGAGTCGACAGCTCCGTAAGGGCGTACATCGACTTGCAGCAGAGTCCATCGCTCACCGCTTTCAGCGATGATATTGTCGTTGGCCAGATATTTTTTTGCATACTTGGCGTAGGGACCGGCGATGCAAGTTTCCTTGACCGCAGTCACTGTGATTTCCAGAGCGGTGACCGGGAGAGAGTATACCAGCCCATACTCATTATGTTTGTCGGCGGTCAGCATTTTAGTCTGCTGTGCTGCCGCGTTATTGGCCGACAGTATCGACAATGCCATGGCGGCGATGAGTGGTTTCATAAGAATCAGAAAATTATGGCTCCGGATTCAATCCGGCCGTTGCCTTCGGCATATGTGGCGATAGTGATAGGCAGAGAGTAGCGAATCGGTGGGGGAGCCTGTTATATAGGCCGGCCATTGACCGGAGTCGGCCGGGAAGATGGTCAGAGTGGATTGGGGAGTTCTCCACGTGTGATGATCAGTCGGATTGCTCGTCCTACATAATTGGATATGTCGGAAGCCGTCATGCCGACCTCGCCGAGTTCCTGGGCGGCCAGGTCGCCTGCCAGTCCGTGGATATACACACCCATAGTCGCGGCCTGTTCGGGGCGGTAGCCCTGGGCCAGACAGGCGGCAATTACACCTGTCAGCACATCTCCCGACCCGCCGGTGGCCATGCCCGGATTGCCGGTGGAGTTGAAATAGACCCTGCCGGTGGGGCGCACGATGGCCGTGAAATGCCCCTTTAGCACGATAATCACATTGTAATGTCGAGCCATTTCAATCGCTTTCTGCAGGCGTTCTTCAGCCGAGCGGTGTTCGCCGAAGAGTCGGTCGAACTCTCCGATATGCGGGGTGAGGATAGTGTTCTGCGGGAGCATCGTGAGCATAGCCGGGCGCTTGGCAATGCAGTTGAGGGCATCGGCATCGAGCAGCATCGGAATCTTGCAGTTCTTCAGGAGCGACTCGAGCGCGTCGATGGTTTTGTCGCGTGTCCCGATACCAGGCCCCACGGCCACGGCCTGATGGGCGTGGTGTATTGTCATGTCGGTGATGAAATGCTCGTTGCGGTCAGGCTCGAACATCACTTCCGGAGCGGCAGTCTGCAGAATCTTCATTCCGCTCCATGCGCTGTGCACAGTGGCCAGTCCGGCGCCGGAGCGCATCGTGGCCTGGGCACACATCACTGCCGCCCCCATCATCCCCACCGAGCCGGCAAAGATCATGGCCGAACCGTAGTCGCGTTTGCCTGTGAACGGCCGGCGCGGGCGCAGCAGCGGACGAACGCTCTTTGCCTCCACAAGCATGTAGTCCGAATGCAGGTCTTTTATCTTGGCCTGGTCGTATTCAAGGTCGAGCAGCTTCCATTCGCCGATAAGGTCGGCATTGTCGGAGAGGAAAAAGGATAGTCGTGGCAGCTGGAACACCAGAGTGAGATTGGCGTGCACCACATCCCGTTTCAGGATATTGACATTCACCTCTCCATGCAGCCCCGAAGGAATGTCGAGCGATATGATATAAGCTCCCGAGTCATTGCAGTAGCGGGTGAGCATGGCGAAGCCACCGGCCAGAGGGCCTGTGAGCCCGGCACCGAAGAGAGCATCGACCACTACATCATTTTCGCTCAGGTAGGGAGGCGAGAACTCGCGGCTTACTTCCGTAAAGTCTATGCCGTCGATAGTGATGAGCTTTTTGCGTTCCTCATCGCAGTCATGCGACAGCCGCGGACCGGTATTGAAAAGGAAGATTTCAAGATTTCGGTAGCCTCGCTCGAATAGCAGACGAGCCATTGCGAGGGCTACGCTGCCGTTGTTGCCCGGACCGGCGATTACGACGAAGCGCTGCCCCGGCAGGAAGCGCGACATGAGTTCATAGCACACGGCATTGGCCGTGCGTTCAAGCAGTTCGAGGGAGTCTATGTTCTGTGCCTCGCAGGTGGCCGTCTCGATTTCCTGGAGGACCGTGGATTTGAAAATCTTCATTTGGAGGGCTCTTAGCAGTATGGTTGAAGCCGGAGAGAAACCTTGAAGAGGACTGTCTTTAATAAGGGGCGTCTGGATTTAACACGATTGAGTGTAATTGAAAAATCTTTTCATACGCCAGGACGGTCTTTGCGGTGAATTCCGCCAAGTCCGGTCGCATAGTCGGCTATGCATCCTCCGGACTTGTGAAAAAATCTCTTAAAGACACTCTCCGGGTGAATGAAAGTTAAATTCAAACACATTCCAGGAGTTAAAACAGCTCCGGCATCCCTTACACATTTCTCCCGAATGCAAAATTACAAAAAAATAGGTGATTTCATAAGAATAAAGTTGAATTTACAGCAATGGGAAGTGTAAATTCAGCTCCGGCCATAGGGAATACTGCATTTTCAGGTCGACAGCGGGTTTGCCCGGACGCGGTTTCAGAACGTAAGGTCAAGCTGCGGTAGCCAGTCGGGTTGCAGTGGAGAGGGTACCGAACGGTCGAGCAGAGTCGGCACCACAGTCACGAAGCCCCTGGCAAGAAGTGCGTCATCGGTGTCGGGATTGTCGGGCTCTTCGTTGATGAATGAGCCGGTGAGCCAGAATATGGAGCGGCCGTGCGGGTCGGTCCGGGCGGTGTATTCATCACTCCAGTGGCCGCGACAGGCCGTGGTCAGTCGCATTCCGGCCAGTTCCGGCCCTTTGGGAGCGTTTATATTGAGGCATATTCCTTCCGGGAGTCCGTAGCGGAGAGTCAGCTCCACCACGTGGCGAATGTAGGGACGCATCGCCGAGAAATCGGCTGCGTGGGAATGGTCGCACAGAGAGAATCCCACTGATGGGATACCGCAGGCGCATCCCTCGAAAGCGGCGCCCATAGTGCCGGAATAAAGCACATTGACCGATGCATTCGATCCGTGGTTGATGCCGGTGCATACCATGGCCGGGCGGCGGTCGCGCATCACGGTGTGCATGGCCAGTTTGATGCAATCGGTCGGAGTGCCGTTGACGTGGTACCATTCCACCCCCGGCTCTGTATCCTTATAGTCGTCGACAGGGGTGATGCGCAGCGGTTCGCTGACAGTAATGGCCATAGACTTGCCCGATTGCGGGCCTTCAGGACATATGGCCACCACATCACCATATTCGCTGAGAAGTCGGGTCAGTTCATGGACGCCGCGTGCGCGGTATCCGTCATCGTTGCTTACAAGTATCACAGGTCTGTCCATAGGAATTGTGGTTTATAGGGTTGATGTGAAAAGGTGGATGGAATCTGTACAATATATAACGTCTGGTGCCCCGCAAGGTTTCGTGGCTCAGATGCGATGCAGCAGATAATGGTCGATCAGCAGACTGCGGTCGGCTCCGGGAAGAGAGTGCAGACGGTCGGTGGCGGGATGCTCTGTATAGTCGCGGCGCATACGTCGGAAATCATTGTGTGCGCGTATCACGGCGCAGGCATCTTTCCATTGTCCTTTTGCAATAAACATCAGGAAGGCGAGAGTGTCGGCCAGACGTCGCAGCAGCAGTATCTTCCGCCCGCGCCGGCGTGGCAGATTCTTGTGGAGCAGCAGCAGATTATTTCGGAAATTCAGGTAGGTTTTCTTCGGATTCCCCTTAGGTAGCGAAGCGCCTCCCATGTGGAATACCATAGATTCGGATATCGCGCACACTCTCCGGCCTGCCGCAATCATGCGGCAGCAGAGATCGATTTCCTCCATATGTGCGAAAAAGGCAGCGTCGAGGCCTCCGAGTTGCAGATATATGTCGGTACGCACCATCAGAGCCGCTCCAGAGGCCCATGCCACATCGATGGCCGGGCCGTCATACTGTCCGTTGTCGCGTTCCACCTTGTCGAATACCCTCCCGCGACAGTAAGGATATCCCAGATTATCGAGGTATCCTCCGGCCGCGCCGGCATATTCAAACGAATCCCGGTCATAAAACGAACGTATCTTAGGCTGGAGCGCCCCCACCTCCGGATGCTTCTCCATATAATCCAGCATAGGGCGCCACCAGTCGGGAGTCACTTCTACATCGCTGTTGAGCAGAATCGTAAAAGGGTAATGCGTCTCGCGGATGGCACGGTTGTAACCGGCCGCGAACCCGAGATTATCCTCAAAGCGTATCAGTCTCACACTCGGGAACTCCCGGGCCACCCATTCCGGCGAACCGTCGGTCGAGCCATTATCGGCCACAATGAGGTCGGAATCCTCTGATATGGAGTATCTGGCGGCAATTGGGAGCAGTTGCTGCAGAAGAGTCATACCGTTCCAGTTGAGTATTATTACAGCGAGCTTCTTCATATTAAGATTATGTGAGGATGAAAACTGATTATGCGTGGTCAATATGTACGGCAGTCAGAGTCTCGTCGCGCCCCGGGTCAACCCCGGTGAGATGTACGAGACTGACGGAATTGATCAGTTCGGGCCGTGCCGGGGCCACGACCCGAAGGTAATTGTCGGTCAGGCCCGACATTAGCTGTCCGGCGGAGGGAGTCTTGTCGACGTGATGGTCGGTCACTAAATGTTCCCAAAGCACGTGACGTGCCTGCCCGGTCATCGAGCGGAAATATCCTTCAAGTTTGGCATCTGAGATCTTCTGCAGCAGCGCGGCCCTGGAGTGACGTTCGGATGGAGCCACCTCCGGGGCATCCATCATCAGAGCGGCTGTGCCGGGACGTTCGGAATAAGGGAATACGTGCAGCCGCGTCACCGGAAGCGAGCGAATGAACTCCACTGAGCGTTCCCACTCCACAGGCGTCTCGCCACGTGCGCCGACAATCACGTCGACACCGATGAAGGCATCGGGAATCATGCGGCGCACTGCGGCTATGCGCGATGCAAAGAGCGATGTGTCATACCGTCGGTTCATAAGTTTCAGCACAGCATCCGACCCCGATTGCAGCGGGATATGGAAATGTGGCATGAAGGCACGCGACTCAGTGGCCACCCATTCGATAATCTCCTCGGTGAGCAGATTAGGCTCGATGCTCGATATGCGGTAGCGCTCGATTCCCTCCACGTCATCAAGAGCCTTGAGCAGGTCGGGCAACGACTCCCCCGTATCCTTGCCGAACTCACCGATATTGACCCCGGTAAGCACGATTTCCCGCCCTCCGGCCCCGGCTGCGTCGCGAGCCTGACGCACCAGATCGGCGATGCGCCCGGATCGCGAACGTCCCCGGGCAAATGGGATTGTGCAGTAAGTGCAATAATAGTCGCAGCCGTCCTGCACCTTCAGCCAGTAGCGAGTGCGGTCGCCTCGCTCGCAAGAGGGGCGGAACACGGTTATATCCTTCGGCACTGTCGACTCTACGATAGGGGAGTGTCCGGCTTCCCAGCGGTCGAGATACTCGGCAATGCGTAGCTTTTCGTTTGAACCCAGCACAATATCCACCCCCTCGATGGCAGCCACCTCCTCAGGCTTCAGCTGAGCGTAGCATCCTGTGACCACCAGCGTGGCCGAAGGCCATTGGCGCGACAGACGGCGTATTAGCGAACGCCCCTTCTTGTCGGCCATTTCAGTGACCGAACAGGTATTGACCACACATATGTCGGGAGTCTCATCCGGAAGCGCCCTGCGGAACCCACGGTCAGAAAGAATCTTGCCGATAGTGGAGGTCTCTGCGAAATTGAGCTTGCAGCCCAGCGTATAGAAAGCCGCCTTGCGCGGCGAAAAATCAGGAGTCATCTATGGGAATTCAAAAAAATACGACTGCAAATATACAAAAAAAGCCCGAAAGTATTGACAAAGACATGATGAAGTATTAACTTTGCGTTCCGTGCGCGCCTGCGGAAGATGGCATGAATCATCTGTCAGGGCGGCATGTCATGCAGATGAGAAAGCAAAAAGAAGTAAAAATCTCGTATTGGGCCGCCCATGCCACCACGATAGTCAGTGTGGCACTCGTGCTGCTCATAATCGGAATAATCGCCCTTGTCACAACGGCGGCGCGCCGTGAGAGCCATCGGCTGAAGGAAAGTCTGGAAATCAGCGTGATCATGGCCGACAGTGTCAGCAACGACGGTGCTCAGGCCACATTGCGTATGCTTGCGTCGCGTCCGTTCTGCCGCAACCCGCGTCTGATTACCAAAGAGGAGGCCCTCGTGGCCTGGAAGGCTGACACGGGCGAAGACCTTGAAGCCCTTTTCGGAGTCAATCCGCTGTCGCCGGAAATATCCTTCACCATGCCTGCCGTCTGGAGCGAGCCTGATTCACTGGGAGTGATGGAGAGGGAGCTGCGGGCAGTGCCCGGCATCGAGGATGTGGCCATGCCCGGCGGCGACCTCGTGAGCACAATGAACAGCAATATCGCCCGCTTCTCGATGATACTCGGCGTGATAGCCGTGGTGTTGCTCGTAATTTCGTTTGTGCTGATCAACAATACAGTGCATCTCACTATCTATGCCCGCCGCTTCATTATCCATACAATGCAACTTGTGGGGGCCACCAACGGATTCATACGTCGTCCGATTGTATGGCGCAACTGTTGTGCCGGGATGCTGGCCGGCCTGATTTCGTCGGCCGTGCTCGGCGGGGCGCTCCTCCTGGCTCCGGAAGCCGGATTCAACGAGATGGGACAGATAATAGGATGGGAGTCCTACGGTGTGATAGCAGTGGGCCTGGTCGTAATCGGCGGCGGAATATGCGCTCTGACGGCCTCAATCGCCACTACGCGCTATCTGCGCAAGGATTACAGCGAACTGTTTCATTAAATCCATCCATCCCATGCCGTAACGCGGCTGCCGCCATGCCCGGTCATAGGGCGCCGCATACTGCGCCAGGATATCTGTCAGTCGGAAATACGCCCGGCATTGCCATGCCGGAGTGCATCTCGCTTATCTTAAACAAGAATAAATAACACAAAGCCATATGTCAGAAAAATCACAGGCTTACATCCTTTTCCCGCGCCGCAATCTGTTGATGATGGGCGGTTGCCTCGCATTGATAATCATAGGTTTCATCCTGATGTGCGGAGGCTCAAGCAGTGTGGAGGGCGGTTTCAACCCCGACATCTTCTCCACACGCCGCATCGTAGTGGGTCCGGCTCTTGCTTTCCTCGGATTCCTTCTCATGGCCTTCGCTATAATACTCCCCTCGCGGAAGCGTAAACAGTCTGCTGCCGGGGCTCCTGCGGCCGACACCTCCTCCGACACCGGCTCTCCCGCATAACTAAACATCAACTTGATTCAACACAGCGTAATATACATACATAATGGATTGGCTTGACGCGCTTATACTCGGCCTCGTGCAGGGGCTTTCGGAGTATCTCCCCATATCATCGAGCGGACATCTTGAAATATTCCGGGAAATACTCGGCATCGATATCCCGAAAGACGACATACTGCAGTTCGACATCATGGTGCATGCCGCCACGGTCTGCTCTACGATAGTGGTGCTTTGGCCGATGTTCTCACGTCTATGCAAGAGTTTCTTCACTTTCCGAATGGACAATGATTTCTACTACGTCTGTAAGATACTGCTCTCCTGCATACCGATTGGAATTGTCGGAGTATTCTTCAAAGAGTATGTGGAGTCATTCTTCGGCGATGGACTCGGAGTTGTGGGAGTCTGCCTTATCGTGACGGCGCTTTTGCTCTCGTTCGCACACTTCAGCGACCGTCTGGCCGGAGGGCGGATGGTATCCCCCTCGCGCGGGCATGACATCAGTTGGCTGGATGCATTCGTGATAGGTTGTGCGCAGGCAGTGGCTGTGCTCCCCGGACTGAGCCGCAGCGGCACCACGATAGCCACAGGTATCCTTATCGGCGACAAACGGGAGAAAGTAGCCTCCTTCTCATTTCTAATGGTGATACTCCCGATTCTTGGGGAGGCCCTGCTTGACGTAAAGGATATGGTCTGCGATCCCGTAGCCGGCGGTAACTCCATTTCATGGGTAGTGCTTCTTATCGGGTTCGCCACATCCTTTGTCACAGGTTGCGCCGCCTGCAAATGGATGCTCTCGCTTGTAAAGCGAGGCAAACTCATATGGTTTGCCGTGTATTGCGTCATTATGGGCATCGTCTGCCTGCTTTGGTAATCCTTTGGCGGCCGCCGGAGTCAGGCGCCGGCACTACAATAAAAGCCGTAAAAATCAGTTACTTGAATAGAGTAACCCCTAACGTATAATAACCTGTCAACCCTCTATACACGAATGGATTTTGTGACCGGAGAAGTATTAGGTATCGACAAGCCCCTGGGGTGGACGTCGTTCGACGCCGTGAAACGCATTCGCGGAGCCGTGCAGCGCCGCCTCGGGGTGCGTAAATTTAAGGTGGGTCATGCCGGCACGCTCGATCCGTTGGCCACCGGAGTGCTAATCGTATGCACCGGACGGGCCACACGCCGCATTGATGAGCTGCAGGCCGGTCGCAAGGAATATGAGGCCGTGATGCGCCTCGGCGCCACCACCCCGAGCTTCGACCTCGAGAAAGAGATTGATGCCACATACCCCTACGAGCATGTCAGCCGCGATCTGATACTTGAAACCCTTCCGCAATTCACGGGGCGCATCATGCAGGTGCCTCCGGTGTTTTCGGCTGTTAAAATCGACGGGCGTCGCGCCTACGAGCACGCCCGCAACGGCGAAGAAGTGGCTCTTGCCGCCAAACCTCTTGAAATAGATGAGTTCGAGCTTCTCGATTTCGACGGGCGCGACATGCGTCTGCGCATCGTATGCAGCAAGGGCACCTATATACGTGCCTTGGCGCGCGACCTCGGACATGCCCTCGGCAGCGGAGCGCATCTCACCGAACTGCGTCGCACGGCCGTGGGCAATGTGCGCGTGGCCGACTGCATGAGTGTGCAGCAAGCCGTGGATATGATAGCCGGCGCGCCTCTTCGGCTTCCCCCCGAATGGCTCGAAATTCATCCTCTCCCCTCCAGATGCGAAAAAGAATCCTTGATCAATAAGGCTGCGGCCCAGGAGCCGTCAGCCCTTACAAAAACATTAAACACAAAGCCATAATGAGTGTAATGCCTGATGATATAAGCTTACATTTCACTACAATGAAGCTCTCGCAGTTTAAATTCAAACTGCCCGATAATCTGATTGCCCAGTATCCTGCTGATCCGCGCGACGAGTGTCGCCTGATGGTGCTCAATGCCCGCACAGGGGAGATAAGCCATCATATATTCAAAGAAATCATCAATTTCTTCGACGAGGGAGATGTGATGGTGTTCAATAATACTAAGGTGTTTCCTGCCCGCCTTTACGGCAATAAGGAGAAGACGGGGGCCTGCATCGAGGTGTTCCTGCTTCGCGAACTGAATGTCGACAATAAATTCTGGGATGTGCTCGTGGAGCCGGCCCGAAAGATTCGTATCGGCAACAAGCTCTACTTTGGCGAGGACGACAGTATGGTGGCCGAGGTAATCGACAACACCACATCGCGCGGACGCACACTGCGCTTCCTTTACGACGGTCCGCACGATGAATTCAAGGAAGCCCTCTACGCTCTTGGCGAGACTCCGCTGCCGGAGTACATTACCCGCAAGGTAGAGCCTGAGGATGCCGATCGCTATCAGAACATCTTTGCCGAGGTGGAGGGAGCTGTGATGGCCCCGGCGGCCGGCCTGCATTTCAGCCGTGAACTGATGAAGCGTCTTGAAATCAAGGGTGTGGAGCGCGGATTCCTAACGCTGCATTGCGGCAAGGGGAACTTCCGCGACATAGATGTCGAGGACCTCACGAAGCATCGTATGGACAGTGAGGAAATGGTGGTGGACGGCGATCTGGTGGATAAGGTAAATGCCGCCAAGGATGCGAGCCACCGCGTGTGTGCCGTAGGTGCGTCGGTGCTCCGCGCCATAGCCTCCTCGGTGTGCATGAACGGTCATATCATGCCCTACAGCGGCTGGACCAATAAATTCATCTTCCCCCCTTACGATTTCACTGTGTGCGACTCGATGGTGACCAACTTCCATCTGCCGCTCTCCACGATGCTGATGATGGTATCGGCCTTCGGCGGCTACCGCAACGTGATGCACGCCTACGAAGTGGCCGTAAAGGAAGGTTACCGCTTCGGTGCCTATGGCGACGCGATGCTGATACTGCGCTGACGCACCGACAAAGCAGCGCCACCTGCTCTGATATCCGGAATGTCAGCACAACTCAATGTCAGATAAGCCAATATCTGCATATCCCGCGCTGACGTATTGACGAAGGCGTGGCCCGGAGAATCACTTCCCCTCGGCAACTTGAAAAAATAAGAAATCCCGGACACCCGTCTCATCGGAGTGCCCGGAATTTCTATATGTCATCGGTGGCTGAGAGTGAACGGATTACCTTATCTCATGATTTTTTTTATACCGTTGTCGATATAAATGTCCCCGCGTTGAGGGTCGGTGATGATTCTTCCCTTGAGATCAACTAAAGTTGTATCCGACCCATCGTAGTTATTGATTTGTGAGATCCCCAAATTAGGAATATTTAGGGTGGTGAAATCATCTGCGCTGAAAATTAGTTGCTCTCCCATATAGCATTCCACAAGAAATATATTACCGTTTAAAATATCTATATGAGTGGATGCTATCATATTCCAGAAATCGAAATTAGGACCGATACCTTCCACAATCCATCCGTCATCCACTCCATTTATTTGATAGAAACTGCATGATCGGGTTACTCCATTAATATCAATTTCGGAGTTCAAAGGTGATGGAATGTGGTACCATTCTTCCGGTTCCCAGTTTAATCCGAACTGGAATTCGGTCTGTCCGGTACTAATATTGATCGAATAGAGATTCCCATCTTCCTCATATGCATAAATGTCGAATCGTCCCAATAGAATATTGCTTCTAAGCCAGCGCGTGTTTCCCCCCATTTCTTCAGGAGCCTGTTCGACATCCTGAACCGTAAGCCTTCGACATTTTATTCCATGAATAAAAGTTTCCTCACGGGCACGGATTTCCCGATATCTTACTGGTATTGTGGGATTACTTCCCTTCATGGCAACAATCCAACGTTTCCCATCTTCCAGAAACGGCGCCCCCCGGCAAATCCTATCCCTTGACTGACCATGATAATAGTCAGTATAAGTCCTAATCTAAGCGTTTTCATAATTCGTCATTAATATACAATTGGATTACAGAGATTTGCAATATCCGAATATAACGGTTTTGAACGTTTATTCTACTGAAAATGACAATCATTTAATAGATGGAGTATTGCAAATATCAGGAGAAAATCATCTTTTAATAATACGTCGGCAGTCTGTAGTACTACCATCTACGCATAATGTTACAATATATATCCCCTTATTGAAATTTCCTAGATCAATCTCGATGGAATTTGATTGATTAATAGGATAGTGTCGTGTCATACTCCCCATAACATCACTGATGACAATATTGGAATCAGAATTCTCGTCCATCTTTCCAATACTAACATTTAACGCGAGTTCGGGATAAGAACTTTATGATTTTCAACCAAGCAAAAGACATAGA
>ERZ778518.825-NODE-825-length-26027-cov-4.173610_pt1 | contig 26027 bp, 23 predicted proteins | sample MGYA00510340_ERZ778518 | MGnify/ENA primary metagenome ERZ778518 (study PRJEB29527, sample SAMN07138967) | mouse gut metagenome | material: feces | host: mouse | place: China:Nanjing | collected 2016-01-25 ...
AGCGCCGCGCTCCACCTCATCACCCGCTGCAACAGCCGGGCTGGAAGCCGTTCTGTAGATAGACATATAGCCGTTCTGATGATCAATGGTAACTCTGTGCCCATAGAGCGGATCATCCTCCACGGAGGCCACCACACCATTGGCCGACGCAATCACTTTTGTACCTGCCGACGCAGAAAATACAACAATGGGCTCCTGATCCGCCATAATCTGTGCTTCCACACTGTCTTCTTCCCCATCCGCCACTTCTCCTGTTTCCGCTGTCATCTCCGAGCTCTTTAAAATAACCGCCGCTCCTGCCAGCGGGAAATCATGGGGAACTCGTTTGGCATTCTCTTCCTCTTCCTGTGCCTTCTGTGTCTCTGCATTCTGTGTTACAGTATCGCTTAATATCGCAACTTTGTCGGACAATTCCGCATTATCTGTTGTGAGTTCCTGGTTTTGCTGTGTCAGCTCTTCTATCTGCGCCTGCAGCTGCGCTTCACGGCCTGCCACTTTTCGCAGTGCTGACCAATGATAAACTGCCGCGCCAATGGACGCTGCCAGTAATATGGCAATCAGACAAAGAACCGTTGTTATCAGCCCCTGTTTCAGATAAAGAGGGTGTGTCCCTCCATACGGTGAATCAGAAACTATCATAACCGTATAACTGACTCTTTTCTTATGCTTTCCGGATTCCACTCAATTTTCACCTCCGTCTCGTATGATTCTATCATATAATTTGCAGTTTGTCTAAATTATTTTGAAAACAAGCAAATATAGCACTATATATTAAATTTTTGGAAAGATTTTTTTCTTTCTTTACATTTTTTTCTTCATATGCTATTCTAGTTGTGTTGCAAAGCGACAATCTTATTTATTTTTTGGAGGTATCCTAGATGAACAAAGGTACGGTAAAGTGGTTTAACAACCAAAAAGGTTACGGATTCATTTCCGATGAGCAGGGAAATGACGTATTCGTACACTACACAGGATTAAACATGGAAGGCTTCAAGTCACTCGAGGAAGGCGCATCCGTTGAATTCGAAGTAGTGAACGGCGAAAAAGGCCCTCAGGCAGTGAATGTTACCAAGTTATAAGAGAACTCTTATAGCGCACACTCTATAATCGGTTTTTCGATGTGCCTTTTCTTATATAAATTGACCGGCAAATTCATTTTATTTTAGAAAGTCGCAATATTGTTTTAACGATTATAAGAAGAACCAGTCTCATTGGCTGGTTCTTCTTTTTCAAACAGGAGGTTATTATGAAAAAAAGAATAGCAATGCTGTTACTGGCGGCGGTTCTCTCCACATCCCTGACAGCATGTGGAAATCAACCTGGCCAGACACAACAACCACCAACAGACAATACACCGGAAACTGCCATATCCGAATCCACAGACAATCCGGTGCCCGCTCCGTCTACTCCCGGAACGGACACTGCCGATGGAACGGTTCAAATACCGGAAAATCCCCTGGCTGACGCCCCTTCTGACACCCGGCCTTCCGCATCGGAAGACGCTGAGCTGACTGCCGATTCCATTGGCCCTGTCAGCTTCACCCCCAATGAAAAGGGATACTCCATGGTGTATGGCGCCAATACGCTGCATGCCTACTTCAAACGCCAGAATGTCGTGCCCGGAAATGGGAAAATGATCATCCGAAAAACATCCGATGATTCCGTGATAGAAGAAATCAACTTAAAAGACACACAGAAATGCAGTATTGGAGAAGCGGACACTACCTTCAACCTGCTGGGATGGAATGGCGGCACCCATTTGATCATCCAACTGAAAGAAACCCCTGCCAGTGGCGAAGCATATTATGTCAATCTGGAAGAAGGCGCTTTCACCTCTCAGGACGGCGCTATCCTCTCCAAAGCCATCCAGGACAAGACTACCTGGAGTTACGGCGTAGCGCCCTATGGCGTCATTCCGGCACGCCCCAGCGGGTCCGACGTGCTGGTGGGCGATGTTCTCTCTGCCGACATCCTGATCCGTCAGCCTGCCGTCCTTGCCAAAATAGAAAACTATGACGAAAACAGAGTCCGCTTCAACGATAAAGAATTTGAGCAGGACGCAAAACTGGAAATTAAAATTTATCAGATTGGTGAGGATCCCTTTACCGTTACATTCTATGACAATGATGACAATCCACTGGGAAGCATCACCTTATCCTACACGGCGTCCATGCCACCTGAACCGGAAGAAGAAGCACCCAAAAAATCCATTACCAATCTATAGATCTACAGAGACGGCGCAGAAATTTCCCGCAGTACGTCTGCCAGTTTCATAGTACCACCAAACAGATCCAGGGCACTGCCGATGGTCACATCCACACGGCCGTGTCCTGCTTTTTTCAGAATTCGTAAATCTTCATAGCAGTGCACTCCACCGGCATAGGTCACCGGAATACACTCAAACTGCCCCAGAAGTTCTGCCAGCTCTATCTCGATTCCCTCCGCTTTTCCCTCCACATCCACTGCGTGGATCAGAAATTCGCTGCAATAACCGGAAAAAAATTCCAATGACTTCTGATTCAGTTCCACATCCGTATATTTCTGCCATCGGTCGGTCACAATAAGGTAACGGCCGTCCTTTTTCCGACAGCTTAAATCCAGCACCAGATGTTCTTTTCCCGTCTCCCGGTACAATGTTTCCAGATGATCATATTCTATCCGTCCGTTTTGAAATACATAAGATGTGACAATTACATGGGAAGCGCCCGCCTCCAGATACAGCGCCGCGTTTTCCGTATGAATCCCGCCGCCGACCTGTAATCCCCGGGGATATGCCCGCAAAGCCTGAAGGGCCTGCCGTCTTGTTTCTTCAAAATAGTTGCTGCCCTCCCGGTTCAGCAGAATCACATGCCCCCCGGCCAGCCCCTGATCCCGGTACAGTCCGGCATAAAAAGCGGCATCCTGGCCTGCCGTAAAATTTTCCACCGCAAAATCTCCCTGATCCCGCAGGCTGGAACCCACAATTTGTTTGACTTTTCCGTTATGAATATCAATACATGGCCTGAACCGCATATCTGCCTCCCTATCTTTGATTACACCCATATAAAACAGTTTTTTCTTTTTTTATGCATAAAAATTTTATGAAAGAACATACTACCAACAAGGAGTTCCTCCATGGACTCTCCGTGCGCAGTCTGCGCCACCCTGCGGCTTTGTTCACCTGGCGCAGGCAACGCATCCTGCCCGCACAGTGAAAAAAGAAAAGGAGCGAGATTATGAAAAAGTATGCAAGAATGCTGTCTGTATCCCTTGTTCTTGTTATGCTCTGCGTAGCGCTTACCGCCTGCGGCAGCAAAAAAGACGACCAGACCGGGACTACTGACAACACAGGCAACGAAACCACCAATGAAGCCACAACAGATAACACGGATAATACGGACACCAACGATACAGACGACAATACCCAGGCCGGAGCGGACACAGACACGACCAATGGAGATACAGAGGACGGCGGAACAACCAATGCAGGTACAGGTGCAGACACAAACACCAATACCGACACAGACACAAATACAGACACAACAACCGCTACAGATACAACTGCTGACGGCAACGGGGGCAATGAAACAGCCATTGATGATGCCGGCAATGCAGTGGGTGATGTGGTAGACGATCTGGCCGACGGTGTATCTGATGCGGCCGATGGCGTATCCGATGTGACCAATGACGTAGTTGGATCAAATAACAATCAATAACGCTTTACATCCCGAAAAATATACAAAATCCTGGGATTCCCAGGCTGCGGCGGGCCTGACCGGCAACGGTTTCCCTCCCGCCGCAATACAGTACATACACTTTTATTCCAGGCGTTCCACAATGCTTCCGTCCTGATATGCCTGCAAAAGCAATTCCAAATGGTGAATACTCTCAATAATCTCGCCACCAATATCCGTATCTGCCACCTGCACCCGGCTTACCGCCCGCTCAATCACAATAGAATCCGAAAAAATATCCGATTCTTTCTGTATGGCGTCTTCCTTGGATTCGAAGGTTTCATGGGCCACAAGGCGCACTCCGTGAGAGTTGGAGACCAGTGTATAACCGGCAATTCCGGTCTTGCCCTGATAGGCTTTGGAAAAGCCGCCGTCAATAATCAGCAGCTTCCCGCCACATTTAATGGGTGTCTCCCCTTTTTTCAGTTCCACCGGCACATGTCCGTTGACGATATGGCTCTTTGTCTCATCCAGGCCGAACTCCCGCAGAATCCTGTTTAAAATTTCCTCATTGTCATTCAGACGGTAATAACTGTTCTTGCATTCCTGATGTGTCTCTTTATCTGTAACAAAATACCGCTCAAAGGTGGCCATCTTGTCCTTACCAAACACAGGAGAATTGGGGCCGGCCCAGATATACCAGATCATATCCTGGCCTTTGCGTTTTTCCGAAATATTATGTCTGTTATAAAAACCTTTCCTGGCATAATGCTCCAGCACATCATATAATTCTTTTCCACCGTATCTCCTGCCGTCGATTTCCATTGTTCTGAAATTGCCCTCTTCATCCATGGGCACACAGCCATGATAAAGCAGATTGGAATTGTGTACCTTGTACAGGCCGCCTTTGGAAAACAGAAAGCGGATATGCCTTTGCAGTTTTTCGCAGTGGACAAACGCCTGTCGCAGCCGCTCCATCAACTGTGATTCTTCCGGCGTCAGTTTGTAGGGGTTCTCCGGATTGACTGTGGGAAAATCCACATCTTTCATCTCACAGACTTTTCCGTCTATCAGAACAGTGTGTTTTTCATAGTCAATTTTGTCAAGCAACAGCCGGTCATCCATATGAAATTCCGGATGCCGTTTAATCAACTGCCCTTCCAGCTTGAGCTGCAGAATGGTCATAGCCTTGTGCATCTTCATATCCATCCGCAGGTCTTTCGTATTGTAGTCCGTATTGTATTTGATGGCAAACACATCACAGTTGGTATCTTTATAAGTTTCCATGGCAAAGGTTACCAGGGGTATCAGATTGATTCCATATCCGTCCTCCAGTGTATCCAGATTGCCATAACGGGCAGCCATCCGGATGACCGTGGCAATACATGCCAGATGTCCGCTGGCCGCTCCCATCCAGACCATATCATGGTTCCCCCACTGAATATCCACGCTGTGATATTCCTGCAGGGTATCCAGAATAATGTGCGGCCCCGGTCCCCGGTCAAAAATATCCCCGACAATATGCAGATGATCAATCACCAGCCGCTGAATCAGTTCGCCCAATGCAATAATAAATCCCGGCGCACTGCCAATGCGGATAATCGTATGGATAATTTCATTATAATAGGCTTCCTTGTCCTGGACTTCCGCCTTTTCTGTGATCAACTCCTCGATAATATAGGAGAAATCTTTTGGCAGTGCTTTTCTGACCTTGGAGCGGGTATATTTGGACGCAACCCGTTTGGTAATCTGAACCAGCCTGTGCAGTGTGATTTTATACCAGTCTTCGATATTATCTTCCTGCTGCATCACCAATTCCAGTTTTTCCTGTGGATAATAGATCAATGTGGCAAGGCTTTTTTTGTCTCTGCTGCTCAGAGTATTGCCAAATTCCTCATCAATCTTATACTTCACCGAGCCGGAACCGTTTTTTAACACATGGTTAAACTGTTCATATTCCCCATGAATATCCGACAGGAAATGTTCCGTTCCCTTGGGAAGATTTAAAATCGCCTGGAGATTGATGATCTCCGTTGACGCAGACGCTATTGTAGGATACTGTCGCGCCAGCGTCTTTAAATACATCAGTTCCATCTCTGTCAGGTTTTCCCCGATTCTTTCCTTCTCCATACATACGCCTCCCAACAATAGATTGCAGGCTTCGCCAGCAAACCTATTGTCATGAACAACAGAAAGAACGCTTTGCGGACTTTCCCTTGTCATGAATCCTTCAGGCCGGAACCTGTCAGCCTTCGATTACATCGCTCATATCATAACGTCCTGCCGGTCTGCCGGCCAGATATTTCGCCGCCTGAATGGCACCTTTGGCAAATACCTCCCTGGAGTATGCTCTATGGGAAAACGTAATTACTTCATCTGTGCCGGCAAAAATCACATCATGATCCCCCACAATTGTGCCGCCTCTCACTGCAGAAATACCGATTTCCTTACGGGGACGACGCTCTCTCCTGCCGCTTCTGTCATAGATATACGCATATTCCTCCCCCAGGACACCCCGGACACGGTCCGCCAGTGCCAGCGCTGTCCCACTGGGTGCATCCAGCTTGCGGTTATGGTGTTTCTCTACAATCTCCACATCAAATCCTGCCTCTGCCAGCACCGGTGCCGCTTCCGCCAACAGTTTCAGAAGCAGATTGATACCCACCGACATGTTCGCCGATTTCAGAACGGCTACCTGCTTCGACGCTTCCTCCACTTTTTTAAGCTGTGCTTCGTCAAGGCCTGTGGAACATAAAACGCAAGGCACACTGTTTTTTACACAATATGCCAGCAGCCCGTCTACCGACTGTGCAGACGAAAAATCAATCACCGCGTCCGCCTCCACATCACAGTCTCCGATCTGTCTGAAAACGGGAAAAAGATTCTCCCTGTGGTCAGAAATATCTATCCCCGCCACCACTTCCAGCTCCGGATCTGCGGCAGCCATCCTGCCAACTACCTGTCCCATTTGACCGTTACAGCCATGTATAATGATTCTGATCATAAATCTGCCTCCTTTGATGTAGTTTCCCTTGCATCATCAAAACAATAGACAGCACGCTTCGCGAACTATCTATTGTCATGAACAATAGATTGCAGGCTTCGCCAGCAAACCGATTGTCATGAATCATTCCTGTACTACGAAATATGCTCCGGCACATGTCCGGAGCACGCTTCATACATTATAAATTCCATTCCCGCCTATAGCAGGGCAATACACAGAAAAATATAACCAATGGTCAGGAACAGCCCCACTGCAGACAGAATAATACCTGCAATCGCCATTCCCTTTTGTGGATTGTGCTGCGCAATGTTGATAATACCCAGAACAATCCCGACAATCGACAAAACAATCGTAACAAAAGACCAGAAGCCAAGTACGGAAAGAATACCGCACACCAGGCTTCCCACAGCCTTGCCGCCGCTTTTTTCCGGTATGGCGTTGGACACTACCACCGGCCCATTATAATTATTGGGGGCATAGCTGTTATAGCCATTATTGACACCATTTTGACCAAAATTACCGTTTCCGTCCATATCCTACCTCTGCAGCCTATACCATACCAACCAAAGCCATGTTCAATGCAAAAAAGATACCAACCACTACCAGAAAACCTACAAAAGCGATAATCACTTTTGTCGTATTCTTCTGCAGGGCTGCGGAAATATATACCGAACTCAGAGCCGCACCAATTACGGCACAGAGAAGTCCGCCGAAAAACCATCCGCCGATTACGCTGATTGCAACCAGTACCCAAATCCATACGGGAATGCTGGTAACAGGTTCGTACTGGGAACCGTCATCCTGATATGTACCGTTCACTACCAGCCTGCTCTTATTGCCAATCATAACCACGTGGCAGTTTGCGCCCGGAAAATCAACTGAATAATCTACCAGGTTTACAAACCAGTTGCTGGATTTTACTCTGTAAGTATTGGTATCCACCGAAATTTCCGGTCCGCCAAACGCCTTCACTTTACAGCTTATGCTGTGATTCATTCCATTGCTGTCTGAAATAGTCCATGAATTACTGCTAGCCATATCCTTCTTTCTCCTTTTCCTCATATAAAATTATATTCAGGGGACAGCCCTTCTGATCCCCTCCGCTTTGCAGAGCTCCTGCCCGACAAAGAGTCCAGTCCCATTCTGGTCTGAACTCTTTTTATATTACAAAATACAGTCCCTTTTGTCAAGATATACCACACTTTATACCCCAAATTCTTTCATGGCTTTTTTCAGTATTTCCACATGTTCGGGTTCCATCTCGGAAAGCGGCATCCTGAGTATGCCTTCGTCCCTTCCCTGCAGCTTTAAAGCCATTTTAACCGGAATCGGATTCACTTCACAGAACAGTGCGTCCACCAGCGGTATTGCATCCAACTGAATCTTTAAACTGCCGGCCAGATCACCCTCGAAAAATTTCGCACACATATCATGGGTCTGCCGTGGCGCCACATTGGAGAGTACTGAAATCACCCCCAGCCCTCCCATGGACAACAGAGGAACCACCTGATCGTCATTGCCCGAATACAGATCCACACATCCATCCGCAAGGGACATCAGCTTTGCAACCTGAGAAATATTCCCCGAAGCCTCTTTCACGCCAATGATATTTTCCACTTCCCGGCAAAGTCTGACAACGGTAGCCGGTGCAATATTGGTGCCGGTCCGGCTGGGTACATTATAGAGTATCAAAGGCAGAGACACAGAATCCGCGATTGCCCGGTAATGATAATACAGCCCGTTCTGCGTTGCCTTATTATAATAAGGTGAAACGACCAGTAAACCGTCCACACCTGCATGCTCCGCCTCCTGAGACAGATAAATGGCAGTTTCCGTACAGTTGGAACCAGTGCCGCCAATCACCGGGACTCTGCCTGCAACCTGCTTCACACCAAAACGGATCACATCCAGATGCTCTTCGTGGCTCAATGTGGAAGATTCCCCGGTGGTGCCGCATACAATAATCGCATCCGTGCCATTGGCAATCTGATATTCCAGCAACTCCGCAAACCGCTCATAATTGACAGAGCCATCCCTGTGAAATGGTGTGACAATCGCTACACCTGCGCCTTTAAACAATGCCATATTCATTTCCTCCTTTATTATGTAAAAAACTCTTCCGTAGAAGAAAAAGCTGACTCAACAGTATATAAATGAGTCAGCCAGAATTTCTTTCTCTCGATAGCGCCCCATCCATAAAGATGACAGTCATACACTTCTTCAATGCATGCCCAAGATAAAACGTTCACGGAAATTCTATCTTTCGGCGTATCCTCCTTTCACTGCCCCTCACCTGTGCCTGACACATCAGAAAAGCTACTCATAGAATACGCAACCTCTATCTTATCTCTTAACCTTTTTCCGAATATATCCATCATAGCAGACAACCCTGTAGCTGTCAACTTTATTCCTGCTCCTCATCTCCCTCTTCTTCGTCCGCAAGCTCCAGTTTGCTCACGGACACTTCATATGCAACACGCTTCTCCGTCATCTCTTCTGAGATTTTCTTCACATATTCCCGGCTCTGAATCCTTCCCCATACAAGACATCTGGAGCCTACAGTAAAGCTGCTGACATATCTGGCATTCCTGCCCCAGCAGATACATGGTATGTAATCGGATTTCCCGTAGGGTCTGTTAACCGCAAGCAGCAAATCCGCAATTTCCCTTCCAAGAGGCGTCTTACGGTAAACCGGTTCTTTGCAGATATAACCGTCAAGGAATATCTGGTTGGTTTTTGCGCTCTCTTCTATAGTATCCATAAATTCAATTTCTCTGGCAAATACGGAAAGTACCAGTTTGTTTTTCTTTTCCTCATGCCTGTTATAAGAACGGAACTGTCCCGTAACGCACAGATTGCTGCCCCTGTAATCTGCGTTTACGTCCAGCAGCCGTTCAGATACCATAACCGGAATCACGTCATAGGATTCACTGAGACGCGCCACCTCCACATCTACCATATAGAAGCCTTCGCCAAAAATTTCATGGCTGAACGTAAAATCTCCAATCACTTCGCCCATGATTGTCACCTGGTTATTTTCAATTACCTTATCTGTCATTTTTGTTCTCCCTTCTTACGTTTAAGAATTTTTTCCAGTATTGTACTATTATGTATATGTTCTAAACCCGATGTTAGAACTGTTATATATCGCAGTATTCGACATTTTCCATACCCCTGGTCGTATGGTGTCGAAACCGGTGCCAAAATGCCTGTTTTATGGCATTTTGTGTGCATCCGCCGTTATCATTCACACCTGATGATTGTAAACAGATACAAAATCCGGCGCAGGTGTGAATTGTAACGCTCTGTTACCCGGTCTGACACTTCTTTGCCATGCATCTTGCAACTTTGCCACTGGAATGCTATAATTTTCGACGGCACACGTTTGCCGTCAGGAGGAGATTATGAAACAGACAAGAAATGATGTGAGAAATGTTGCAATTATTGCCCATGTAGATCATGGCAAAACCACCCTTGTGGACGAGCTGCTCAAGCAGAGCGGCGTTTTCCGTGAAAATCAGGAAGTGGCGGAACGTGTCATGGATTCCGGTGATATAGAACGGGAACGGGGTATTACCATACTTTCCAAAAATACCGCCGTTATGTATAAAGGAACGAAAATCAATATTATTGACACACCCGGCCATGCGGATTTCGGCGGGGAAGTGGAACGTGTCCTGAAAATGGTCAACGGGGTGATCCTCGTGGTAGACGCCTTTGAGGGAGTCATGCCCCAGACACGGTTTGTACTGAAAAAAGCGCTGGAGCTGAACCATCCTGTTATCGTCTGCATTAACAAGATCGACCGCCCGGAAGCACGGCCGGAAGAAATCATTGATGAAGTGCTGGAACTCTTTATTGATTTGGATGCCAATGAGAAGCAGCTTGATTGTCCGTTTGTCTTCGCTTCCGCAAAAGAAGGCACTGCAACGCTGGATCTGGACAATGAAAACGGCAATATGAGCCCGCTTTTTGAAACGATCCTCAACTATATCCCCGCTCCGGTAGGCGATCCGGATGCGGGCACACAGGTTTTGATCAGCACCATTGACTACAACGAATATGTGGGCCGTATCGGTGTGGGAAAAGTGGACAATGGTTCCATCAGCGTGGGACAGGAAGTGGTCATTGTCAACCACCATGACCCGGAGAAGCTGCAAAAAGTAAAAGTCAGCAAATTGTATGAATTTGACGGTTTGAATAAAACAGAAGTGAAAGAGGCAAAGTTCGGTTCTATCACAGCCATATCAGGCATTGCGGATATTCGGATCGGAGATACCCTCTGTTCGCCGGATCGGCCAAAGCCCATTCCTTTCCAAAAGATTTCCGAGCCTACCATTGCCATGCAGTTTCATGTCAATGACTCGCCTCTGGCAGGCCAGGAGGGAAAATATGTTACAAGCCGCCATCTGCGTGACCGGCTGCTGCGGGAGCTGAATACAGATGTTTCCCTGCGTGTGGAGGAAACAGATACGACCGAAAGTTTCAAAGTATCCGGACGGGGCGAACTGCACCTCTCTGTCCTGATTGAAAATATGCGCCGGGAAGGCTACGAATTCTCTGTCAGCAAGGCGGAAGTGCTGTACCACCAGGATGAACAGGGCAAAAAACTGGAACCTATGGAACAGGTATATGTGGATGTACCTGAAGAATTTTCCGGTACGGTGATCGAAAAACTGAGCCTGCGGAAAGGGGAACTTGCCAATATGCGACCTCTGACCGGAAACTACAACCGTCTGGAATTTTCCATTCCTGCCAGAGGTCTGATCGGATATCGGGGTGAATTCCTGACAGACACAAAAGGAAATGGCATTATGAACTCCGTATTTGCAGGCTATGGTCCCTTTAAAGGAGAAATCCAGTACAGAAAGCAGGGTTCCCTGATCGCCTTTGAAGCCGGTGAAGCCATCACTTACGGCCTTTACAACGCCCAGGAACGGGGCACGCTGTTTATCGGACCAGGTGAAAAGGTATACGCAGGTATGGTCATCGGCCAGAATGGACGCGGAGAAGACATTGAACTGAATGTATGCAAGACAAAGCACCTGACCAACACCCGGTCATCCAGCGCCGATGAAGCGCTCCGTCTGACGCCTCCCAGAATACTCAGTCTGGAACAGGCACTGGAGTTCATCGACACGGACGAGCTTTTGGAAATTACGCCCAAGAGCCTGCGTATCCGGAAAAAAATCCTGGATCCGACCATGAGAAAACGGTCTGCCATGAAAAAATAATAAGAGAACGGGAAGAAATTGACAGAATTGTAATATGACCTGCTTCCCGCAAAAATACAGGGACATGATACCGAATACATCAGATAATCAAAGACGGATGGCGGAAAGCTGTTTCAGCTTTTCGCTGTGTTCCCGTATCACTTTTTTCATAATGTACAAATCTGATTCCTGGCTTTCCTGCTGCTCAATCCCCTGGGCATAACGCCTGTAAGTTGATGTATAACAGGACTCTATATTCTGCAGGCGGGGCAGCACATCATTTTCAAGCAACAGATTCATTGCTTTGATTCCCGCCTTCAAAGGTGTCATTCTGGCATCCACAAGATTGGAAATTGCCTGTAAATCTTCCATCGTGAGATTCATATGTTCAAGCTCCTCTCTCAATTCTTCCTGTAGTGGCTTTCTCGTGTACGGTTTTTCAGACATACGCTTTCCTCCATTTCATGTATTGAACCTGAATCAAGCAGATAACGCATACCGATCCGGCAAACTGTCTGTCTCCATATCAATCTGACACACGCTGTCTGAATAAAATACTCCCATGTAAACAATAGAAAGTACACTTCGTGAACTTTCTATTGTCATGAACTATAGAAAGCATGCTTTGTGAACTTTCTATTGTCATGAACTATAGAACGCACACTTTGCAAACTTTCTTTTGTCATAAACTATAGAATCCGCGCTTTGCGAACTTTCTTTTGTCATGAACTATAGAAAGCATGCTTTGTGAACTTTCTATTGTCATGAACTATAGAACGCACACTTTGCAAACTTTCTTTTGTCATGAACTATAGAATCCGCGCTTTGCGAACTTTCTTTTGTCATGAATAAAAAGGAAAATCCATGAAAATTCCGAGAAAAAGAATATAACAGAATCCATCAGATCTGACAGGCAGATGTGTATGCACAGACAATGCAGGGTGGGTATCCGCATCCGTTTCATCATTTATAAGATGCATTAAAAATACCATATCCCCCACCCTTTGTAAAGCAGAAAATTATTTTTTTAAGTTCTTCCCATACCGCAGTGGTTCCGACATATGTACATTAAAAAAAGTAATGGCCGGTCCCATACCAAAGGCCGATACCAGCGTTCCAACCCCCAGTACCGCCCCCAGCGCAAATCCGGTGACAGCAACCACCAGATCGCAGGTCACCCTGACCAGAAAAAATTTCCACTGTTTCCGCTGGGAAATGCAAAGTGCCACAGAATCATAGGTGGATACACCCAGATCCCCTACAAAATACAGCGAAGACGCCATACACAAAAGCAATACACCCACGGCCAGCATAATCCCTCTGGACAGAATGGAATCCGTAAAAGTCCCCCTGTTCCATATCCAGGTAGAGAAATCCACCATATAGCCGAGCAGAAAAATATTGATAAATGTACCCAGACCAATCTTACTTCTGTCTACAAAAAACACACCCACCAGCATCAACAGATTCAGCAGCATATAAAATGTGCCAAAGGTTATGGATGTATGTCCCCAGACACCATGGGCAAATACCTGAAACGGGTCCATGCCAAATGCCGAAGCGTTGAACATTCCCACCGCAAACCCGCTCAGAAGTACGCCCGCCACCGTCATGACAATGCGCTTTTTCAATTCTCCTTCTTTCATTTTTATCATCACCTTCCTTTTCCCGGATCATTCCCTGTCAGTCTGCTGTATTTATGCCATGGGAAAGCCCCGTATGCAGTCTGCCGTCCGTTCCACATCTTCCTCACTGTGAGCCGCTGACACAAACATGGACTCAAACTGAGACGGTGCCACATAGATACCATTTTCCAGCATATGGTTAAAATAAGAAGCATAGATGTCCGTATTGGAAGAAGCAGCACTGTCATAGTCCCGCACCGGTTCATCTGTGAAAAATACGCTCAGCAGAGAGCCGACCCGGTTCACCCACATTCCCCTGCGATTCTGACAGGCCGCCGCCAGCAGCGCCGCCTTCGCTTCGATCTCCTCATAGATTTCCGTATGCTCCATCAACAGAGACAACGTGGCAATTCCCGCCGTTGTGGCAATGGGATTGCCCGACAGTGTACCGGCCTGATAGACCTCCCCCAGAGGCGCCACACAGTCCATAATCTCCTGTCTGCCTCCATAGACCGCCAGAGGCATCCCGCCGCCTGCAATCTTTCCCAGCGTGGTCAGGTCAGGCCGAATCCCATAATACGCCTGTGCCCCTCCCAGCCCCAGCCGGAAACCGGTAATCACTTCATCAAACAAAAGCACCGTGCCGTACCGCGCCGTAATCTCCCGCAAGAATGCAAGAAACCCTTCTTCCGGCAATACCACACCCATATTGGCAGCCACCGGCTCCACCAGCAGACAGGCAATCTCTTCCCCATATGCACGGAAAATATCTTCCACGGACTGTCTGTCGTTATAAGAAGCCACCAGTGTATGCTCTGTATAAGAGGCAGGAACACCCCCACTGTCCGGTACGCCTCCGGTCAGCGCCCCGCTTCCGGCCTTGACCAGCAGCCCGTCAGAATGCCCGTGGTAACAGCCCCTGAATTTTACAATTTTATCCCTGCCTGTATAGCCCCTGGCCGCCCGCACAGCACTCATAACGGCTTCCGTACCGGAATTGACCAGCCTGAGTTTTTCCATGGACGGCATACAGTGCCGTACCAGTTCCGCCAGCTCTGTCTCCTTCTTCGTGGGCGCGCCAAACGTCAGGCCATCCAGCGCTGCCTGCCGCACCTTCTCCACCACAACAGGATGGGCATGCCCCAGAATCCCCGGTCCCCAGGAACAGACATAGTCAATCCATTCATTGCCATCCTCATCCAGGAGCTTGTCCCCTTTTGCGCTTCTGATGAACAGCGGCGTGCGGCCCACACTGCGAAATGCCCGCACCGGGCTGTTCACGCCGCCTGGCATAAGCGTACATGCTTTTTTATATAACGTTTCCGACTGCTCTGTATGCATGTCTTTTTTCCTCCCTGTTACCATCATCTGATCTACACGCAAAAAGCCAAAATCAGATCCTTCTGACTTTGACTCGCTGCCTGAAAATTTCAAGTACCCACGGCAATGGCCAAATGAGCATACAGGCATGCCCATCCGGTCCGCCACCCGCAAAAATAAGCAGGACGATAAGCCGGGTTATGTCGTGAATGATCATCTATCCAGGACTGTTGTCGCCAACAGCCTCCAGCGACCCACCTGAAAGCAGGCCGGGCCGGCCTGTCGCTTTCGTTTCGGTCTTGCTTCGGATGGGGTTTACATATGCCCCTGCCGTTACCGGCAGGGCGGTAGTCTCTTACACTGCCCTTCCAACCTTACCAGATTCCCTGGCGGTATATTTCTGTTGCACTATCCTTGGAGTCGCCTCCACCGGACGTTATCCGGCATCCTGCCCTGTGAAGCCCGGACTTTCCTCACCTGCTGCCTTTCGGCGATTGCAGCCGCGATCATTTGTCCTACTTATTTTTAATTGTAATTGAAATTCTGTTATTCTGTGTCTGGCCCTGGCCGCTTTTCCGTTTCCTGTATCCTGTGTCTACACATTGAATACGCTACCGCCCACAAATTCTCTGACAATGGAATTTTTAGGCAAATCCTCACTGCTCACACCCAGAAAATATTCCAGGAATTTCAAAAGCCTTTTGGCCTCATAATATTCCGGTTCCCCCGGCATAATGCTGAAAAGAAGCGGCTCCGCAAACTGCTTCAGAACGGCGAGTTCATAAATCAGCACAGAGTTGAAGGTAGCGTCCGCACTCTCCTGAAAAGGGAAAATATTCTCTTCCTCCCCCCGGCGCACAGACTGCCACATGGCCAGCGTACGCTTTGCGGAAGTACCTCGCGTCCTGGCATCCCGTACCATACGGCGCAGCAGCCTGCCGTCCGTAGTGGGAATCCGGTTGTGTTCGTCAATGTTCAGGCTGGTCAGGGCACTGATATAAATTTTATATTTGCTCTTTCCCGGAAGTGAAAAGGACATTTTGTCATTCAGGCTGTGAATCCCCTCAATAACCAGAATATCACCCTTTCCCAGCTTCTTGATATTTCCTTTGTATTCACGCTTGCCGGTCTTAAAATTAAAGGTGGGAAGCTCTACTGTTTTCCCGTCCAGCAACGCATTCATGTCCTCATTAAATTTCGCCACATCAATGGCTTCCAGACATTCAAAATTATAATTTCCCTTTTCATCCTTAGGTGTCAGCTCCCTGTCTATGAAATAATCATCCACTGCAATGGGATGGGGTTTCATGCCACAGGAACGGAGCTGCACACACAACCTGTGGGAAAAAGTGGTCTTGCCGGAAGAAGAGGGGCCGGCAATCATGACAAATTTTACACCGCCTCTGCTGACAATATCCTGCGCAATCTCCCCGATCCTTCTTTCCTGCAGCGCCTCCTGCACCAGGATCAGTTCGGAAATGCCGCCGCTGCAGATCTGATCATTCAAATCTCCCACCGTATCAATATCCATCATTTCTCCCCATACCGTGGATTGCTGCAACGTGTGAAACAGCTTATCACGCGGCACAAAATAATCCAGGGTTTTGGGCGCCTTTCTGTCAGGCAGAAGCAGCATCAGACCGCCTTCATAGGAGATTACCTGAAAATACTTCACATATCCTGCCGACGGCAACATGTAGCCGTAATAATAATCATAATAATCCCCCATTCGATACACATTTACCGTGGAACTTCTTCTGTAACGGAACAGCTTCTTTTTATCTTCCATTCCATACCGGTCAAACAGTTCCAGCGCTTCTTCTATGGGATATGTCTTTTTAACAACCGGCAGCTCTGCCATGACAAGTTGCTGCATCCGTACATTCAGACGCTCGATCAGCGTTTCATCCACCCGGACTTTCCCCCGCAGGCTGCAATAATATCCCTGTCCGATGGCAAATTCCACCTTAATCCGCTCGATATTCTCCCGTGGTTCCACATCATACAGCGCCTTAATCAAAAGCATAACGGCCGTTCGGACATATGCCTTATGCCCTGCAGAATTTTTCAGTGTAATAAATTCCAGCGTACAGTCCTTCTCCAAAGGCTTCATCAATTCCGTGATTTTTCCATTCACAATCACCAGCGCAATGCTATCGTCATACTGCGCCTGATACGCCTTTGCAATCTCTTCGTAAACTGTCCCCGCTTCGTATTGTTTCTCTTCTCCGTGAATCGTAACCGTAACCATGCCAGACCTCCCCTTTATATTATACAGAACGGATTTTTTTCTTCTGCCCGCAGAACGGTCAGACCGCTCCAGGCCTGCTTCAGACGCTCTTCCATATAAATCGGAAAAATCTGCTCCAGCCCATAGTGTCCCGCGTCTATGATGCACAGTCCCATAGCCATGGCATCTATGCCGGCATGATGGTCAATATCCCCCGTAATCAACACATCCGCCCCCAGTTCCACTGCCTTGCCGATGACACTTTTACCTGAACCGGGACAGATTGCGGCAAGGGACACCTTCTGCTCCCGCGCTCCGAATATCTTTACGGATTCCAGTCCAAACGCTTCCTTCACCTGTTTGCCCCAGATCTCCAGCGACGCCTCCCGGGGCAGTTTCCCAAACCGGCCGATCCCCTCCCGGATATCACCATCCTCATAGGTCACATCCAGCACCTGCCGCTGCATAAGGCCGATACGATCTGCAGCCACATCCGCCATACTGCATACATCAAAGTTGGTATGCATGGCATAATAACATACATCGCTGCCCAGAAGTTTTAACAGCCGCCGGCCGATAAAGTCACTGTCATTGATCTGTTTTCTGGCAGAAAAAATCAGCGGGTGATGGGTCAGCAACATATCCGCCCCCCGGCGAAGCGCCTCATCCACAACTGCATCCACGGCGTCCAGAGCAACCATAACCACGCCAATCTCCTTATCCTGCCTTCCTGCCAGCAGTCCCACATTGTCCCAACTCTCTGCACGGGCACAGGGCCATTTTGCCTCCAGCCACTTTGTCAACTCTCTGCACTGCATATGTACTCTCTCCATTTAATTTGCAAAATAAGTCAGGGCATACTTCCTGATGCGCTCCGATGCATCCAGCTCTGCCAGCCGACTGCAATTTGCAGACCTCGTCTGCCCTGTATGTGCCGGTATCCCTTCCCGGATGGCCTCTTCCCTCTCCTGTTCCCATCGCAGATATGCGTACAGCACAGGATGTCTGTGGGCCAGCAGATATGGCCCGTATCTGTCCACGGCCTGCTGCTGCACCGTTTCTGTCCCCACACCATGCCGCTCTCCGGAAACAGGACAGGCCCTCATCATCGGATAATACTTCCCGTCCTCATACACCATATCTTCCTGTACAATCTCAAACCCAATGTCCCGCAGAAACACTCTGACCGCTTCCACATCCGACTGTGGCTGCAAAATCAGTTCTTCCAGCGCCTGCACCTTTTCCATCCCTTCCGTCAATATACGCATCGTCAGCCTGCCCCCCATACCTGCCAGGATCAGGCTCTTTGCCTCTTCGTATCCAAGCGCCGCCACACCGTCCGACTGTCTTATCTCTATGTATTCCCCCAGAGCGGCGCTTTCTATATGCTCCCTGGCCCGCGCAAGAGGCCCGGCATTTACATCCATAGCAATGACCCTGCCGCATATCCCATTTTGAATCAGATAAATCGGCACATATCCATGGTCACAGCCCACATCACATACGGTATTTCCGGCAGAAACCAGGCCGGCCACCGCTTTCAGTCTGTTTGACAGTTCCACGCTTCCCTCTAATCCAGATAGTCTTTCAGCTTACGGCTTCTGCTGGGATGCCGTAACTTTCTCAGCGCCTTCGCCTCAATCTGGCGAATCCGTTCACGGGTTACATTAAATTCCTTTCCTACTTCCTCCAATGTGCGGGCGCGGCCATCGTCCAGCCCGAAACGGAGCCTGAGCACCTTCTGCTCCCGCTCTGTCAGCGTGCCCAGCACTTCCACAAGCTGTTCCTTCAACAGTGTAAAAGCTGCCGCATCAGACGGTACAGGCACATTGTCGTCCTGTATAAAATCGCCCAGATGACTGTCTTCCTCCTCGCCAATGGGTGTTTCCAGGGAAACAGGCTCCTGGGAAATCTTCAAAATTTCCCGTACCCGCTCTTCCGGCATGTTCATCTCTTCCGCAATTTCTTCCGGTGTAGGCTCTCTCCCCAGTTCCTGCAGGAGCTGTCTGCTCACACGGATCAGTTTGTTGATCGTTTCTACCATATGCACGGGAATCCGAATGGTTCTTGCCTGATCTGCAATGGCCCTGGTAATGGCCTGGCGGATCCACCAGGTAGCATAGGTGGAAAATTTATATCCCTTACGGTAATCAAATTTTTCCACCGCCTTAATCAGGCCCATATTCCCTTCCTGAATCAGATCCAGAAACAGCATCCCCCGACCCACATACCGTTTTGCAATGCTCACCACAAGACGCAGATTGGCTTCCGCAAGACGCTTTTTCGCTTCCGCATCGCCCAGTTCCATACGCTTTGCCAGGTCAATCTCCTCTTCTGCATTCAGCAGCGGCACCTTACCGATTTCCTTGAGATACATTCTGACCGGGTCTTCAATGCTGACACCGTCCGGCACGGACAGATCAATGTTTTCCACATTGACCTCATCCTCTTCCGTCAGAATAATCTCCTCTTCGTCCACATCATCGTCTTCGGTAATGCGCAGTACATCCACATGGTTCTGTTCCAACATTTCTATAATCTGGTCAAACTGTTCCTCTTCCAGCGTCAGATCCGAAAAGAAGTCGTTGATTTCCTGATATTCCAGAACATTCTTTTTCTTTTTGGCAATGTTCAAGAGTTCTTTCATCTTCTCGTCAAACTTTGCCCTTGTGTTTTCGTCCATTCAGTGGTCCATCCTTCCATAACATGTTATTTATTTTTACCTTAATCCAGGGAAATATGCGTATTTTTCAGTTCTTCCAGGGCCTTTTTCCCTTCAATGACCCGTTTCAGCGCCTCCATATCACTTCCCATACGTGCGCTGTAGTATTCATAACTGTTCGTTTTTACCCTTACCAGTATATCGTGAAACGCTTTTTCGCGTTCTTTTTTATCCTCAGCAGGCGCTGCCAGCCTCGCGTGAAACAAGGCCGCCACTTCCCTCTGCTGTTCCTCGTCCTCAAACTGGCTGATCACCGCCGCCGGCTCAAATCTGCCTGCTTCCAGCGCTTCAAACAGCCATCTGGCCACCTGACCACATAATTCTGTCGTAAAGTCCTGCGGCGTAATATAGTTCCTGACCGCCTTATATAATCCCGGCTCCTCACCGAGCCAGGTAAGCAACAGCCGCTGGGCCTTCTCGGCATTCTCCCCGGGCGTATTTTTTTTCTGAATACCGCTCCTGGGCCGTATCACCTCTTTGGCCAGCCCCTCTTTTGCCGCATGGCTGCCCACCAGCCTGCGCAGATCTTCATACCCGATGCGATATTTTTCCGCCACGGCTTCGATATAATTTTCGCGCTCCACCGCTTCGGAAAAAACGCAGAGTTTCCTGGCGGCCTCCATCTGAAAGCGTGTCCTGCCATCCGGATCTGACAGGTCATACTCCCGCTCCAATATGCGCAGTTCAAAGAAAAAGCTGTTTTCTGCCTGCGCCATCCGTTTCCGAAATTCGTCCGCGCCCAGGTTTTTGATCAATTCGTCCGGGTCCTTATACGGCTCCAGATGAATCACTTTTCCCACAAGGGATGCCTCCCGCAAAATGCCAATGGCACGCAGCGCTGCCTTGACACCCGCACCGTCGCTGTCATAAGACAGCAGTACCTGCTCTGTATATCTGTGGATCAGCCCCGCCTGCCCCTGGGTAAACGCAGTGCCCAGAGACGCCACCGCTTGTCCGAAACCGGCCTGATGCAGGGCAATCACATCCATATAGCCCTCACACAGAATCATATTGTCAGCCCTGGATGTGCGCGCAAAATTCAGCCCGTACAGATTACGGCTCTTGTCAAAAACAGGCGTCTCCGGTGAATTCAGATATTTGGGCGTCCCATCTCCCATCACCCTGCCGCCAAAACCGATCACACGATGATTGCCATCCTGTATGGGAAACATGACACGGTTCCAGAACTTGTCCTGTATCCCGTATTTCTCACTGATCGTACAAAGCCCGGCCTCCTGAAGCAGTTCGTCCGGATACCCTTTATGTTTCAAATATCTGCTCAGATCGTCACTGTATTTGCTGGCATAACCCAGCCCGAACTTTTTGATGGTTTCCTCACTGAGCTGCCTTCCCCGCAAGTACTGCAGCCCCTGGGCCCCTTCCTGTTTCCTCAGCAGATAGTAGAAATATTTCGCCGCCTCTTTATTGACCGCCAGAAGCTTTGTCCTGCGGCTCTCCTTCTGTTTCATTTCTTCCGAATATGTAACCTCCGGCAGATTCACCCCTGCCCGTTCGGCCAGCGTCTGCACAGCTTCCTGAAATGTGGCATTCTCATACTTCATCAGGAACGTAAACACATTGCCTCCCGTCCCACATCCGAAACAGTAATACATCTGTTTGCTCTGGGAAACGGAAAAAGAGGGTGATTTTTCATTGTGAAACGGGCACAGCCCCATATGGTTGCTGCCCCTTCTCTGCAGCCGGACATAGCCTGAAATTACATCCACAATATCATTTTTCATACGGATTTCTTCCACAAGCTCTTCCGGATAGTACATTCTCTCTCCTTCTTCTCACAATGGCATTCCCGCATTGACAACAGTCCAAACACAACCGTCACCGTCAGCCCCGCCAGCATCTGGGAACATAAATCTCCTCATACTGGAAAATAGCAAACCGATCCGTCATGGCGCCGATATAGTCACAGAGCACTTTCTCTTTTGGTTCTCCCCGCTCCATCAGCATATGATAATCCTGCGGCAGCAATTCCATATGCTTTCCATAATACTCATATAATGTCTCTATTAAAACCTCCGCCTTTTTCTCGTCCCCTTTGGCGGAAGGGTTGGTATACAAATGTTCAAACAGAAACCCCCGCAGACTCTGCATGGCTCTGCCCACAGGCTCCGACATACAGATATCATGTGCCTGAGCGCTGGTCGTCACCAGATCATGAATAAAGCAATCCAGCCTCCTGCCCAGCGTCTCACCGATTACATCTGTAATCTCCTTAGGTATATCTGTTTCTTTCAGGATGCCCGCACGTATGGCGTCATCCATATCATGATGTATGTAGGCAATCTTATCCGATATACGGACAATCTTCCCCTCCAGTGTGGAAGGCATGCCATTGGTCTGGTGATTTTGGATGCCGTCGCACACCTCGAACGTCAGATTCAGCCCCTGACCGTCCTTTTCCAGCAGTTCCACAACCCGGACACTCTGCTCACTATGGCAGAAACCGTACGGACATACCTTGTTTAAAGCCCGTTCCCCGGCATGACCAAAAGGCGTATGTCCCAGATCATGTCCCAGCGCAATGGCCTCCACCAGATCTTCATTCAGACGCAACGCTTTGGCAATCGTTCTGGCATTCTGAGATACTTCCAGGGTATGGGTCATCCTTGTCCGGTAATGATCTCCGGCAGGCGTAAGAAATACCTGTGTCTTATCTTTCAGCCGTCGGAATGATTTGCTGTGCAATATCCTGTCACGATCCCGCTGAAATACCGGGCGGATATCACAGGGTTCTTCCCATCGACGGCGTCCTTTTGAATCCATGCTGAATGCGGCATGAGAACTTAAAAACTCTTTTTCACGAAGTTCCAGACTTTCACGAATCGTCATGCGGCATCCCTCCGTTTTATTATTCGATACAGAGCCCCTGATTTCCTTTTTTGTTTTGCAGAAACTTTTTGCCATGCATCAGGGAAAAACTTCCTGTATGAGAAACAAAGCCGTGTACGGGTGTACACGGCTTAGAAATCTTTTGAAAAAAATCCTGTTGCCGGCCATCAGAAAAAGCTGTTCATCAGACCGCCTGTAGAATATAAATTGTTATAATTCCCCCGGTTTGTATACAGGGAACTCTTGTTGCTCTCTGACTGTGCGGCAAAATTAATCATAGACGCTCTGGAAGATACGCTGTAAGCAAAAGAAGCGTTGCCGTTAAACAGTGACTTTGCAGTTGTCATATCAGCCGCTTTAAAGGCCTTTTCATCAATGCTGAGTTTATTGTCGGAACCGATTGTAATTCCTACCTTGCTAAGCATCTTCTCATAAGCCTGTGTACCACTCACCATATTGTCCATCTGGTTCTGTACTTTTTTGGAAGTGGATTTGGAACCGGAATCAATCAGGTTGTTGTAGCTGTCGGCAAACTTCTTCACTGCCTTGTAAATCGCATCCGTGTCATAACCTTTGGTGGTGGTTTCCGTACCGTCTTCCCCTTTTACGGTGATATCCTTCTCACTGAATACGGAATTCGTGCCTCTGGCCATCAATGCTTCTGCGGACTCTGACAATGCCTTTGCATCTGTCTGTGTCTTGTTCAGAGCTTTGGAAGTCTCGCTCTGGGTACCGGTTCCCTTCTTGCTGCTGTCTGTATCTTTCGTACCTTTTGCGGCAGCCGTCTGTTTGGCATAATATGCCTTTACAACTTTGTAGTATGTTCCGCTCTTAATATGATTGTATTCGGAAAGCAGGGAATAAATCCCGTTACCTGACGAAGAATTATTGTTAAAGAAAAATGAACTCATGCCCTCACTCCTTTGACCGTGTGAAACTGGCGGCATCCGTGCCTGTGGTTGAATGATTCTCTTAATTACATTTATTATACAATAGTTATCGGCATATTTTCAAGATGATTTACCAAAAATTATGAAAAATTATCATTCTCTATGGTAATGCACGCATAACGTTCCCCACCGATTACTTTTTCCATCGCCTCTACGGGTGTACAATTCAGATTTTCCAGTATCTGTTTGAATACGGATGCAGACTGTCCGCTTGCAAGCTGCACGCCCCGGCGGCTTTTATCTGCATGATATACATCATTACGGCTGTTGACATTCCAGAACACAATATTCGGAATGGTATAACCGTTTCTCGCAAACCGGTCCTCCATATTGTCGTAAAAACTCCATTCGCGGTTCCCGCAGAAGTCAATTTCCATATCCGAGATCACCACAATCGCCCGCGGCATCTCTTCCTGCGGAACATGCGCATTGACCGCAATTTTCAGTACCTGTTCAAAGGCCGCCTCCAGGTTCGTATTCATCCCCCAGGGAGCCTGCATGGTATTGCGCACCTTCTGATACAGCGTATCACCCCGTAGTTCCACTATGGAAGGCGTTCCGCTGAATGTCATAAATACATTGTGATAAGCGCCCGTATTTCTTTCGGCAAAGTAAATGGCCAGCCCCACAGAAGTTGCCAGAGGTCTGCCGCCTGCACAGGTCATGGAACCGGATGTATCGGCCATCACAAGCACATTGGTCTCCTCTTTCACATAATTCGGAAGCGCTCTCCACTGTGCCTCCATGGTACGGTCCTCGCCCTGGTTTTTCAGATAGCTGCCCACAATATCATATGGGTATAATACATCCGCGTGAATGGTGGCTTCCCCTTTCTCCACGCTGTTCAAATAACGGGCGAATCCCTCTCCGTCATGTTTCATAAACGCGTTACGGTACAGTCTCATAGCCCTGCTGGGAACCGCAGGATAAGATATTTCATCCCACCTGTTATCAGACATCAACGCTTCCACAACACCGATGCGTCTTCGCATACTGCGCACAATCCGTTTAAAATGGTATACGGGATAGCCCAGCTTTTCCGCTGTCAGAATCCCCAGTCTGCGTGTCTTATCTGAGCTGGCATCGGCAGTTTTGATCCATTTCGCCAGCAGTGAAATGGCATTGCCCTGATGCAGGTTTTCCAAATCTTCTTCAAACTGCTTTTTCATGGCAGCCCACATATCTGCTTCCAGGCGTGTGCCGATCAATGCATACATATCATCATATCGGCCAAATATGCCAATCAAATCCAGATTGGGCCTGATTGCTTCCGGATAATGGTCCGCCGCATACTGCAACAGAGTACGGAAGGTCTTTCTCTCTCCCAGTCCGCCCCGTATATCCCTGGCATAAAACAGAATCTTTACGGCGAAGAGCGGGTCCTGGCCATATGCCTCGGCAAACAATGTGTGTATCCGATCATCGTCCGCTTCCCGCAGAGAACCAACTGTACTGAAAAAATCCAGCCGCGCATCTCTGGTCGTGTTCAGGGCCACAGCCCCGTTTTCGGTACGGGCAAAATTGCCCGCTTTTCTCAATGCATCTGCAAAACTCATACTCCCCTCCCCTTTTCATGACCCAGGATGCATCTGTTCCGCTGTCATGCGGACAATAAGGCCGGGATAGCCTTGTGGGTCATGACAGTATTTTTATCTTTTGGTGATTTGACAGCAATACCGCCGCCTGTCACATCGGGCCCGTTGGAATCGAACCAAATACGTGATTGCTGTACCTGTCACAAACATGACCGGCAGCAGATGCCATCTCTGCGGTCTCCGGGCCCGGACAATGCGAAGGACTCGAACCTCCGGTCTGTACCTTGGACACCAGCTTTGCTGTTCGTACCACCGGCATGATACGATCATTGGAAGGTACCGTGTTACCTCTACACCACATCGCCATATAGGAGTGAGGGGCGGAATCGAACCGCCGACAACGCCATTATAAGTGGTTGGATAATTGCTGTCAGAATCACGGACATGATTCATGTTCCCGCGCTCTACCCCTGAGCTACCTCACTCGAAACCGGCGGACAGGATTTGAACCTGCAAACAGGGCGATCCTTGAAATCTTTGCTGTCAGTTCCACAAACATGAAACTTTTTTATCGCTGCGTCTGTCATTCCGCCACCGCCGGATTTATTATGGAAAACAATTCCCCTGTGATTTGTATTCATTATAGACTATGCAGATTGTGAATTCAATAGACTCATGGTATAAAAAGGGGATATATCCCACGAAAAAAGGCGTGTTTATGCAGAGACTGTATTTCTATAGATATGCCTGTGTAAAAAATAGTATAGGCATTCGTGTTTGCATGTGATATTCTATACTGTAGAGACAGGGTACTGACGGCATCCGAAACAGGCAGCACAGAACAACCGTCAGTACCGGAAAGAACAAAAGTGTGCTTCGCACACTCCCGCGTCCAAATTTTCCGGAAAGCGCAGCTTTTGTTCCGCGC
>ERZ778518.844-NODE-844-length-25589-cov-8.564933_pt1 | contig 25589 bp, 26 predicted proteins | sample MGYA00510340_ERZ778518 | MGnify/ENA primary metagenome ERZ778518 (study PRJEB29527, sample SAMN07138967) | mouse gut metagenome | material: feces | host: mouse | place: China:Nanjing | collected 2016-01-25 ...
TAACTATGGGACTTTGAGCCACTTTCACCGCGTATCGGTGAATAATTTAGGTTAATGTTTGCGACAGGAATTCGGGTAGGAGAGCTTGTAGCATTAAAACATGATGTTTTTGACGGGAACACCTTCAAGATTAGAAGGACAGAAACTCGGTTTTTAGGAGAAGATGGAAAGTATGTGTATAGTGTAAAAGAATTTCCTAAGAGCGAAGCAGGTGTAAGAACTGTAATAATTCCAGAGGACTATGCATGGTTATGTTCAAAGATTAAATCCTTAAATCCGTTTGGAGAATACATATTTACAGATAAAAGCGGAAAAAGGATGACTACGAATTGCATTAGGAGAAGGCAGGAGAGAAATTGTAAGAAACTTGGTATATACAAAAAATCACCGCATAAAATCAGGAAAACTTATGAAAGCATAATTACTTTGGTAATCAAATGAAAAGTAGAAAAAAGCTGGTTTTTAGAGGAAAACTAAGATTTGCTAGTGGGTTCGATTCCCGTCAGCAGCTTTTGGAAACCTTGAGGAATCAAGGTTTTTTTAATACTAAAATTTCAAATATAATATACACAGTAGTGGGAGAGGTGGTGCTTTCATTTATGGATAAGAAGCAAATGTTTATAAAATCAATTTATGCAGGTCTAATGATTGGGCTGGGTGGGATTGTGTATTTGTCGGTAGAAAATAAAGTGATCGGTTCGCTTTTATTTTCTTTTGGTTTATTAACAATCGTAACTCAAGGATTTTGCTTATACACTGGAAAAATAGGGTTTGTGAAAGAATGCAAGGAATTGTTCCATATGCCTATCATCATAATTGGAAACTTTATAGGAACTTTTATTGTAGCGTTTTTCATGAAAGCTACGCAGCCTAATATCGATAGCTTGCAATTGGTTCATAAAAAGTTAAGTAACAATATGCTACATATTTTTATTTTATCTATGTTTTGTGGTGTTCTAATGTATTTGGCAATCGATAATTATAACAAATCGAAAAATATTATATTTATCATTGCGCCTGTAATGATATTCATATTATCCGGTTTTGAGCACTCCATTGCAAATATGTTTTATTTTAATTTTGCGGGAATATATAGTTTCAAGGCGTTTAGCTATCTGCTAGTCATGCTGATTGGCAATGGAGTTGGAGCGAAGCTTTTTAGTTTGAAGCCAGAATGAACCTACGGAGTATTTGACTTCGTTGAAGTGGGACGTCTCTTGGCGCCCCATTGATATAAAAATACTCCAATTGCGGCTGCCAAGACAGCGCCAGCAAAAATAGCCAGATGAATCAGGGCAGAGTCTCCAGAATAAGAAAGGAAATCAGAACAAAAAGTTCCCCACAGGTTAAACATCATATGAAACAGAATGGACAGATAAATGCTGTTGCCTATGAAGCAAACATAACCGCAGAATAGCCCAACAGTAAAGGCATAGACTCCCTGTATTACATTTCCGTGGAATAGGCCGAACAGAAATGCCTGCAGGACATTCGCCAGGAAAAAGGGCATGGTTTTTGCTGCATATTTCATAGTAACGCCCCGGAAAATGAGTTCTTCACTGATGGGAGCTATAACGATAGAGTATAAGGCAAGAATGAGTGTGACATCACCAAAACCAGCGCTTTTTAGCAGCTCTTCATAGGAATGATACCAGGCAGGATGAACAGCAGCCAAAATTGCAACCAGATAAGTGGAAATATATTGCATTCCAATCATCAGAAATATCAGTCCAAAGAACATGGCAGGATGAATGATGGAAGAACATCTGCGTTTGGGCTGTTTTTTCGGAAAGAACCCTTTCCAATACCAGAAACCCAGGATTAATGCAGAAATAATTCCATAAATGGCAGATAGCAGCATTAAAAACTGACTGTCTGACAGAGTCTGATATAAAAGGTCAGGAGAAGTAATCTCATTGATCCAAGAAGAGTCCCGGCCGATAAGAATAATAATTTTGATTACAAATCCAGCGAAAACCACAAGAAATTGAATACCCAAGGCCAGAAGAACCGGAAGCAGACAAAACAGGATGCTTCCTATTTTTTTTAAAACTTTCATCATGTAAAATCCTTTCTTTCTATAGCGTATTTTGTTATACTGATTATTATAGAATTGCAGGCAATAAAAATCAAGTGTTATGAAGTGTAAAATGGGGAAACTCGAATCCTGTTTTGTTCTTGCACTTTTTCCAAATTAAGGGTAAGATAGAAATGAAAATTTTTGTGGCAAATGAGACGACGTTATATTTTACATATAAGGAGTAGATATGGGATTATTTAATAAGAAGAAAAAAGAAAAAGAGTTAAAAGTTGAGAAAGCAGAAGTAACATCTGAAAAAACACAGACACAGACAGAAAAGACCAAGACAGGCTCGGAACAATCAGAGATCAAACAATATATCAAAGGAGCCGGCGGAACCATCGTCAGCAAATCCATCCTTCAGGGTAAGTCAAAGCTGAAATGGTTGTTCCGCCAGGGGGAGGGGCATGGAAATGGATGGATTGCTTTTGGGGATACAGATACCCAGGAATATGTGGATAATCCAGATAATATGACGGTAGTTGATTTTAATGTGTTGGCGAATATAGAACCAGCAGTGGTAAATGTTTTCTTTATGCCAGATGGGTCTGATTTGGAGTTTCGCAAAGATGAGACAGGCACTTATTTTGTAAATACTGTAACAGGGGAAGAAATCAGGGAGCAGATAAAACCCCCATTCCAGGAGGCGTTTGAAAAGAATCTAAAATTTTTAAATAAAGAAACATACCCAGAAGAATTTTTTCAGAGCTTGTTTCAGAAGGGAGGCAGGATAGAGTCTTTTTGTATTGGAGAAGCAGATTTTCCCACAGGAGAAATTGTTCTTTCAGATCCCATTGTATATCTGGGAAGTAAATATATGGTTACATTGGAAAAAAAGATTCCGGCAGGTAGTTATCCCGTAGACCTTGCAGTTTGCCATTCGGAAAAGGTTGGATTGCGTATTGTGGCAGCAAGACTTGTAATCAGCAACAGACAGACGGTATGTCATGAAATTGCAATGCCGAAAGGAAACTCCAAGGAGGATATGAAAAAACCAGGCGTTTGGGCATTTTTTGGTGTGGATGCTGGGTTAGCATGTTTTTCAGATACAGAGGCAGCAGAAAAATATCGTGATTTTATTGGCAGATGGAAGAATGAGAATCCTGGTAAAAATGAGTATTACGATTACTTCGCACCTTATTTCCGAAAAAGTTATGAGATGTATCCAGGGCTCCAGCGGGAAAGCGGTGATTTTCTCCTTTGGCAGATGCCAGAGACTGGCTACAGACTTGCGATGTTTGCAAGTGGGTTAGGAGACGGTATCTACAGTGGATATTGGGGGCTTGATGCAGAAGGTGAAGCTACAGAGCTTGTGATCCCCTTTCTTAATCCAGAATATATATAACCTGTCATTCCCGCGAGGTCTTTGACTTGGGGATATCTAAGATACAAAACGGAGGAGTTTATGTCTTTTGTACATCTTCACGTTCACACAGAATACAGCCTGTTGGACGGTTCCAATAAGATAAATGAATATGTTACCAGAGTAAAAGAACTGGGTATGAATGCAGCGGCCATCACAGACCATGGCGCCATGTATGGAGTGATTGATTTTTATCGTGCAGCAAAAAAAGAAGGAATTAAGCCTATTTTGGGATGTGAGGTTTATGTTGCGCCAGGTTCCCGGTTTGATCGGGAGAAAGTGGAAGGGGAAGAACGCTATTTTCATTTGGTGCTTCTGGCAGAGAACAATCAGGGCTATGCAAATTTAATGAAGATTGTATCCAGAGGATTTACTGAAGGATATTATTACAGGCCAAGAATAGACCGGGAAGTGTTGGAAAAGTACCACGAAGGATTGATTGTTTTAAGCGCTTGTTTAGCAGGGGAAGTGCAGAAGCTTCTGTCTAGAGGCGCCTATGAGGAAGCAAAAGAAGCTGCATTGTGGCATGATAAAACCTTTGGGCATGGCAATTATTTTCTGGAGCTGCAAGACCATGGATTGTCGGAACAGCAGAATGTGAATCAGCAGCTTTTAAGGCTCAGTCAGGATACAGGCATTCCACTGACCGCTACCAACGATGTTCACTACACCTATGCCACAGATGTGGATTCCCATGATATCCTACTGTGTATCCAAACAGGCAAAAAGCTAACCGATGAAAACCGTATGCGTTATGAAGGCGGACAGTTTTATGTAAAATCAGAAGAAGAAATGAATAAACTGTTTCCGTATGCGTTGGAAGCTTTGGAAAACACTCAGAAAATCGCAGACAGGTGTGAAGTGGAAATTGAATTTGGCGTAACCAAGCTTCCCAAATTTGATGTGCCCAAGGATTACACCTCCTGGGAGTATCTTAAGAAACTTTGTTACGAAGGATTGGAGCGCAGATATCCATCCAAACATGGAAGGATATCCATTCCAGGAAAAGAAAATGTTTCTTTGGAGGAAATCAAGAATCAGCTCCAGTATGAGTTGGACATCATTAGGCAGATGGGGTATGTGGATTATTTTTTGATTGTATGGGATTTTATTCGTTTTGCCAGGGAAAGCGGCATTGCGGTGGGGCCAGGGCGTGGAAGTGCTGCGGGCTCTTTAGTATCCTATTCTCTGGAAATTACTAATATTGACCCCATTCGCTACAGTCTGATTTTTGAGCGTTTTTTGAATCCGGAACGTGTTACTATGCCAGATATTGATATTGATTTTTGTGTGGATCGCAGGCAGGAAGTCATTGATTATGTCAGTGATAAATATGGAAAAGACCGGGTGGTGCAGATAGTCACCTTTGGTACGATGGCAGCCAGGGGGGTGATTCGGGATGTGGGAAGAGTTATGGATATGTCCTATGCCTTTGTGGACAGTATTGCAAAACAGATTCCTACGGAGCTGGGAATTACCATAGATAAGGCATTGAAAATGAACCGGGAATTACGCAGCATGTATGAAAATGATGAGAGTGTCACCAGGCTGATTGATATGTCCAGGCGTTTGGAGGGACTGCCCAGGCATACCTCCATGCACGCAGCAGGGGTGGTAATCAGCTCTAAAGAAATTGATGATTTCGTTCCATTGTCCAGAGGGAGTGACGGCGCTATTACGACCCAGTTTACCATGACGACTTTGGAAGAGCTGGGGCTGTTGAAAATGGACTTTCTGGGACTTAGGAACTTAACTGTGCTGCAGAACGCAGTTCATTTAGTGAATGAAGGACAGAAGGTTCATTTGGATATTGATAAGATTGATTTTGATGATAAAGCTGTGTTAGATTCCATTGGAACAGGAAGAACAGAAGGGGTATTCCAGTTAGAAAGCGCAGGCATGAAAAATTTCATGAAGGAGTTAAAGCCCAGGAGCTTGGAGGATATTATCGCAGGGATTTCTTTGTATCGGCCAGGTCCCATGGATTTTATTCCTGCCTATATCAAGGGAAAGAATAATCCGAAGCTTGTAACCTATGACTGTCCTCAGTTGGAACCGATTCTTGCACCTACCTATGGTTGCATTGTGTATCAGGAGCAGGTGATGCAGATCGTAAGGGATCTGGCAGGATATACTTTGGGACGCAGCGATCTGGTCCGCCGGGCCATGTCAAAGAAAAAGACTGCCGTGATGGAGCAGGAGCGGAAGAATTTCGTGTATGGGAATCAGGAAGAAGGGGTTCCAGGCTGTGTCAGCAATGGGATTGATGAGAGAATTGCCAATAAAATTTTTGATGAAATGATCGATTTTGCAAAATATGCCTTCAACAAATCCCATGCGGCGGCTTATGCAGTGGTGGCTTACCAGACAGCTTATTTGAAATATTATTATCCGCTGGAATATATGGCATCCTTGATGAGCTCTGTTATGGGGCACATTGGAAAGATTTCAGAGTATATCTTTACTTGCAGACAGATGGGAATACAGGTGCTGCCGCCCAGTGTGAATGAAGGAGAAAGTTATTTTTCCGTGTCAGATAAGGCGATTCGTTATGGGTTGTCTGCAATTAAAAGTGTCAACCATGCCTTTATTGAAAATCTTTGCCAGGAGCGGAGAGAACGAGGGAAATTTACCAGCTTGAATGATTTTTTAACCCGAATGGCTGACAAGGAAATCAATAAGAGGGTAGTGGAAAATCTCATTAAAGCAGGGGCCTTGGATGGCTTTGATGCCACAAGAAAACAGAGTATGATGGTGTATGCAGGAATTATGGATGGAATTGCCCAGGATAAGAAAAACACCATGGCAGGACAGATGACCCTGTTTGACTTGGCTGGAGAAGAGGAAAAATCAGATTTTGAGGTTAAGCTTCCAGATGTAGGGGAATATTCCAGAGAAGTGTATCTGGGATTTGAAAAAGAGGTGCTTGGAATCTATATCAGCGGACATCCTCTGGAGGAATACGAAGAAAAATTAAAGAAAAATGTTACCAGAGTAACCACAGATTTTCTTCTGGAAGAGGAGACAGGACAGACAAAGGTTCAAGAAGGGGAAATTGCTATGGTGGGAGGCATGATTGTGGACAAAACAGTAAAATATACCAAGCAGAATCAGACCATGGCATTTATTACCTTAGAGGATTTGGTTGGGAACCTGGAGATTATTATTTTTCCAAGAAATTATGAAAAAAACAGCCGATTGCTGAATGTGGATGAAAAAGTATTTGTAAAAGGCCGGGTTTCGACTGAAGAGGAGAAAAACGGAAAGCTAATCTGTGACAAAATATACTCCTTTGATGATACAAAAAAAGAGCTGTGGCTGCAGTTTCCTACCAAGGAGGAATATGAGCAGAAGAAAGACAAGGTAATGGAGCTTTTGGAATCCAGTGATGGAACGGAACAGGTGGTAATCTATATTTCGAAAGAAAAGCAGATGAAACGGCTTCCCCCGAACTGGAGTATTGATGCTTCCACAGAAATGGTGAACAGATTCACTAACTTTTTAGGGGAAAAAAATGTAAAAGTTGTAGAAAAGAGCATTGAAAATCTTCCAAAAAGAGATTAAAATAATATAGATTAGACAGAAACAGGACAGGAAAACAGGAGGGACGGTTATGGGAAAAGAAGTTCAAACAATTGGTGTGCTTACCAGCGGCGGGGATGCGCCGGGAATGAATGCTGCAATTCGTGCAGTGGTGCGTCAGGGGCTTGCAAGAGGTAAGAAAGTAAAAGGGATTAAAAGAGGATATGCCGGATTGCTTCAGGAAGAGATTGTTGATATGGAGGCAAAAGGTGTTTCAGATACAATTCAGCGGGGTGGTACGATTCTGCAGACAGCAAGATGCAGCGAGTTTCGGACGCCGGAAGGACAGGCGTTGGGCGCGGAAGTCTGCAGGAAACATGGCATTGATGGTATGATTGTAATCGGTGGGGATGGTTCCTTTAAGGGAGCTCAGAAGTTGGCAGCTCTTGGGATTAATACTGTGGCAATTCCTGGAACGATTGATTTGGACATTGCTTGTACAGAATATACCATCGGATTTGACACAGCCGTAAATACTGCTATGGATGCAATTGATAAGGTGCGTGATACCTCTACCTCCCACGAGAGATGTTCAATTATAGAGGTTATGGGACGAGGAGCAGGTTATATTGCATTGTGGTGCGGCATTGCCAACGGCGCAGAAGATATTCTTCTTCCAGAGAAATATGATTACGATGAGCAGAAGCTGGTAAATAATATTATTGCAAACCGTAAACGTGGAAAGAAACATCATATTATTATAAATGCAGAGGGAATTGGACATTCCGCAAGTATGGCAAAGCGTATTGAGGCTGCTACAGGTCTGGAGACCAGAGCGACAATTTTAGGACACATGCAGCGTGGTGGAAGTCCTACCTGTAAAGACCGTGTATACGCATCCACTATGGGCGCCTATGCAGTAGATTTGCTTTGTGAGGGAAAATCCAACCGGGTGGTAGGATACCGTCATGGGGATTTCGTAGATTTTGATATTGATGAAGCTTTGGCTATGGAAAAATTGCTTCCAGAATATCAGTTCCAGGTATGCAAAAATTTAAGTGTTTAGTGAAATTGGAGAAAATATGATAACGAGTGTTGCAAATCAACAGATCAAACATATTTTGCAGTTAAATAAAAAGGCAAAAATCCGCTATGAACAGCGGATTTTTGTGGTTGAAGGAATAAAAATGTCCATTGAGGCTCCTAAAGAAGACATTGTAAAAATGTATGTTTCAGAATCTTTTTTGGCAGACGAAAGCAAGAGGAAGAGAATTGAGGGATACTCTTATGAGGTGGTATCTGACAGTGTATTCCAGTCAATGAGTGATACCAAGACGCCTCAAGGAATCCTATGTTTGGTCAGAATGCCTCAATATCATTTTGAGGATTTGCTGGGGAATTTTAGGGACAGGCAGAATACAGACAAACAGATGGAAAATAGTTCGGATAACGGCAAGAGCGGAAAATATGCACATTTGCTGATCCTGGAAAGTATTCAGGACCCAGGAAACCTTGGAACCATGATACGAACAGGAGAAGGGGCAGGAGTTACCGGCATTCTTATGGATAAAGCTACGGTAGATATTTTTCATCCAAAGACCATCCGCGCTACCATGGGAGCATTATATCGTGTACCCTTTTGTATTACTCCTGATTTGCCAGGAGCGATTCAGGAGTTGAAAAAGAAAGGTGTGTCCATGTATGCGGCTCATTTATCAGGAACTATGTTATATGGGGAGCCTGATTATAGGGGACATACTGGTTTTTTAATTGGAAATGAAGGAAATGGACTCAGCGCCGAGACCACAAGGTTAGCAGATGTCTGTGTTCGAATTCCTATGGAAGGAAATGTGGAGTCATTAAATGCAGCCGTTGCAGCAGCATTATTGATGTATGAAGTGAAACGACAGAGAGGGTAAAATTTTCCTTACGATGGAAGCTTTTAGATTTCCATCGTAAGGGGCTCCTTCGCTGGCCAAAGGGTAGCCGAGCAAGATGAGTTTATTCTTCTATTACATGGATTTCCAGGAAATCAAAATCGATGGTCTCCACAAAATTATCTTGGTAAAACCGCGCTTTTCCATGGCGTTTAAATTCACCAATGGTGGAATCCAGCCAGATGGGTTTGCTTAGATCAAATTCATAACAGACCTGCTCTAATGCGTGAAAGATTTTATGTGTTCGTGTATCTTCACTGTCGTTGGTAATGACAGTGTCGTTGATTAAATGATTGTTTTTCCATAGTTTAAACCAGATACGCATAAATATGTTCCTTTCTTTGGGGCGAAAATTTTAGGTAATTGCGAAACTTCTAAATGATATCAATTTTATCTGCAATTGATACAATTGGATCTTGCCCGACATGGAAAAGACCAGAGGCTCCACGAAAGCAGAGCCCTGGTCTAAAAGAGAGTGGGCAAAAATTAAGTTGCATTTGTGATAAAATTTACCACATCTGACTGTGCTTGTATTATAGCTTTAATTATAACCAGGCGCAAGGGCAAAAATGAAGAAGTGTCAAAAAAACGGTAAGATTTTGACATTTAGTTTAAGATGTATGAGGAATGAACCTCTTAATATGGAAAAAATCACAAAAATTAATAAAGAAAGAAAAAATAATAGGAAAAATGAACTAGTCAAAACAACCAAAAGCAAAGAATGAAATTTGACGATTTTAGATATAATTTTAATTTTTTTAAAAGTGTGCTTGAATTTCTCTGTGAAAAGTGCTAACATATTACTACACAATAAAACAAACAGTGCCTGGAGAATGGAGAGTAAGGTTAACACAACAGAAATGTTGCTTATTAGCTTTACTCTTTTTTTCTTTTTTGGGAGGTGTATACCAGACAAGAGAAAACGTGAACGAAGTAGAACTGGTGTGGGAGGCCTATGGAACAGAGATTTTATGATGCAATGACAGATTGTCCAGTAATTGCAGCGGTAAAAAATTTTGAGGGAATCGAAAGATGTTTGGAATCTGATGTGAAAATCGTATTTATTTTGTTTGGAAATATGTGTAATATTGGTGAAATTGTAAAACGTACCAAAAAGACGGGCAAAATAGCCTTGGTGCATATTGATTTAATAGAAGGTTTAAGTGGCCATGAGATTGCGGTGGATTACATCAAAAAAAATACAGAGGCAGATGGAATTATTTCAACGAGGGTGAATATGATTAATCGTGCGAAAGAGCTGTCCTTATATACAATTTTTCGGATATTTGTTCTGGATTCCAGAGCTTTTCAGAGTATAGAAAAACAGAAAAAGCAGATCAAAGCAGATTTTATTGAGATATTGCCAGGGGTTATGCCGAAGATTATTGCCAAGATTCATGAGCTTAGTTCTCAGGCAGTGATTGCCGGTGGATTAATTAATGATAGAGAGGATGTGATTGATGCGTTAAATGCTGGGGCAATCTCAGTTTCAACGACCAACCAGGAAATATGGTTTATGTAAGGAGGAAGCGTCACAGACGTACCTGAATGCCCAAAAAACAGGGCAAAAAGGAGGAAGCGTCACAGACGTACCTGAATGCCCAAAAAACAGGGCAAAAAGGAGGAAAAGAGAGATGGGTAATACAAAAAGAAAGATTGCAGATGGGCTGCAGAAAATGCTTCATGAAAAGCCTTTGCGGAAAATTACAGTTCAGGACATTATGGATTGTAAGGATATGAAGAGACAAAGCTTTTATTATCATTTTCAGGATATCTATGGGGTGATTGAATGGATCTATAATGAAGATTTCGTAAAGCAGGTTGCATATGATGAGAACGAGGTGTTTGAAGACTGGATCTGCAAAGTTGTGAGGAACATCAAGGAGAATCGTTTTTTTTACCGGAAGGTATTGGAGAATGTCAGCAGGGAACGGTTGATGGAACGGTTGATTCCTGTGGTGGATGAACAACTCAGATGCCGGTTCTGGTCGGAAAATGATGGAAATTATCTCGTAGAAAGCTTTATTGTCAAGTCTGTCTGCCATTTTATGCTGGACTGTGTGACAATGAAGAAAGGACCAGAAGAAGAAGAGGTGTTGGCAGCAGTACAGAATATACGTGCAATGTTGCAGCATCCAACGGGAGGTATTTGGGTACTTCCCACAACAAAATCCACAATGACTGCTTAAAGTTTTGTCAGAAATGCCTGTTATGACAGTTGAAGACAAAGAAAAATGAATAAATTGTACAAATAAGTGCATGTGTCTAATGACAAAAGAAAGTAAAAAAGTTATAATAAAGCTATCAAGTATAGACGGAGGAGGATTTTACAAATGGCAAAATATGTTATGGCGCTGGACGCCGGCACAACAAGTAACAGATGTATTCTTTTCAATGAGAAGGGTGAAATGTGCAGTGTGGCTCAGAAGGAATTTACACAGTATTTTCCAAAGCCAGGCTGGGTAGAGCATGATGCGAACGAGATCTGGTCTACACAGTTGGGTGTTGCTGTAGAGGCAATGCAGAAAATTGGAGCTTCCGCAGATGACATTGCTGCAATCGGTATTACCAATCAGCGTGAAACTACTATCGTTTGGGATAAGAATACAGGTGAACCAGTGTATCATGCAATTGTATGGCAGTGCCGCAGAACGTCAGAGTATTGTGATTCTTTGAAAGCAAAAGGATTAGAAGATACGTTCCGTGACAAAACAGGTCTGGTAATTGATGCATATTTCTCTGGAACAAAATTAAAATGGATTCTTGACAATGTAGAAGGCGTAAGAGAAAGAGCAGAAAGAGGAGAACTTCTTTTTGGTACAGTTGAGACATGGTTGATCTGGAAACTTACAAAGGGTGAAGCTCATGTAACAGATTACTCCAATGCTGCACGTACGATGCTTTTCAATATCAACGATCTGAAATGGGATGAGGATATTCTGAAAGAACTGAATATTCCAGCAAGCATGCTTCCAGAAGCAAAACCATCAAGCTGTGTATATGGAACAGCAGATCCTTCATTCTTCGGCGGCTCAATTCCAGTCAGTGGAGCAGCAGGAGACCAGCAGGCTGCATTGTTCGGACAAACATGCTTTACAGCAGGAGAAGCAAAGAATACATACGGAACGGGATGCTTCTTACTGATGAATACAGGTGAGAAACCAATTTTCTCCAAAAATGGCCTGGTAACAACTATTGCATGGGGACTTGATGGAAAAGTTAATTATGCATTGGAAGGCTCTATCTTTGTAGCTGGAGCTGCGATTCAGTGGCTGCGCGATGAGATGAGAATCATCGACAGCGCTCCAGACTCTGAGTACATGGCTAAGAAGGTAAAGGATACCAATGGATGTTATGTAGTGCCTGCATTTACAGGACTGGGCGCACCTCATTGGGATCAGTATGCAAGAGGAACAATTGTAGGAATTACCCGTGGTGTAAACAAATATCACATTATTCGTGCGACATTAGAGTCTTTGGCATATCAGGTAAATGATGTTCTCGAGGCTATGAGAGCAGATTCTGGTATTGAATTAAGCGCTTTGAAGGTTGATGGCGGCGCAAGTGCAAATGACTTCTTGATGCAGACACAGGCTGATATTATTGATGCTCCAGTAAATCGTCCTTGCTGTGTAGAGACAACCGCTATGGGAGCTGCTTATCTGGCAGGACTTGCAGTTGGATATTGGGCAAGCAAAGAAGACGTTATCAAGAACTGGGCAATTGACCAGACATTCAAACCTCAGATTTCTGCAGAGGAGAGAAAAGAGAAAGTAGAAGGTTGGAATAAGGCTGTGAAATACTCTTATGGCTGGGCAAAAGAAGACTAGTGAACAAACGTAGATTGAAGGCAGAAAGGGGAACACGAAATGTTACCATATATAGCAGAATTTGTAGGAACAATGATGTTGATTATCTTAGGAGATGGCGTAGTTGCTAACGTAACTTTGAACAAATCCGGAATGAAAGGTGCAGGATCGATTCAGATTACACTTGCTTGGGGTCTTGCAGTTATGGTGCCAGCATTCATTTTCGGTGCAGCGTCAGGCGCTCATTTTAATCCGGCGTTGACAATTGCTTTGGCAGCAGACGGAAGCATGGCTTGGAGTTTGGTGCCTGGATATATTGTTGCACAGTTTGCCGGTGCATTTGTAGGAGCAATTATTGTATGGATTGCATTTAAAGATCAGTTTGATGCAACAGAAGATGCAGGAACCAAATTAGGCGTATTCTCCTGCGGACCATCTATTCCAAATTTACCGCTTAACATTTTTGCAGAAGTTGTTGCAACCTTTGTATTAGTATTTGCAATCAAGGGTATTCCTGCAGAAGCTCCTGCTGGTGTAAATAACTTGTTAGTATTTGGAATTATTGTTTCCTGTGGTATGTCCTTAGGTGGATTGACAGGATATGCAATGAACCCAGCCCGTGACCTTGGTCCTCGTCTGGCACATTCAGTTCTTCCAATCAACGGAAAAGGAAGCTCTAACTGGGGATATGGAATCGTTACATTAGTTGGACCAGTCATTGGTGCTCTTATTGCAGTTGGTTTGTACTCAGTGATTCCATGGTAAATAGTACTCAAATGTTATGATAGCCATTGTGTGAAAGCATAGGTTGTGAATATGACATTGCAGAGATGAGAGAGGCAATGATTACATTCCCCAAAAAAGGGGAGTGTGATTGTTGCTTTTCTAATCTTATGGAAAAGAACAGATTACTGCCAAGTACGAATGTTTCGAACAAAACATATATGATGAAACACAATAGACTGGTAGTATCGAAAGGAATATAACAATGGAAAATCACTGTCTTAGCTTTTAGGCAGACAGTAAAAAATAAAAAGAGTAAGAAAAGGATAGGTGAACATTATGTATGATGTAGTAATTATTGGTGCAGGCGTATCAGGAGCTGCTTCTGCAAGGGAACTTTCCAGATACAAACTGAATGTTTGCGTAGTGGAAAAGGAAGAAGATGTATGCTGCGGAACATCGAAGGCAAACAGTGCAATTGTACATGCAGGCTTTGACGCGGAAGCAGGTTCTCTTATGGCGAAATTGAACGTAGAGGGTAATCAGATGATGGAGGAGCTTTCAAAGGAATTGGATTTCCATTATAAAAATAATGGTTCGTTGGTTGTATGCCTTCATGAAGAAGAGAAACCCAATCTTCAGAACTTGTATGACAGGGGAGTGAAGAATGGTGTGAAAGACCTTCGCATCATTGACAGAGAAGAACTTGTGAAGCTAGAGCCCAACATTTCAGATGAAGCAGTAGCAGCATTGTATGCACCTACTGGTGGGATTGTGTGTCCTTTTGGAATGAACATTGCATTTGCTGAGAATGCAGCAACCAATGGGGTAGAATTCAAATTTGATACAGAGGTAACCGGATTAGAGAAAAAAGGCGATACTTGGGTCGTTAAAACCAATCAGGGCGAAATTGAAACCAAGTATGTAGTAAATGCAGCAGGTGTTTATGCAGACAAGTTCCATAACATGGTAAGTGACAACAAATTGCATATCACTCCAAGACGTGGAGATTACTGTCTGTTAGACCGTTCTACCGAAGGATTTGTAACTCATACCATTTTCCAGCTTCCAAGTAAATTCGGAAAAGGAGTTTTGGTGTCTCCTACCGTTCATGGTAATACATTGGTAGGACCTACTGCAATTGATATCGAAAATAGAGAAGGAACCAATACGACACAAGAAGGGATTGACGAGTTAATCAATAAAGCGGGAACTACCGTGAAGGGTCTTCCCATTCGTCAGGTTATCACCTCTTTTGCTGGATTGCGTGCCCATGAAGACGGACATGAATTCTATATTGGTGAATTAGAAGAAGCAAAAGGCTTCATTGATTGTGCAGGTATTGAATCTCCTGGATTGAGCAGTGCTCCGGCGATTGGAAAAATGGTAGCGGAAATTGTGAAAGATTTGACCAATGCAGAAGAAAATCCTGACTTTGTTGGAACAAGAAAAGGCATTTTAGACCCCAAGACATTGAACAAAGAAGAACGCGCAGCTTTGATTAAAGAGAACCCGGCATATGGAAATATTATCTGTAGGTGTGAAATGATTACAGAAGGTGAAATTATTGATGCGATTCGGCGTCCTCTGGGTGCAAAATCCCTTGACGGCGTAAAACGTCGTACCAGAGCAGGAATGGGCCGTTGCCAGTCAGGTTTCTGTTCTCCAAGAACCATCGAAATCCTTGCAAGGGAACGTGGCGTAGACCCGTCAGAGATTACCAAAGCAGGCGGAAACTCCAAGATCATTGTAGGAATTAATAAAGATAGAATATAGTTGGTTATGAATCAGGAGGGAAAAAAATGTTAAATTATGATATTGTTATTGTAGGAGGCGGTCCAGCAGGACTTGCAGCAGCCGTATCAGCGAAGAGAAACGGAGTAGAATCTATTTTAGTATTAGAAAGAGACAAAGAGCTGGGAGGGATTTTGAACCAGTGTATCCATAATGGATTCGGTCTTCATACATTCAAAGAAGAATTGACAGGTCCAGAATATGCAGGAAGATTTATTGAGCAGTTGGAAGACGAGAAAATTGAATATAAATTAAATACGATGGTTATGGATATTGCTCCTAATAAAGTTGTAACGGCTATGAACCGTGAGGAGGGTATGTTTGAAATTCAGGCGAAAGCAATTATTCTTGCTATGGGCTGCAGAGAACGTTCCAGAGGCGCTTTGAATATTCCTGGATACCGTCCGGCTGGTATTTATTCTGCTGGTACGGCACAGCGTCTTGTGAATATGGAAGGCTATATGCCTGGTCGTGAGGTTGTAATTCTTGGTTCTGGTGATATTGGACTTATCATGGCAAGAAGAATGACATTAGAAGGTGCGAAGGTAAAAGTTGTGGCTGAGCTAATGCCATATTCTGGCGGATTAAAGAGAAATATTGTACAGTGCTTGGATGACTATGGCATTCCTCTGAAATTAAGTCATACAGTTGTAGATATTGAAGGGAAGGAAAGAGTGGAAGCCATCACCATTGCAGAAGTAGGTCCTGACAGAAGACCAATTCCAGGAACAGAAGAGCGTTATACTTGTGATACCTTGCTGTTGTCTTGCGGATTGATTCCCGAAAATGAACTGTCCCGAAGCCTGAATGTTGAGATGAGTCCTGTTACTTCTGGCCCGTTGGTGAACGAGTGTCTGGAAACAAATGTAGAAGGCGTATTTGCATGTGGAAATGTGCTCCATGTACATGACCTGGTAGACTTTGTTTCTGAGGAGGCATCTGCTGCTGGAAAACATGCTGCTGAGTATGTAGTAAACGGTGCAAAACACAAAGAAAGCAGTGGAAAGGATATTCCGATTGTTGCTACTGAAGGCGCACGTTACACGGTACCAAAGACAATTAATCCAGACCGTATGGATGAAAAACATACCGTACGTTTCCGCGTAGGCGATGTATATAAGAATTGCTATGTATCGGTATATCTCAATGATGAACGTATCATTCACAAAAAACGTCCGGTTGTGGCACCAGGAGAGATGGAAGAAGTCGTATTGAAAAAAGAAGAATTAGCAGCATTTTCAGATCTGTCTCAGATTACCGTAAAGATTGAGGAGGCGTAAAATTATGGAAACAAGAGAATTAATTTGTATTGGATGTCCAATGGGCTGCCCATTGAAAGTGGAAATGGACAATGGGGAAGTAGTAAATGTTGTTGGAAATACTTGCAAGCGCGGTGATGTATATGCAAGAAAGGAAGTAACAAATCCCACTAGAATCGTGACAAGTTCTGTCATTGTAGAAGGCGGAAGCCTTGCGGCAGTATCTGTAAAAACGAAAGAGGATATTCCGAAAGGGAAAATCTTTGATATTATGAAACAGTTAAAGGGCGTAAAAGTTCAGGCGCCTGTACATATCGGAGATATTATCTTGAGTGATGTGGCAGGCACAGGCGTGGACATTATTGCTACAAAAAACGTATTATAAAATATCAGAAATAGGAACAAATATCCCCCTGTATCATATCTTAGAACAGGGGGATATTATGCGTTTATGTGATTTAAAAGAAAAAGAAGTCATCAATGTATGTAACTGTAAATGCCTGGGATTTGTGGTGGATTTGGATATTGATCCTCACAATGGTTGTATTCTGGCATTAATTATACCTGGATGCGGAAGGTTTTGGGGACTGTTTGGCAGGGAAAGTGAAATTATCATTCCCTGGAATCAAGTGGTGAAGATAGGGCCGGATATTATTCTGGTAGAAATTCCAGAACCAAGACCGCCCAAGTGTTAGGTTGAAACACTTGGGTTAAGTGTGTATGCAAATGAAATGTGAATGCTGAACTGTTGCAAAGGGTGGTGTCAATCGGACAAATTTTGTTGACAATAAAAAAAAAGCAAGATATACTGAAAGCAAATATATCTTATTGTCCAGTGTAACTGTTATTTGGCGGCATTTGGTTAGGAGATAAAGTTAATCGTTAGCGGCAGTATTTTGATTCTGGGGAGGGTATACCATGAAATGTCCATTTTGCAGCAGTGATAACACACGAGTGATAGACTCAAGACCTGTGGATGACAATTATTCCATTCGTAGGAGACGGTTGTGTGATGATTGTGGGAAGCGTTTTACTACTTATGAGAAAGTGGAGACGATTCCCTTGATTGTGATTAAGAAGGATAATAACAGGGAACAGTATGAACGGGCGAAGGTAGAAGCTGGAATTCTGCGGGCCTGCCATAAACGGCCAGTGTCTGTAGATATGATTAGCCAATTAGTAGATACGATGGAAGTGGATATTTTTAATCGGGAAGAAAAGGAGATCTCTAGTTCAGAAATTGGAGAAATTGTAATGAACAGGCTGCAGGAGTTGGACCCTGTGGCCTATGTAAGGTTTGCATCGGTGTATCGTGAATTTAAAGATGTGAATACATTTATGGATGAACTGAAAAAGATATTGGACAATTAATTTTTGATTGATCCAGGTTAGGAGAATGACAGAATGTTGAAAAGGTTTTATCCCAATGAATATCTGGATTCTGCGTATCAAATAGAATTTGAACGTTTATTCCAGGAAGGATATCGAGGGATTATTTTTGATGTGGATAATACCCTTGTGCCCCATGGAGCGCCAGCAGACGAACGGGCAAAAAAATTTTTTGAACGGTTGAAAAAGCTTGGCTATCAATGCTGCTTACTGTCCAATAATAAGGAACCACGCGTAAAAATGTTTCATGATGAGGTACAGGTACCGTATATTTTTAAGGCAGGAAAGCCGAAAGTGTCTGGGTACGAACGTGCGATGAAGCAAATGGGGACCAATAAGGATAATACTCTATTTGTAGGAGATCAGATTTTTACAGATGTGTATGGGGCAAACCGGGCAGGTATCCGTACCATTTTGACAAAGCCGATTCATCCAAAAGAAGAGATACAGATTGTATTAAAAAGGTATTTAGAAAAAATAGTGCTGTTCTTTTATCATAGAAGCATTCGAAGAAGCTAACAATGAATCTAAGGAAACATTGGAAAAGGAGGGCAAAATGAAAATAGCAATTGGAAATGATCATTCTGGTGTGGAATTAAAGGCAGAGATTAGCAAGCTTGTGGAAGAAATGGGACATACAGTTATTAATTTTGGAGCAGATAGCAGTGAAAGCTGTGACTATCCCATTTATGGGGAAAAAGTAGCGCGGGCAGTGGCAGGCAAGGAAGCAGATTGCGGAATTTTGATTTGTGGAACTGGAGTTGGAATTTCATTGGCTGCAAACAAAATAAAAGGCATCCGGTGTGGAGTATGTTCCGATACTACTACAGCTCATCTCGTGAAAGAGCATAACAATGCAAATATTATAGCCTTTGGCGCTAGAATTGTTGGACTTGAGACAGCAAAGGATATTGTAAGAGCTTATTTGGGAGCTGAATTTATGGGAGGCAGACATCAAAACCGGATAGATATGATTTCCAAGCTGGAAGAAGAATAGGAAAAAAAGGTTGAAAAATCTGCCAGTATAGTATAGAATGATTAAGAAGTTTAAGGCGGATTGCGCCCAAATGCAGTTAAGGAGGAAGATCGAGTGATTTCAGCAGGAGATTTTAGAAATGGTATTACGATTGAATTAGATAATAATATTTTTCAGATTATTGAGTTCCAGCATGTAAAACCAGGAAAAGGTGCAGCTTTTGTAAGAACAAAGCTGAAGAATATCAAGAACGGCGGTATCGTGGAGAAAACATTCCGGCCAACCGAAAAATGCCCCCAGGCACGTATTGAACGGGCGGACATGCAGTACTTATATTCCGATGGAGATTTGTTCCACTTTATGGATGTGGAAACATATGAGCAGATTGCATTGGATCAGGAGGCAATCGGGGATGCATTAAAGTTTGTGAAAGAGAATGAGATGGTAAAAATGTGCTCCCATAATGGAAGTGTGTTTGCAGTAGAGCCGCCATTATTTGTAGAGTTGAAGATTACAGACACAGAACCAGGGTTTAAGGGCGATACAGCTACAGGGGCAACGAAGCCAGCAGTGGTAGAGACAGGAGCAACTGTGTATGTGCCGCTGTTTGTGGAACAAGAAGACATGATTAAGATTGATACAAGGACTGGCGAGTACCTTTCCAGAGTATAGATTTTGAATAGAATAAAAGAACAAAGCGTGCAATTCCCTCAGCAGTGAGAGACTCGTTCGCTTTGTTTTTTTATGTTCTAGAAAGGCAATATGTATAGGGTTAAGAATTCAAAAGGTCTGAAATTCGCTGTTTTTGCCATTTTCAGAGAGCATTTGAATGGAGAGAGAATATTCCGAAGGGGTCATTCCAGTTATTTTTTTGAATTGCCGGGAAAAATAGTGGATGGAAGTATAACCCAGAGAATCGGCAATCTGGGTGAAATTCATGTTTTGTTCCCGGATCATCTCTTTGGCACGTCTGATTTTCATACAGGAGAAATATTCCATAATGCCGCTGTTGCATTTGTTGCGGAAAAGTTTTTGAAGCTGGGAAATTCCAATCATGTTATCATGGCAGATTTGTTCCAAGGTTAGGGGCTGAGAAAGACGTCCTTCCATATAAGTGTGAATATGACGGAAGGTTTCATCATCCTGTTTTAGCTTGGTGGATTTGGTAAGCTTCAAATTTGGAGCAGATCGTGTTCCTTTTCGGTATAGGGAAATGAGAAAATACTCCAGGGAAAGCCGTATCAATTGTTCTGCTCCAGGAAGTTGTTCGGGATTGCCAGAAAGCTGACGGGTATAGGGGTTGTTTAAGGGAGTTAAGAACGCATCTGCGGCTTCGGCAAGAATGGTTGCAAGAAGGCTGCGTTCCGTTTCACCAAGGCAGAGAATGTTATCTTCAAAAAAACTCATAGCAGGGGAGCTGCATACAAAAGAAATTACCACAAGATTGGGCGCGATGACACCATTGGCAGTTACGGAATGAAATTGTCCAGGTTTGTGAAAAATAATTTTTCCTTTCCCTAAGGTATGAGTCTTTTCATCAGCAGTAACAGTAATTTCTCCTTTGTCTACACAAAGGAATTCCCAAAAATCATGGGATTCCCCTTGGAATGTAAAGTCTTTTCCATATTCAAAATAATGAATGGTGACGATTTGAGGGATTTCAAATAGGCTTGTTAGGGGATATTTATAAAATTCCATAAAAATTCCTTTCTATCAGTTTGAAATATATAAATGATGTATGAAATTATTTTAACATAGGATTGTGCAAAAAAGTGGAAATATTGTGCAAATACAGAATATTTTTTTTATATTATCATGAAAGAAGAAAATGAATCAGTGCAAAGACGCTGGAATCCAGGAGGACGTTGAATATGAAAAAACCAATATTAGTAATTATGGCAGCAGGCATGGGAAGTCGTTATGGAGGATTGAAGCAGATTGATCCTGTGGACCCTCAGGGACATATCATTATCGATTTTTCCATTTATGATGCCGTGGAAGCAGGATTTGAGAAAGTGGTTTTCATTATTAAGAAAGCCAATGAGGAGGCGTTTAAAGAAAGCATTGGCAGCCGGGTTTCTGACAAAATAAAGGTGGAGTATGTGTATCAGGAATTGGAGAAAATTCCTGCTGGATACCAGGTTCCAGAAGGCAGAGTAAAGCCATTTGGCACAGGTCATGCGATTCTTTGCTGCAAAGAGGTACTGGATGGGCCTTTTGCAGTTATCAATGCAGATGACTATTACGGAAAGCATGCTTACAAGGCAATTTATGATTATCTGATGAACCATCAGGATGATGAAAAATATCGTTATGCTATGGTGGGATATGATTTGAAAAATACGCTTACCGAAAATGGACATGTAGCTCGAGGCGTTTGTGAAACAAATGAGGAAGGTCTCTTAACAAAAATCTGTGAACGCACCCACATTGAAAAGCGTGGGGATCAGGCGGTGTATACAGAAGATGATGGAGCGACCTGGACAGAGATTCCTATGGACAGTACAGTTTCCATGAATATTTGGGGATTTTCACAGAGCATCTTAAAAGAGCTGGAAATAGGATTCGAGAATTTCCTGAAAGAGGAGCTGCCAGGGAATCCCATGAAGGCAGAGTATTATCTGCCCATGGCAGTAGGTGAATTGCTACAGGAAGGAAAAGCAGTTGTGCAAGTGCTAAATTCTCGAGATAAATGGTTTGGCGTTACCTACAAAGAAGACAAAGAAATGGTGGTAAAAGCCCTTGCAGGGTTAAAGGAGCAAGGATTATACCCAGAAGAGTTTTAAGGACTAGGCAGGTCGTTACGACATGGAAAGAAGAATTCGGGTTTGGCGCTCAGTGAGAAACTGGATGGTAACGAATTCTGATTTGGAAGGAGCAGGAGAAGTATGGAAGAAAAGCAAAAGTTGGAGAGGGCTAGACAAGTAGCGCAGCAATTTGAACAGGTAGGCGTTATAAAAAGCATACAACCCTACGGCAACGGACATATTAATGATACATTTTTAGTAGAAGGAGAGAAAAATTTTATTTTACAGCGGATGAACCAGAGTATTTTTTTAAAACCAGAAGAGGTGATGGAAAATATTTTGGGGGTTACCTCATTTTTGAAAAAGAAAATTGCAAGCGCTGGGGGAGATGAAATGAGGGAAACTTTAACGGTTCTTCCTGACCGGGAACAGAAACCCTTCTATCTGGATGAAGATGGAGAGTATTGGCGTATGTATTATGTGATTGAAGATGCAATATGCTATGACCAAGTAGAAAAGGATGAGGATTTTTATGAAAGCGCTCTGGCATTTGGTAAATTTCAGCAGCTGTTGGCGGATTATCCAGCAAAAACCCTCCACGAGACGATTCCAGGCTTCCATGATACGAAAGCCAGATACGAGGTTTTTCTACAAGCAGTAGAGGAGGATGTATGTGGCAGGGCCAAAAATGTAGAGGAGGAAATTGAGTTTTTCCGGGCGCGCAAGGAGACGGCTTGTGTGTTGGGGGATATGCTGGCAGAAGGAAAAATGCCATTACGAGTGACCCACAATGATACAAAATTAAATAACATTATGGTAGATAAAAAAACGGGAAAAGCAATATGTGTGATTGATTTGGATACCGTAATGCCGGGGCTGGCAGTCAATGATTTCGGAGACTCTATCCGGTTTGGCGCTAGTACAGCAGCAGAAGATGAACAGGATTTATCGAAAGTAAGCTGTGATTTAAGGCTGTTTCGCATTTACACGGAAGGTTTTTTGGAAGGCTGCGATGGAAATCTGACAGATACAGAAATCGCTATGCTTCCCATGGGAGCAAAGGTAATGACCTATGAAAATGGAATGCGTTTTCTGACGGATTACTTAAAGGGAGATGTGTATTTTAAAATTCACCGAGAGAACCATAACCTGGACCGTTGCCGCACTCAGATGAAGCTGGTAGCAGATATGGAAGAAAAATGGGAAGAACTGGAAGAGATTGTTCGAAGTGTCAACGGACAGAATGGGCATAATAGGTAGAGGAAAATCAGGTTTTGGTGATTCCATCTGATTCCATTTAAGTCTGGCATGAAGTGTAAGACTTGAAAATAGATAGCAACTAATGATTTACTAAAAATAAGGTAAAATAAAAATAGTATTTACTAAATAATTAGGATGTGGTATACTTTGCCATGAGGAGCCCTAAAAGCAAGTGTAAAGCGGATGATGGATAGGAGGTAAACATTATGGCAATTTTAGTAACAGGCGGAGCAGGGTACATTGGGAGTCACACATGTATTGAATTAATCCATGCAGGATATGAAGTGGTTGTGGTGGATAATCTGGTAAATTCCAGTGAAGAAGCAGTAAAGAGAGTAGAAAAGATTACTGGGGCGCAGGTGCCTTTTTATCAGGTGGATATTTTAGACGCCAAAGGATTGGAAGAGGTTTTTGAAAAAGAAAAAATTGACAGTGTGATTCATTTTGCTGGGTTAAAGGCAGTAGGTGAGTCTGTGCAGAAGCCTTTGGAATATTATCATAATAATATTACTGGAACATTGGTTTTATGTGATGTGATGCGTAACCATGGAGTGAAAAATATTATTTTCTCTTCTTCTGCTACGGTATATGGAGATCCAGCGATTATCCCAATTACAGAGGAGTGTCCCAAAGGGGAGATTACCAATCCTTATGGACAGACCAAGGGAATGTTAGAACAAATTTTAACAGACTTCCATGTGGCAGATCCAGAGTGGAACGTGGTATTACTCCGGTACTTTAATCCAATTGGAGCTCATGAGAGCGGAATTATCGGAGAAGATCCCAAAGGAATTCCCAATAACCTGGTTCCCTACATTGCTCAGGTTGCAGTGGGCAAATTAAAGTGTCTTGGTGTATTTGGTGATGATTATGATACGCCGGATGGAACGGGTGTACGTGATTATATTCATGTGGTTGACTTGGCAAAGGGCCATGTAAAAGCATTGAAGAAGATTGAAGATAAATCTGGCGTCAGCATTTATAATCTGGGGACAGGAAATGGCTACAGTGTGCTGGATGTGGTAAAAGCTTATGAAAAGGCTTGTGGAAAACCGATTCCATATGAAATCAAACCGAGAAGAGCTGGGGATATTGCCACATGTTATTCAGATGCTTCCAAAGCCAAAAATGAACTTGGATGGGAAGCTGAATTCGGTATTGACAGGATGTGTGAGGATTCCTGGAGATGGCAGAGCAATAATCCAGACGGATACCGCAGTTAATGCATTGAATAATGAGAAAGAAAATAAGTCGCTTCTGGCAGAGGTTGCCATGGGGCGACTTTTCTTTCTCAAAGATATTTTTCGATGAAGGGGAGCCATAGCAACGGTTTACGAAATCCGTCCTGCAGCTACCAATTTCTGCCTCTTTTCTGCATACCGTTTTGCAGTTTCATTTGTGCGAGGGTCGCTGGCGTATTTCTTTAGGGTTTCCCGATCTACTTTTAAACGAAGATCCATAGTTTTCATAACATCTGAAATATGCATGGTTTTCTGAAATCTGGTGTCTTTAAAATCGATGCGCTGGTTATCGGAAAACAAGATTACTACAGGCTGTGCGTAATTTTTCTGGTTCTCTTCTATAATGATACCTTTTTGTCCATTGGAAAAGTCCACACAACACCCACCTGGCAGAATATGAATGCATTGGGTAAGGGCAGTCACAAATGGGGCAGGATAATAGTCTGAATGTTCCCGGAGAAAACGTACGGCACAGATTTCCGAAGTGGGCTCTTTGTCCAGGCTCATAGACGTCATTTCGTCAAACATGCTTGCCACATGAATCACATGAGTTCCATTTTGCCACCGGATATTTTTGGGCAGCGGAATTTTTACATTATGTTCTAACCGGGCCGTTTGTCCTACAATCTGAAGGGTGAGTTCAGGGAGGTTATAATCATTGTAATCTGGGTGGAGCATTTGGTAGCCTTTTTCCCGATAACCCTGGATTAATCGGCGTTCGTCTTGAGAAAGAAGGCTTTCTCCTTTTTCTAAAACTTCGTCTGGAACCATTAAAATTCCTGCATCATGAAGGAGGGCGGCACATACGATAGCAAGCTGTTCTGCATAAGAATAATGAAGCTTATGAACCATCATGGCGGATAAGATAGCAGTGTTTAAACTGTGTTTGTATACGTAATCCCCATTGCTGCGCAATGTTCTTAAAAAATTAATTTTATGGTCCAGTGCACCGAAATTTCGCAGGATGGTCTGGGCCAGAGACATGATATTTTGAGGAGACATGCCATTGGTAAGCAGACTCAAATCATCCTTTAGCCGAAAAGTGGAAACTGTGAAAAAACGTTCCATTTCAATCTCTTCTTCGCTCAGAGGCGGCGCCGGTTCTGCTGGCTCTAAGATATAGATTCCCCAAAGACCGAAGTTCTCAATACTTGCAATGCCCTGGCGTGTAAGCTTGGTATTCCTTTCAAAAAGCATAACTCCCATTTTATTGTAAACAGGCCGGGCAAGACGCATGCCAGGCTTTAGTTGGCTGATTTTTATATATTGCACGAAAACACCTCCGTATCAAATTGTGCCACATGATGAAGCGATTAGTTTTATATTATATCGGATAAAATGGACGATTGGCAAAGACTGCCAGGGATAAAAATTTTTGGATGTACATGTAACAGTTCAGCCCTTTCATATCTGAAATGAGGCAATGATGTATGCGTAACAGTTCAGCCCTGTCAGCTTTCTACATTGCTTTATTCAAAGGATTCTTCGA
>ERZ778518.862-NODE-862-length-25252-cov-8.255983_pt1 | contig 25252 bp, 18 predicted proteins | sample MGYA00510340_ERZ778518 | MGnify/ENA primary metagenome ERZ778518 (study PRJEB29527, sample SAMN07138967) | mouse gut metagenome | material: feces | host: mouse | place: China:Nanjing | collected 2016-01-25 ...
AGATAAAGATAGTCCATTTCCTATCATGTCAAAGTTTTACCGGACAGCAATAATTGGAAAAGAAAGAGGGTATCCGTGCAGATTGGCGCGGATACCCTCTTAGTCATATCAAGTCGTCAGGTTGTCGGAAGGGGAAAGAGGAACGGAAGGGGGTGGAAAAAGGAGAAGGTGGGAAAAAGACAGCCGGGGGGGCGGAAGGCTCTCGACTGAGACGGGATTGAATGGTATTCAGTAGTTGGGGAGTATCTCGAATGTGGCCAGCTGTGGAAGGTGGTCGGATGTGCGGATATTGAGCCTGTCGACCGAAAGTGGGCGGAGATTACCACGATACATCACCTGGTCGAGATGGAAATAGAATGCATGGGGATAGAACGTATATGTCGGGAAGAAATTTGTGGCGCAATAGGCATCCTTGAATCCTGCTTTCAGAAACATTCTGTAGGTCCAGGAAGCGGGGACATCATTGAAATCTCCCACCACCACCACGGGCATTGCCAGACGTTCGAATCCGTGCACCACCTTCTCTGCCGCCTGAGCCCGAATGGGGAAAGCGTGTTGGAGCTTATGGAAGATCCTTTTGCTGAGGTCTTCCTTCTGCTCTTTGTCGCCGTGAGGGGAGAAGATGGTCTTTTCATTCTCATCAAGGGCAAAAGAGGGGAGATGGATATTGGCCAGAGCGATTTCGCGTCCGCCAATCTTTACGGTGCAGTATTCGGCAAGGATAAAGCTGTTGACACTCCCGAAATAGATATGCCGGAGCGGATATTTCGACAGGATGCAGATATCGTAGGTGGTGCCTATGCCGAGCCGATACGGATAGCGGGCGAGTATGCTGTCGACCGAGGCCTGTGAGAAATGACGCAGGTCCTTCTTTTCGAATCCGGTCATCTCCTGCATGCACACGATGTCAGGGTCATACTCCAGAATAGCCTCCATCGTGCGCGACCCTTTATTGGATGGTTCTCCAAGGTCTTCACCATGCAGAATATTCCAGGTCATGATTGTAAAGGTGGGATTGCCCGGAGCCGGATCCTCTTTTGAACCGAGCGGGAACCACATCTTGATCGGACCGGCACATGCCAGAAACATCACCACCCCCAGAGAACCCGTCATCCAATGCCCGAAGCAGAACCATGCCAACGTCACGATTGCCGAGACAGTGAGCAGCACGGGCATCCCGATTACAAGCACCGAACCGAGCGGAGTCACCTCCGGAGGAATGATTCCTCCATAGCATGAGATGGCAGTGACGATATAGAGTATGATTGAGACGATGCCCGCAATCATACGTAATATTGGAGAAATGATAATCATGATGCGATGATTGATGGTCAGAATTGATTCATGAATGGATTACGTCTGCCTCCGTTGCGCCTGCGCCATATCAGGAGCAGAATCAGTCCGAAAATCATCCCTCCCAGATGGGCGAAATGTGCCACAGTGCCGCCATTGCCGCTCACACCGAGGAAGAATTCCACCACGGCATATCCTGCTACCATATACTTGGCCTTAATCGGCACCGGAATAAAGAAAAGATATAGCGGAATGTCGGGGAAGAGGAATGCGAATGCCAGCAGTATGCCGAACACCGCGCCCGAAGCACCTATGGTGACAAGGGCGTTGCGGAAATTGTCCATCAGTGCGGCAAACTGTTCCGGGCGAGTGGCGAGATAGTTCCTGACAGTGTCGGATGAGAGTCCGGTGCGCGACGTTATGGCATCTATAAACTCATGTTTCCAGCTCAATGCCCATACAGCCTCCTGAAACAGAGCGGCGCCGATGCCGCACACAAAGTAATAGAACAGGAAACGCCGCGAACCCCATGTCTGCTCGATAATGCGGCCGAACATGTAGAGCGTGAACATGTTGAAGAGCACGTGCATAATCGAATTACGGTCGTGCAAGAACATATACGTCACCAGCTGGGCCGGATTGAAGTCTGACTCAGAGAAGCTCCAGAAATAGTGCAGCCCAAGCAAATCGACCAGTCTATAGCCGAATGAACCACTTACGTATTCGATAAGCCAGATGAGGAGATTGATAATAATAAGATTGCGTGTGACGGGAGGAATCGAGCGGAACCATCCGCCTGCCCCGCCGCCGAATGTATTATAAGCCATTGCGACAAGATTTTGAACAAAGACCTCTTCTAAACCCGTGATTTCGGTAGAATCGCGTTGGCTGGAGAGGCTTTAAAATGCAAAATTAATAAAAAGCTTCGGTATGGTAGTGAGTGGAATCGAAAAAAATTGAAATCTGTACTCGAAATGCTTCAGAAATGCTTCACCGGAATGTTTGTGAAAAAGTTGATACCTGCGTTGTGCGCCATGCCGGGGTTGACGGGAAGTGTGGGCTGAGCCATAATTGCCGTGGCCGTGTGGGAGAGAAAAACAGTCATCGGGGTGCGCAGACACATTCTGCGCACCCCGATGTAATGTGTGAAGCGAAGATTAGGGTTGCATCGCTATTTTATCGCGGTTCTGTCCGTTGATACGGATGAATATACCATGTTCGGGTTTAGATACACGTTTGCCGGCGAGGTCATAATAAATGCATTCGTCATTGTCATTTATAAGCATGCCGACACCGTTTTGTGATTTTACGGTATAGTGTAGCACCGTCTCTTCATTTTCAGTTCCGGGCACAAGGATTGACTGCAGGGTTTCATTATCGAATCCGTCAGAGCCGAATACCGTCCCGGCCAGAATGGTCACGGTATAGTCGCCGTCAGTCTTGATTGTTTCCGACAGAGTAATCAGTACCCCCGTCTGAGAATCCCTTTTTAAAGTTCCGGTAGCCACCTGAGAGCCTTCTGAGTCACGTACAATGACGGCATCTCTGCTGCTGCTCACGTCGATACCCCATTTAGTCTCCGGCCCCTCCCAGATGGTTGAGATGACCGACAGTTGCTCCACAACCGAACCGTCTTCGGGAGTGGCATCCATGAGATGGTATGGCTCAACAGCCGGTTGAACCGTGTACCGCAGGGTTGTCTCCTCGTTCTCTGTGCCGGGGGTTGGGATTGTCTCTCCGGTATCCTCATCCATGTCTGCCACGCCGAAGACCATGCCTGGCATAATTGTCACAGTGTATTCTCCGGGAGTCGTGATTGTCTCCGACAGACGTATCTGTATGCCTGAGGGGACGTTTCTCAATGTTCCGGTGGCCACCTGATTGCCGTCGGCATCACGTGCGATGACAGCCTCCTTGCTGTTGCTCACGCCTATTCCGTAATCAGTCTCCTGTCCTTCCCACTGTGTCGCGATTACCGACAGCTGCTCTACAACCGAACCGTCTTCGGGAGTCGCTTCCGTGAGATGGTATGGCTCAATGGCCGGCCGGACTGTGTAATGCAGGGTCGTCTCTTCGTTTTCTGTGCCGGACGCAGGTATGGTCATCCCTGTATCCTCATCGATGTCGATCGCGCCGAAGACCATACCGGGCATAATTGTCACAGTGTATTCTCCGGGAGTCGTGATTGTCTCCGACAGGCGTATCTGAACACCGGTGAAGACGTTTCTGATTGTTCCGGTAGCCACCTGGTTGCCGTCGGCATCACGAGCGATGACCCTGTCTTTCCTATTGCTCACACCAATGCCCCATTCAGTCTCGGGTCCCTCCCACTGGGTAGATATTACTGACAGTTGATCTACGGTCGCACCGTCCTCGGGAGTCGCTTCTGTGAGGCGGAACGGTTCGGCAGCCGGTTGTACGGTGTAATGCAGGGTCGTCTCCTCGTTTCCAGTGCCGGGAGCCGGTATTGTCTGCATCGTGTCCTCATCGAAGTCTTCGGCTCCGAAGACCATACCGGGCATAATTGTCACAGTGTATTCTCCGGGAGTCGTGATTGTCTCCGAGAGTCGTATCTGTATGCCTGAGGGGACGTTTCTCAATGTTCCGGTAGCCACCTGATTGCCGTCGGCATCACGGGCGATGACAGCTTCCTTAATGTTGCTCACATCGATGCCCCAATCGGTTTCCGGCCCCTCCCACTGGGTCGCTATGACCGACAGATTCTCTACGACTGAGCCGTCTTCGGGAGCGGCTTCTGTAAGATAATATACGGATGCGTCACCGGTTTCCGGGACCGGAGTATTCATTTCGGCAATCTTTGCATATACAGATACCGTCATGAATGCCGCAACCAATATCATAAGCGATAAAAAGGTTGTTTTTTTGTTCATAATCACCTTGTTTAAATGAATTTAATGAGGAATAGGCAAGAACTGACTAAATAAGCAGTAGACTTGCACAGAGTTATTTATTCATAGCGGGCAATTGTGCGGATTTAACCGATAGGCAAGTGTTCCCTTTCAATTATTATCGGTTAAATTTGAACACTTGCTTAAATTAATCCGAACACTTACGTAGTGGCTTAATTGACAGCCTTCCGGCCAGAGTTGAAAAGGCCGGAAAGGCTGGTTGTGTCATATTGCAATTTTCTTGACCGTAGTTCCGTGAGAAGTCGTTACCTTGACAATGAATATTCCGTCGAATGAGTCGGCCGGTATTGTCGTGTTTCCGGACTCATAAGAGCCACGGTGTCTGAGGCTGCCGTCGATACCGTATACTTCAGCCACCATCTGTTCAGGCGAGCTGATTGATATGGCATTGTTTGAGACACCGATAGCGACAGCTTCGTCCACTATCATTTCGGCCGATGCATCCTTGTTGAAATCCTTGGCATCGATAATGTCGGCAGTAAGGATGTGGCCTGTGATATCGTCAATCAGCAGCGCCACCAGAGCGGCATTGTTCCAGTCTGCCACATTGTAAGGCCGTTTGAACGACATTGTGAACGGCGTCCCTTTCAAGGCTTCGCAGGAACCTTCGAGCAAAGCACCGTAATAATCGGGATATATCTCTCTTGCGACATGCTTGTAGACCATTTCTGTATACAGAATCGTATTGGGGCTCTGTGCATAAAATTCAAAATACGGCCACAGTTCGGCGCCGTAGGTAGCTTCGACGGCAGCCTGGGAAATGCCGCCCAGATTATTGGCCTGATTCCAATTGTAGTCGTCACCCACGAGCTGGTTCTCAATCACCACGAAGGCGATGCGCTGGTTGAGTGACGTTCTGTCATAAGCGTTTTCTACAGTAAAATCTATAGAGATATAGTCGTCGGTCTCCGGTTGGAAAGCCACCTTGTCGAATCTTACAGAAGAATAGCATGGCCGGTCGAGTAAGGCTTTCACCACATTCTCGGCAGAGGGGTCACCCTTGACTGTGCGCTGGAAGAATGCCGACGGGAAACCGGATGATCCGGATTCGTTCTGCACCGTAGAGATATAGTGCTGTCCTGTGATTTCCATGCGGTCGCCGGAATGGACTGCGATACCTATTACCTTGCCGTTTTCGTCATTATAAGTGTCATGGTAATAATCCAGGAATGCCGCACCGCGCGGACAGTAGCCGCACCATGAGCCGGTCAATTCTTCAACCACAACCACTGGAGTGTATGTTGTTGAAGGCACGCTGCTCTTTCCGGTTACGACAGTAGGCTGCGCCCCCTCCATGTGGGGCAAAAGCGTCACCGTGTATTCCACCCCTTCTGCCGGTATGGTTATTGTCTCTGGGAATGTCACGTTGAGGCGTGAGCCGGAAGGCATGATAGTCTGGTCAACCTCCATGGTCGTTTCGACACCGGTCGAGGTTGTCAGACTTGCTGTAAGCCCTTTAGTCTTATATGGCAGTTTCACATCCGCCATCAGCGAGACATTGAATGTCTCACCCTCCGGGAGCACCTGAGGCGTGTTGTCGATGACTGATATGTGGTAGGGGGCCACAAGAATCTCGGTCACACCTAAGAGTGCGCAGTCTTTGCTTCTGTTCACAAAAGCGACATGAATATCCTTGTCTTTATAGCCGGACAGTCTGACAGATACTTGTTTCTGGTTAAGAGTAGAGGTGTATCCGTAGATTGTCGATGCAGCCACCGGAGCATCGGTGAAGTCTTCTTTCTTGTCGCCTGATTCGGAAATGAACACCATATAGTTGTTCAGGGCTACTTTTCCGTACCCTCCGATAGAAATCAGTAACACCTCGTCATCGTTCTCAACATGTATCGAGGGGCTTATCAGCCATTCATCAGCTGCAATGTCTTCACGGAATGAAGAGTTGCTGAAAGCTCCCCATGTCCCATTGATGTTCATAAGCCGGTAGTATGGTCCGTTGCCATCGTCTCCGAACACGTCCTGCCACTGTTGCAGAGGAATTTCCCCATTGCCGTATGTGCTCCATTCAGCGGGGAGGGGGGCTGCGTGTTCTCCCATTTTGGTGAAATCCGTATAAAACGAGGGAGTGGGCGCTTTTACGTCCGCATTTGCACATATCGGGGCAAATGTGGCCGCAAGCACGGCTATGCAATTATAAAAGGTTTTCATCTTAGTTGATTTGCATGGTATGTCCGGACATAGCCGGACATACCGGTTAAAATGTATTGTTAATCAAATTCCAAGTAAGAATAAGGTGAGGTTTAAACACTTACCGGGCTTCTTACCTGACAACTAATTTTGCCGGTACCTGACCGGCAACAACCATATATATGCCGGGCGCTATGTCATGAGTCATATAAGCCGGGGCATTTGGAACACGCTTGATAATCTTGCCTTCGACATCGTAGATGCATACATTCTCACCTTCATGTCCTTCGACAACAATCTGTTCGGGCAACGTGTAGATGCCGTTTGCCGAAGTGTCGTCGGCAATCTTGTCCAGACCGGATACGCCGCTCTTGACAGTGTAGTTCGTAACGAATACGAAATGACTTGTAGAGGGGTACTCACCCTGTATGTACACAGAAATCCATTGACGGTCCTGCATCTCATCCGGGAAGGGAATCTCACAGGTAGTCCATCCGTTGCCATGAGGGAGTGTGCCAAGATCGAAGAGTTCCTCGCGTCCTGCCACTTCACCGAGGATGCGGATTTCAGCCATATTGCTGCCGGTCCAGGCTTCAAGAATCAGACCGGCGTCATTGATTCCTTTGGTGCAGAATTTAGGCAGCATCAATCGTCCTGTCGCGGGAGCCGCGTTGGTATTGCCAGTCAGAGCCACACCCGAGGGGCTTGCAAAAGAACTGTGGATGGCACTCGGGTCGGAAACAGACCATTCTGTCACTCCTTCCGGGTCAGTTACGGCCATTCGGCGGATAGGGTTAAATGTCGGGCGCCCTTTTGCAAAATCTTCGTATATCGGGAGAGTATAGGGGGTGCCCATCATATCGCTCATCCATCCGAACGTGTTGGTGATACCGGCTACGTTTTGAGGGAGGATAGCTATCCATTCTGATTTCAAGCCATTGTCGGCTTCGACAGTGAATGTGTATTCATTCACGTCATTGGGGAGTACGTCTATCGTTACCCATCCATCTTCGGTGGTGCTGCGCATAACTACATATTCTACAGCCGTCGGGTCAACGTAATATCCGTTTTCGCCCACATCATCGGGGGCCGTCCAGAATAAATGCAATGACAGGTTGTTGTCTGACACATAGCCGGTCAGACTGCTCACCGGTCCGGGAATGTCTACACCGCAGTATACGTTGATACCTTTAAACTGGCCTCTGGTGCCGTTGATTATGGGAGTCAGCTTGATTTCGTTGTCACCCTGGATGGCTGCCACGGATGTGTTGACGGTAGCACCCGGCTTGCCCGAGACAATTATAGTCTCGGCGGCGGCAATCTCAACCTCGATCGTTTCAGAAGAGTGGATTTCTTCGCCGGTGATGTAAGTGGTGGGCATTACGAACTCCAGATTTGCAGTCAGTTCTCCCTTATTTGCGCCATATCCTTTGAGACCGCTCACAGCCGAAGGCACTGGCGAGGATGTGCCGGTCTTGGTGATGTCGATTTCTTTGATGTAGATACCGTCTTGATATGCCGGGTGCTTGACATGGAAGGCTATATAGTAAGTGCCGGCAGCGGGGACATTGAATATCTGGGATATCCGGTTGAAGTCAGTGTTGGTTCCCGCAGGCTTATAGTCAAACAGCTGGGATATGACACTCGAGGGGTTGAGGTCGCTGCAAAGATATACCTGAAGTGACAAATCGCGGAAGTATTCGGCTCTATTTGCCACATCGAGAGCTATTTCATAGAATGTGGACATGTCGTCGAAATCAAGCGGCGGTGTGAACAGCCAGTCGTCATTGCCGGCTGAAGTGCTGTTGGGCTCGTGCATGCATGGAATTTCTTTATTCAGATTGGTCCATGACCAGCATGATTTGTCCTGGTTGGCGTCATATGTGGAGAATGTCCATCCCTGTTCTCTGGTCGGGGTGATGTGCACATCCATTTTCCATGGAGCGCCAATATTGGTAATCGGAGATTGATTGGATTCTTTCGACAACCGTCCGCAGTTTTCTGCGATAACTGTGGCCACAAATCCAGAATAGGGGACATCTTTATTCAGGTTGTGTATGAGATAGTTGTCTTGAGTGCTGCCTATCTCATTGCCATTGATGAAGACATGGTATGTCAGCTTATCCATGTCCATGTATCCGCCATGCTCACCTCTGATGACCGGATCCCATATTACCTGATTATCTTCAATAGATACGTTTTCAGGCGTAGAGGGAGTGTCATAACCTATAAACAGGCTGGTTGTGGCTGTAGTACTTTTTTTATCTTCCTGAGCCACGTCGAACGTGAATTTGTGGGAGCCGTCAGTCAGGTCCTTGAATTCGACAACCACGCGGCTGCCGGCATCGGCAGTGCCATCGTCATATTTTTGGCCATCGACATATGCGGTCCATGTCATTTCCCCGGAAACTGGAGCGCCTGAGAAAAGAGTCGACGGCATGAATACCGACACCGTGCCCGAATTAAGGCCTTTGCCGAAATCCGCTTTGTCGATTATAGGCATTGATATTGCCAGAGGGTCATGTCGGGTTTCTCCCACGAGCAGCAGCGGGAATGACACACGGCCTTCATAATCGACAAAAGTGGAGATTGAATTTATTGCTGTCCGGTAAAAAAAGACAAAATCATATATTCTCTACAAATATAACAAGTTACACCTGTTTTACGAAAAAGGGCTTGTCATTTGAGGCGATGTGAAATTGGTAGCATTAAGCATCAAAAAGCCCTTAAAAGACATCTATACGAGTCTGTTTCATGCTGTATGAGATAAAGATAGTCCATTTCCTATCATGTCAAAGTTTTACCGGACAGCAATAGATTGAATTATGTTCCGGGTCAATACACCAGAGGCCCGATGTGCCATCGGTCAGCTGGGCGTTCCAGATATAATAATCCTCTTCGGAGTCATACATCAGAGCCCCGCGGGAATATTTGGTTTTCACGCCTGTAGGCATGACGACAGTCTGGGAGCCGTCGCGCTCTATGCGGACAAAGTTGTTATCGCGGTTGATGCCATACATGGCTTTTTCCTTGTCGTTCCAGCACATTGACGCGCAGACATGACTCCATTCTTCCGACTCGATGACGGCCGTGGTGTTCTGCACATCGTCAGCGGGAGCTGTGAAAAAGGCGTATCCCGACCCGCTTCTGCTGATTGTGTATCCCCACAGAGTGTCGTCAGTCGGATCGTAGGCGCAAGATATGTAAAGGGGCAGATAATTGTCAAATTCGGTCTCGGAATCAACCAGAGATATGGTTTTAGACGTGGATATCTCGCCTGTATATATGTCAGTCTCCACATATACGTAATCAAGTATGGAGAAGATTGTATACTCATAAAGTTCGCACAGCTTGTCATTGCGTAGCCATCCTGTATTTAAGAAATAGCCCTTGTCCGTATATTCGGTGCTATACAGGAATTCAAGTCTGCCGTCAAAATCGAGCTTGTACATACCCTGGGGATAACCGTAATAACTTTCCTGGTTATAACCCATCAGCATCTTACGTTCTTCAGAAAACCAGGCGGGGGCCTTGCTCATCTTGCTAAAGTCCGGACGAGCCTGCCGGACTTTCATTGCCGCAGCGTCACCGGTCACACCGCTTTCAGAATTGCGTACGGGCAATTCCGCCTTAGGCAGTTTCCAGCCATTTTGCGGCAAGTCCTTCACCGGAGCGGCTTGAATGGCTGCTCCCGCAAACAACAATGCCAAAACACTTTGTGTAAATCGTTTCATAAAGATACTATTTTAATTTTTTTAGGAATAGGCAGGTGTCCAAATTTAACTGATGGAAGATTAAGGCATACAATCCGCGACTTCTTTTTTGCCGCTTCCGGCTCGTCGTTCGGTCGAATATGTTTATATTCTCCTGCACTCCGCACTGGAATCGACTAAAAAACAGGCCCACATATTGTATAAATTAAAATCGGATACTTGCATAGCCTTAAATGATTGTTCAGATTAAACTTATGCGATTTCGAAAAATCGCACATAAAAGGGCACGGCCTCTGCGGCATAATGTCTGAAGACATGCCGCAGAGGCCGTATCGGAATCTTGAAATTGAATATGCAGTATGATTGATTTTTGCACATAGTTTCCTCTGAAAATGAGGAATTCATTGCAGGAGGGGGCAAATCGGGCATTCCTATCGTGTCTGACTGCTTGGTCTCAGTCAGTATACGATAATTGAATATGTTATATTTCGTAAGAAGATTCATAAAAATTAGGTAATGATTTTTATGGTCGGTCTTGTATAGTGAAACGTATGTTTGCGAAATTATGAAAATAAATCGGGTTTGCCAAATTTTTTTTAAAAAAAATCAAGCAAATCGGCTGTACTGTAAGTAAATGTGAACATTGGGCATAGAGGCTGAAAATTCGATGTGGGTATGTCTGACAGTGGTGTATATCAAATGTGAGGAATAAGAATATAAGTAAGAATGACAGAGTGATTTTTAAGAAAATCCCAAAATTAGTTTGTAAATGTGAGATTTATGGCTAATTTTGCTTTTCATTATCCCCATAGCCTCTGTAAGGGCGTAACTATTCGGGGAGTTCGGGGGTTATATTAATAACACCCATAGTCATCCGGCATAGCCGGAGATGAAAAAAACGAGTTGGCAATGCAGCGCAATTTACGATGCCCCGTAGCTTGCCTGCCGTGCTTCATCAGATGTCCGATCAGGGGTATTCAAACAACGACATAGAGTAATATATAAATATCATTATGAACAAGACAGAACTTATCAACGAGGTAGCTGCCAAGGCCAACCTCAACAAAGTAGATGCCAAGGCCGCTGTAGATGCAGTGCTCGAATCAATCGCCGAGGCACTGGTCAACGACGACAAGGTGCAGCTGATCGGCTTCGGCACATTCTCAATGGTAGAGAAGCCTGAGCGTGAAGGCATCAATCCCCGCACAAAAGAGAAAATCACAATCTCAGCCCGCAAGAGCTGTAAATTCAAACCCGCAGACGCCCTGGGCAAATAATCCGCATCGCGTCATGACACACGACTGGAAGGATGCTCTGTCGGCACTTAAAGGGAGTCTTCCGTCTGCCGAAGGAGCTGATTCATCCGCAGATGCTCCAGATTCCGCCGTCCCCGCTGGCGATTCAGCCGGGGGCGGCGCTGCTGCATCAGCCCGCACTCTGCGTATATTCTACGAGAAAAAAGGGCGTTCCGGGAAACCGGCCACGATTATCGAAGGGTTTGATAACGATGACTCCGGGGCTTTGGCCACGGCGCGTGCACTCAAGCAACGCATGGGATGCGGCGGCTCGGCGCGTGGGGGTGAGATACTGCTGCAAGGCGACCGCCGCCAGCAGGCCGCCGAGATGCTCCGTTCAATGGGGTATAAGGTAAAAGGCGTCTGAACTCTTTGGCACGGCTCTTTCATTTAACTTTGATGCTACAATGCGCCACTGTTAATCAGGTAGTTATATGTAGCAGTTTCGCAATGGCTGTATTAATCTCATTTTGGATAAAAGGGTTAATGGCTTTTAACTAACTATAAGTCATGCACTTTGAAAATTCAAAGCATTTTTAAATGAAAGAGCCGTGACTCTTTGGGCATATGTCGGTCAGGAGTCCTCCGGTCATGGCGGGACTCCGATATGTCGTGCGATATCATCTCCCGCACCGGGATTGATATCGCCTGCCTTTCTTTTCACTTGTATCATTGCATAAAATCCGAGTAAGTGTCCAAATTTATTTCATACGATGTGCGGGCTTGTTTTTTTTAGTCGACTCCGGCGCGGAGTGAAGGAGAATATAGACATATTCGATTGAACGACAAGCCGGAACCGGCAAAAAAAGAAGTCGCAGATTGTATAAAAGATTCCCTTTTAAATGCTATAGGTCAAATTTGAACACTTACTTATCGTGTGAATTTGAACACTTACTTGCTTATTATTCTTACAGCATCATGTTGACATTACAGCGCGCCTCAGCCGGCTCAGGTAAGACCTACACGCTGACACGCAGATACATAGGACTTCTTATATCTATCAAAGAGCAAGGCTCGACAGTGCGCCGTCTGCGCACTATGCCCGAACTCGCCGATTCCGTGCAGCATATACTTGCGGTGACATTCACCAATAAGGCCACCAATGAGATGAAAGAGCGGATAGTAAGCAAACTCTATCAGCTTGCCTATCCCGAACCCGGCGGACGGCTTCCGGATTATATGGAAGATTTCATGAAGGAATATGCCGCATCGGCCGGGGAAGTGAGCGAGGCCTGTCGCGAGGCGTTGCATCAGCTGCTGTATGAATATTCCGATTTCAACATATCCACCATTGATGCCTTCTTTCAGAATATATTGCGCACATTCGCATATGAATCCGAACTCCCGGATTCATATCAGGTGGTGATTGACTTCAAATATCTTGCACGTCTGGCGGCCTACAGTCTTGTGGAGGATGTGGCCCACGGTTCAGCCGATGTCGATGTGCGGTATTGGATCAGCCGACTTATTGACACATCCAACAGTAAAGGCGAAAACAACTGGAATCTCTTTCAGCGCCGCGAGTCATCCTCGCGGAGCAAGGGGGTGTTCGGCATGTTGTGTAATATAGGAGAGAGTCTGGATAAACCGGAACTTGAACAGGAGATAAAGACCATCGACGAGTTTCTGGCCAGTGGAATGACACTCCGCCTGTCGGCTCAGGAAATCAATGACCTTCTTGAAAACCGTGCCGCAGATTTATTCGCACGTTTGGTGGCCGCTGCCAACGACATGAAGGATAAATATAAAGCTCATGGCGAACTGGAGACGTTGTTGCCTGGCAAAACAACGACATTGAAATTTCTCGATGCCGTGACTGACGCCACAGCCAGTCCTCTCAACGATTCATTTAAGCTTAAAATCCAGGCAAGTCATGTCGCAAGCGGACTGAAAGTGGCGGAGAGGAAAAAGCTGGAGTGTCTGCGCCCCGTATATGAGGCACTGGCAGACACCTATGCCGGCTGGCGGGAATTTATTGACGGCGAAGAGCTGGGATGCTGGCGCATCTTCGAAAAAGAACTCCCCTCGGTGGCTCTTATGGAGACAATGCGCAAGCGTGTCAACGACTTTCTGACCGACAACGACGCAATGAAGCTGGCCGATACCAATTCAATGATACGGCGTATCATAGCCGACGACGATGTGCCATTCATCTACGAGCGTCTCGGCACCCGTCTCAATCATTTTCTCGTCGATGAATTTCAGGACACATCGCTGCTGCAATGGGAGAATTTTCTGCCGCTACTGCGTGAAAGCGAGTCGCATGGCCATGATAATCTAATCATCGGTGATGCCAAACAGAGCATATACCGTTTCCGCAGCGCGGAGCCTACCCTGATTACCGACATAGTGCCGTCGGCATTCCCCGGTCTTGAGGAACGCGGATTCTCGGTGGCTGAAAATTCCAACTGGCGCAGCCGTCAGAAGGTGGTGAAGTTCAACAATCTGCTGTTTCGCAGGCTATCTGCCAGACTTGGCGAGAGAATAGCCTCGCTCTATTCAAATACAGTGCAACTGCCCCGCAGTCGCGAGGAGCAGGAAGGATATGTGGAAGTCAACTTCTATGACAGGAATTTTATTGCTCCCGACCTTGAGGAGGATGCAGTGGACGATGACACCGCGCAGGATGCCGCCACCGGAGGGAAGGTGCCTCCCCGGATAGTGGAACGGATAGGGTGCCTGATTACCTCCATGCTGCGGCGCGGTTACAGGCAGAAGGAGATAGCGGTACTGGTCAATACGCGTGCGGCGGGCAAGGAGGTGATAGCCGGACTTATGGATTATAACCGCACTCTCGGCGCTGAAGACGCACCGCTTCAATTCGTGAGCGAGGACTCTCTGACCCTTGACTCTTCGGGAGCAGTCAACTCGGTGGTAGAATGTTTCCGGCTCATACAGCGCAGTGTCGAGGGGTATCGTCCCGCACCGTCGGTGGCGAAAGAGCAGGGGCGTCCCTCGGATGTCAACTGGAGCGAGATAAGCAATAACTTCAGATTCTTCACTGCCCGCCATCAGGATATGCCGCTTCCGGAGAGGCTGGAGAAATTCTTTGCCGACGGGTTGTCGGACACCCTGATTGACGATATGATAGCCGGAATGCAGGCCATCACTCTGCCATCGCTCACCGAAGCATTGGCCGAACTCTTCACAACAGAGGAGCAACGACGGCTGGAGGCTCCGTTTCTTGCGGCTTTCCAGGATGCGGTGCTCGATTACTGCGAGACCAATCCTACCGACATCGGCTCGATGCTCAGATGGTGGGATACCTCTGGCCACAACATCTCAATCAACTCACCTGAAGATACGGATGCCATTAACGTAATGACCATCCATAAATCCAAGGGGCTGGAATTTGAATGCGTCATACTGCCCGACATAGATATAAATCTTGAGCCCTGGAGTGAGACACTTTGGGTGGATGTGCCTGATACTCTTACATATGCGTCGCTATTGCCGAAGCGTCTCCCCGTGAGGCTGAATGCCGAGAAGGCCGCCTCTACGCCATGGAGCACTGTATTCGCAAGGGAGCGGCATGACGCACAGGTTGACCAGATAAACAAGGCTTATGTGGCTATGACGCGGGCCGTGAGCGAGATGTATATTTTTCTGCAGGCCCCGTTCACATCGGAGAGTGTGCAGAATGTGGCCGCGTCGGCAGACGGACGGATTGTGGAGCCTCAGCTTATCGAAAAAAAAATCGTCACTTCGCGAATGCGCCATCATCTCTACGAGATATGCCGTGATGCAGATGAAAGTATTGCAATGATTGCGGCACAAGAAGATGTGGCTGAAGTTGAGATCTCCGAGTCGGAGATGCTTCCCGGCGCCGGAGAGATTACTCACGGCGATGACGTGTGGAGCTTCCGCTACGGCACTCCATTGGCCGATGTGCCGGCTGCTCTATGCCGTTCGCGTGCCACAAAGGGGGAAGTGACGGAGCAGCGCGAAATAGAATGCTACTACGTGAATTCCGATAGGGAGATACTCAAGTTCCATCCCGAACACACCCCTTATGTATCGGATGTGGCCGACGAAGACAGGATTGATCCCCGCTCCGAAGGGAGTCTGAAGCATGCGGTGCTCGAACTTGTGGAGAAAGAGTCAGACCTGCACCGTGCCCTTGAGCGTCTTCGCGGCCGCGGCATAATCACCCGGAAGGTGATGCGCCGCTATGAGGCGGAGCTTTCCGAAGCGCTGGCGAGTGTCAGAGAAACCGGATGGTTTGACGGCAGTCATAAAGTGCTCAACGAGCGCCCCATGCTGCGGCGAGGGCTGAAGATGAAGCGCCCTGACCGGGTGATGATAAGCCCGGAGGGAGATGCCGTGGTGATAGACTATAAATTCGGCGACGACACCAATAAATCCGAGCATCACCGCCAGGTGGGGGAATATATCGGCTGGATGCGCGCCATGGGATGCTACAGAAGTGTGCGCGGCTATCTGTGGTATGTAAAGAAAGGAGAAGTGGCAGAGGTGACCCGCTCCATCTCTCCGGAAGAATCCCGGCGGAACGCAGCGGCATCCCGGCTCCGCAGCGGGGTGGAACAAAAGGGGTGAATTTGCGTAATTCGACAATAATAACTAAATTTGCAACTGATAACTCTGCCTCCGGCCGGCCCGGAAACTGCCGACAAGTGCAGAATTAGGCAGGCAACTTGTATTTGTTTTGGACACAGACCCTTTACCAACATTCACCGGATTGCCGGCGTCTCCGCTGACGCTGATGGCAATCCGGGCCATAGAATTCCATGCCCCCGACAGCTGGGTGAGCTGGATTGTCATTGTAGCCATAGCTGTGGGCTGCCTTATGGTCTCGGCTTTCGTGTCGGGCAGTGAGATAGCATATTTCGGACTTACGCGTGCCCAGATTTCAGAACTTGAAGATTCCGGCACCCCCGTGGCGCGCCGCGCCCTTGGACTCGTCAGAGATTCCGAACGTCTGCTCGCCACGATATTGATTTCCAATAATCTGGTCAATATCACGATGGTGGTGCTGCTTACATTCGCCATCAATCAGGCCGTCATCTTTAATTCCGAACTTCTCAATTTCCTGCTTCAGACCGTATTTCTTACTTTTCTGCTGCTGCTCTGCGGCGAGATATTCCCCAAACTTGTGGCCCGTGGCAACACTATGAAATGGGTGCTTTCGGCTACGGGCGGGCTGAGCGCCTTATGCCGCATATTCTCTCCGCTTGCGCGCCTGATGGTGAAATCATCTGTCATAATCAACCGTGTCGTCACCAAACAGCAGGAGGATATATCGACCGATGTGCTTGAAAAGGCTCTCTCCATCTCCGATATAAAAGAGGGGCAGGAGAAGGATATGCTCGAAGGAATACTCAATTTCGGAGAGAAAGAGGTGTCGGAAATCATGATATCGAGGGTCGATGTGACCGATGTGGAATATCACGAGACATGGGATAATGTGATAAAGGTGATACTCGAATCGGGATTTTCGCGAATACCGGTCTACGACACTTCGCAGGACACAATCAGAGGAATACTCTACTCCAAAGATTTGCTCCCGTATATAGGTAATCGCGATAACTCGTTTCGCTGGCAGTCGCTGATACGCGAGGCCTTCTTCGTGCCCGAAAGCCGTAAAATCGATGACCTGCTTGAGGACTTCCGCAAACGCCGCATACATATGGCCATAGTAATCGACGAATATGGATGCACTCAAGGGATTGTGGCCCTGGAGGATATAATCGAGGAGATAGTCGGAGAAATAGACGATGAGTATGATGACACGGCTGCTATGTATACCCGTATTGCCCCTGATACATATATCATGGACGGCAAAATATCGATTGGCGATCTCTGCCGCGTGCTTGATATCGAGGAGGATGAACTCGACGATGTGGGTGATGCGGAGACACTGGCCGGCCTGATGCTTGAAATCAAGGGAGACTTCCCGGAATCGCGCGAGGTGCTGCATCGCGGGCCTCTGGCTCTGCAGGCTCTCAAGCTGGAGAAGCATCGCATCACTAAGGTAAAAGTAACGGTAGAACACGTGCCTGCCTCTAATAATAACGAGAATGGAGACTGAATTTATATTCTGGCGACACGCCACATCGGTCGGGATACAGGTGGAGGAAATATGTGGCGGAGAGGATAAATCCGCGGCATTGTGGAAGGAGATGGCTCTCCAGGTGTTCGGTGAGAACGGCGGCGACCGCTATCGCGAAATCGGGCATACCCAATCCGGGGCCCCGTTGCTTGCCGATGTGCAGCAGCGTATCTCGGTGAGCCACACGCGTCATTTCATGGTGATAGCCATGCTGCCTCGCACCCCCGAAGCTGATCTTCAGACGTTTTCATTCCGCACGGCAATGGGTATTGACTGCGAGCCTGCCGACAGGGCACAGACGCTCCGAGTGGCCGACCGCGTGATGACACCGACCGAAATCACACTTGCCGCCGCCTACGCCGAGGCTCTTACGCAGGGGGATGCGCATCATGCTCCGATGGAGGCCGAAGCCGCCCGAATAGAGGCGGCTGTACTGGCCTGGACCATCAAGGAGGCGCTCTATAAGGCTGCGTTGACACCCGGACTTGACTTCCGCACGCATCTCGAGATATGTGCGATGCCTGAGATATGCGGCAATCCGCTGGTGCGCAATCCGCGTTGCGGTTCGGCCCGGATTCATTTCCCCGACGGACGGACATCGGCCGAGATGGAGCTTTTCAGCTATCTCAGCGAGGGGCATGTAGTGACACTCGCATACTCCCCTAAATGTGCTAAATTTTCAAGAGGTTGAGATATGGTGAAGCTTCAGGTGATGATTGCCACTTTCGGAGCCGACGGTCTTGAGAGGGCAGGGCGCATGAAGCTGCCCGTTCAGCCTGGAGTGGAATATTTGGTAAGCTGCCAGATTCCGGAAGGACAGGACATAGCCTTGCCGGCCACGCTGATGAGGAAGGATGTGGATGTGAGGTTTGACCGCAGCCGTGGTGTGGCCCGCAACCGCAATCTGCTGCTCGACCGATGGACAGCGCCATATGGCATCATAGCCGACGACGATCTTGATTATACCCCTGCATCGCTGCTTGCCGTTGTCAGCTTGTTCGAGATGAATACGAATCTGGATTTCGCAGCGTTCATGCACGTGATAGCCGATGGCACAATGGAGAAGCCCTATCCGTCGGAAAGTTTTGATATGGCGCATCCGGCAAAAGGGTATTTCCCCACTGCGCCGGAATTCGCATTGCGCCGCGACAGCCTGTCGAGATGCGGCATACGTTATAACGAACGCTTCGGAGTGGGTTGCCGGCGATTTGCCAGTGGGGAGGAAGACCTGTTGCTGCATGACATGCTGATGGCCGGACTCAAGGGCAGATTCATCCCCGAAGTGCTATGCGTGCATCATGGCGCCACAACCGGGATACGTGAGGCGGCGCGCCCGGGTGTGCTCCGCGCGCAGGGTGCAGTGCTGCACCGCACGCATCCTCTGACTGCGCCGCTGCGCCTGCTGCTCAAGGCTCGCCGCACGTCGCGTGCCTCCGGCGCTCCGTTCTTCACCTGCCTGCGGCATCTTCTGACGGGGTGGAAGGATGCGGTGTTGCACGGACGCGAAATCTTCAGTACCGGTTCGCCTGATAATATGAAAAAGTGAATCCCGGTGTGATTTAACGAATTTTAGGGATGTGCTGCAAGTGTTTTGCAGCACATCCCTTTAACTTTGCAGTTGTAAAATCAGAGCCGTAGAGACCGGCCAAGGCCGCCAGAGCAATTGATGACGGCATTCAACGCAAAAATATGAGATACAATATGCGGCTTCTTTTTTTTGTCGCTTCCGGCTTATCGTTCAGTCGAATATGGTCATATTCTCATTCACTCCGCAGCGGAAACGACAGAAAAGCAGGCCTGCATATTGTATAAATTAATTTGAACACTTCTTACTTACTTAAAAACATTCAACGTCATGATTACCACATTTATCCGTATCGAAAAGAAAGCGGCCTCAACCTCGCAGTGCGATATGAAAAGCGAGGAGAAGAGCAGCCGTAAACGGCGCCTGGCGGGGCAGGCCGGCATATGGCTTGTATATGCCATCGGGATGACGATGGTGCTGCTGCAGCTCAGGTCGCTCATGTGACCGTACATCCAGCCTCCGAAAAATCAGCGCGGCTGATACCTTTAAGAAGGGTATCAGCCGCGTCGTGGTTTTAAGGTCAATCGGCCTCAGTCGCGAGATCCTCCGAATATGCGGAGCAGGAAGAGGAAGAGGTTGATGAAGTCGAGATAGAGGTTCATAGCTCCGATTGTGGCGAGCTTGTCGCTTACGGCGGGGTCGAGGTTGGCCTGGGCGATGCGTTTCACCATTTGGGTATCCCATGCTGTCAGACCCACGAATAGAAGCACACCTACAATCGATATAATCCATTCGATAGAGGAGCTGTGGGCAAAGATGTTGACTATCATGAGGATAATCAGACCGAACAGAGCCATCGTAAAGTAAGTGCCCATTTTGGAGAGGTCGCGCTTGGTGAAATAGCCGTAAACCGACATCGCGCCGAAAGTGCCGGCGGTGATGAAGAGGGTATAGACAATAGTGCCAAGTCGGTATACAAAGAAAATGGGGGCGAGCCAGGTGCCCATTATAGCAGAGAATATGCAGAAGCACAGCAGCACGGTGCCCTGGTTCATGCGCATGTAGCGTGAAGGGAGCATCCATGCCATCACGAACATGGCGATCAGCATTCCCCAGTATACGATTTTATTGCCGAAGAAGAAGGCTATTGCAGCCGGTGATGCGGCTACGCCAAGGGCACAGAAAGCAGAAATCAGCAGGCCGATGAACATGCGTACGTATACCTTGCGCAGAACGGTGTTGACCTGGGTGGTCAGACTCATTGAGTTGTTGCCGCCTGAATATTGGGGCGGTGTCTGTTGAAACTGGTTGTAGTCCATATGAGTTGGAATTTAATTTGATTACTTTAGGTTGAGTGAGTGTTCAAATTTAACCGATAGTAATTGAAAGTGAAACTTTTATACTATCTGCGGCTTCTTTTCTGCCGCTTCCGGCTTGCCGTTCAGTCGAATATGTTTATATTCTCCTTCACTCCGCACCGGAGCCGACTAAAAAAACAGTGTCCCGCATATTGTATAAATCAAATTTGAACACCTTTACTTAGGCGTGCTCGGAGCCGGGTCTGCAAGATGGTGCCGGAATGCCGGGGAGAAGATGCCTGAGACGATTGTGTCGTGGCCGCCCGCTCCCCCGGGTGAGTCTCCGTTCATGTCCGGATATAATCCGGACTGATAGCTATGCCGGATACTCACCCGTAGAGGTGCCTATACATAATCATAACAAATCTGGTGGCAAATTTGCCTAAAATTTGTTGATTATACATAAAGTCGGCAGCGAAAGCATCGGCTGAAATATCGCAGAGTCGACTGGATGGTCACATTCGCTCAGGCATCTCTATGCCGAGCAGGGCCACACCCTGACGCAGAGTGCGGGCTGTGACTGCCGAAAGATTGAGACGCAGACAGCGGGTGGGCGCATCCTCCTCGCGCAGTATCTGATAGTCGTGATAGAACTGATTGTATTCCTTAGCCAGCTCGTAGCAATATTTGGCTATCAGAGCGGGGGAGTAGGTGCGTCCGGCGGCGGCGATTGTCTCTGGGAAGTCGGCAATTTTCTGTATCAGAGCCTGTTCCTTCTCGTTAGGCACGGCCTGGGCATATGAGCAAGCGGCGAGTTCGTCGCCGGCCTTGCGGCAGATGGAACGTATCCGGGCATAAGTGTACTGCAGGAAAGGCCCCGTATTGCCGTTGAAGTCGATAGACTCCTTGGGATTGAAGAGCATATTCTTCTTCGGGTCTACCTTTAGCAGGAAGTACTTGAGGGCACCCATTCCGACGATGCGTGCTATCTCGTCGGCCTCGTCGGCTGGCATGTCGGCGAAACGTTCCGACGAAGTGTCGCGTGCGTCGGCAATCATGGAGTCCATAAGGTCGTCGGCATCCACTACCGTGCCTTCTCGCGATTTCATTTTTCCCTCCGGGAGTTCTACCATGCCGTAAGAGAAGTGAGTGAGGTCTTTGCCCCATTTGAATCCGAGCTTGTCGAGCAGCAGAGCGAGCACCTGGAAGTGATAGTTCTGTTCATTTCCCACAACGTAGACCATCTTGTCGATCGGATAGTCCTGATAGCGGAGTTTGGCGGTGCCGATGTCCTGGGTCATATATACCGAAGTTCCGTCCTTGCGGAGCAGCAGTTTATGGTCGAGTCCGTCGGAGGTGAGGTCGGCCCATACCGATCCATCGTCCTTTCTATACATTATCCCCTTTTCAAGGCCACCGAGCACGAGGTCCTTGCCTTCCAGATAGGTGTCGGACTCATAGTAGATTTTATCGAAGCTGACACCCATTCGGCGGTAAGTCTCATCGAAACCGGCGTAGACCCACTCGTTCATCATCTTCCAGAGCAAGCGCACCTTCTCGTCGCCGGCTTCCCAACGGCGCAGCATTTCGCGGGCCTCCTGCATGAGAGTCGAGGCTGCCTCGGCCTCCTCTTCGGTCATCCCTTTGGCCTGCAGCTGCTTGAGTTCGGCTTTATAGTGGCGGTCGAATTCCACATAGAAATCACCGATCAGGTGGTCGCCTTTCTTTCCTGCCTTTTCGGGGGTGATGCCGTTGCCCCATTTGAGCCATGCGAGCATTGACTTGCAGATATGTATGCCTCGGTCGTTGACGATGTTGGTCTTCACCACGCGGTATCCGTTGGCTTCAAGTATTCGGGAGAGGGAGTAGCCGAGCAGATTATTGCGCACGTGTCCCAGATGCAGAGGCTTGTTGGTGTTGGGGGAGGAGTATTCCACCATCACGAGTTGCGAATCAGGTGTGGGTGCGGTGATGCCGAAGTCAGGGTCGGCGGCGATGTCGTGCAGCCGGCGCAGCCAGAAAGCCGACGCAATCGAGAGGTTGAGAAATCCCTTGACGGCGTTGAATTTCTCCACTGCGTCAAGATTCTCCACAAGCCATGCTCCGATTTCAGCGGCAGTATCTTCCGGCTTCTTATGCGAGGCCTTGAGATATGGGAACACCACTACTGTGAGATGTCCTTCGAATTCTTTCTTTGTGCGGTCTGCCTGAACGGTGTCGGGCTGCACGTCGGCACCATACAGAGCCTTGACTGCATCGGCCACACCGGCGGCGATTATCTTTTCTATTTCCATGTAGTAAAAAAGCTAACTTTGCGAATTAATCTACAAAGTTAGCTTTTTTTTGTGTCAATACCAATTAACGGTCGTAAAATCAGACTGTCAGTCGGAGAGTGTCAATCCTCGCGGGTGGGGTGTCGGCGGGCAGAGGTGGGTCGGCAGTCTGCCGGCATAGACGCCTCACCGTGGAGGCGTAAGCTCATCAGAAGATAATCTGCAGACGGGCCATAATGGCATTCAGAGAGATCGGACCGTTCTGCGGGCCATCCCATGTATGGGTGTAGGAATAGTGCAGACGTGCAATGACATATTTATTTATATAGTAGTTGAGTGTAGCCGAGAAGTCGTTGAGGCGTCCGCCGTAGATGCCGCAGCTGCGGTCGGTGAGGGTAGTGTAGTTATAGTCGAGCACGAGTTCCAGATTCTTCGGAGCCGGAGTCGCTATGCCGCCTCCCCAGGAATCGTAGGTATAGTTCTGGCCGAGCAGCAGGCCGCGCAGAGTGACGTAAGCGCCTTGGCCGACGAATGCTTTCTGACCGTTGCGGCGGTTGACGTTGACCCAGAAATACTGTGATTCAAGAGCCACGGGACCGTAGGAGGCCAGTAATTCGGGCGAGAGTTTGAAGAGATTCTTCGACTGGTCGACTTTGGCATCGATGGCAGTGACCTGGGTGACGCGTACAGGGAAGTTGGATTTGAAAGTGAACAAATCATGAGTGTCCGGGTCGCCGTTGCGTGTTGGTGTGGCGAATGCTCCGGAGATACCGACCTGAAGCATTTTGCCTGGTTCGTGCCAGGGGCGGTAAACGAGGCGAGAGCGGATGCCGTAGCCTTCGTGAGTGAACTGGTTGGGAGTGAGCAGGTAAGTGGTTGCCGACGGCTCTGCGTGGAGGCTGGCGGTGGCCAGGAATTTCGGGCCGTTGTATTCATACTGAATTCCGAGCTGACGGGAGTCGTTGAATACGGTGTTGCTGACAGGCTCCTCCATGGTGGGCTTCATAGAGCTTGATGTGGCGCTCTGGAGTCCGAACTGGTGGATGAACGAACCGATCTGGAGCTTGTTCTCAGGATTGAAGGTGTAGCCGATGTATAAATCCTTCAGGCCGATTTTGCCGTAAGCGAATCCCACATCGATTTTAGCATCCCATTTGCCATATTTCATTTTCACACCCAGACGCACGTCGGGGATAGCCACGCCCCCCTTGAACATCTCGCTCTGCGGCGATATAAGTCCGGCCCCATCAAGGAGGATGCGTCCTGTGGGTTTGATTTCAAACTTGGTTTTTGTTTCGCCGGATGCGTCCTGCGCATTCATATTCATAGAGGCTGAGGCGAGAATCGCCAGTCCTAAAGCGTACAATTTTTTCATAGCGGTCAGAATTAAGAATCAGGGTATGGATTTAAGGTAAGAGGCCATTAAGGCTGAGATTGACTGTAAAAAATCAGACGGTGTCGAATGATTATAGATTCTGCACTGCGGCCCTGCCCGGAAGTCGGGGTTGTGTCGGGGCCGCAGGTCAGAGTGGAATCAGGTATGGTTAATTCCTGTCGGAGTGTATGGGAAGTGGGCGTTTGCCGGGTTTCACTTTGCCCTCTTTTTTAAGTTTGGCAAATTCCTTTTTTGCTTTCTCAAGCTGGGCGTTGAATCCGGGGTCGGCGTGGAGGCGGGCCACTATTCCGGATCCTGTGATGCGTCCGGCATCCACATCGCTCTGGAAGTGATAGCCGCAAATCACGCGTGATTCGCCCATCTGGTATCCGCGTTCCAGGATTTCATCCTGTCGGTCGGGATTGAGTTCGGTAAGTACCAGAGCCGTGGCCCATCCGATTGACGTGTGCCCCGAGGGGTAGGAACCGTTGGTGGATAGTTCGGCCTGCTGTTCAGGATTGCAAGTGTCTTCCTCAAAGAAGGCGTAGGGGCGCATCCGGTTGTAGTAGTTTTTTGCTTCGCGGGTGGCCAGGTCTCCGGCATCTTCGCGCATGCCTACTATGAGTTTGTAGATTTCGGGGGTATTGTTCTCGCTGATCAGCACTCCGAAAGCCTCAGAGAATGCATCCGGGAGGTTCTGTCCCTCTACGCGGGCATCCTTGAAGGCCTGTTCGCCGCGTTCGGTCTTTCGGATTGATTTTCCCCAGTCGTAGCGTGACTTGTCGTACATGAACTGCACAGACTCAGCCGAGGGGGGACCGGGGAGGATGTAAAGGCTATTGGGAGCATCACCCTCTTCGAGAAAGAATACCTCGGGATTTGTGCGATGGTCCTTTACGTTGGCTGATTTGTCGGAAGTCTGGGCGAATGTGTTGCCGCACAGAATGACGGCCATAGCCAGAGCGGAGAAACGTAAAAATCTGTTCATAGCGATTAAATTTAAATTCAGTTTAAAGAATAAAGAGCGGGCGACATGTACCGGCACGCGGACGGCATGGTCATTATCGTGTCGGCTTTATGATTCTCCGGTCGTGGAATAGCAGGGGAACCGTCAGTTCGATATTCGGAAATATAACATCCATGCCGGACGGATGGTTAAAAAAACTATATGTTCTTAAACATAAGTAAGTGTACAAATTTAACCGATAGCAAATGAAATGGAATCTTTTATCCAATCGAGGGCTTCTTTTTTGCCGCTTCCGGCTTGTTGCTGAGTCGAATATGTATTATTGCTGTCCGATAAAACTTTTTGAGGCAAAACAAAATTAGGACTGGCAC
>ERZ778518.872-NODE-872-length-25061-cov-5.861153_pt1 | contig 25061 bp, 25 predicted proteins | sample MGYA00510340_ERZ778518 | MGnify/ENA primary metagenome ERZ778518 (study PRJEB29527, sample SAMN07138967) | mouse gut metagenome | material: feces | host: mouse | place: China:Nanjing | collected 2016-01-25 ...
AAATAACAGAGATGTTGTATGCCGTGTACTAAAGAAGAAAGTTTTATTGTCATGGGCGATAATGCGGCATGCCGCATTCCTTGTATGGAGTCGCAAATCAATACTCCGCACATGAAAGTCTACTATACAGTAACAAAATAAATATCAGATTATCAACTTTTTTAAGACTTCCTTATCCCGAACTGATATTTTTTCATGTCGTTTTCACTTTTGAGAAATGGGATGTACGTTGATAATATAGTCTGATATTTTTATTCATATTTTATTAAGTTAGGATATACGTAATAAAAAGTTATGTGTGGAATAGTAGGATATATCGGCATTCGTGAGGCCTATCCGATATTGATGGATGGCCTTCACCGCCTTGAGTACCGAGGTTACGACAGTGCCGGTGTTGCCCTTGTTTCGGATAGTGGCAACCTTAATGTATACAAATCCAAGGGTAATGTTTCTGATTTGGAGTCAGTCGTGTCAGACAAGGACTGTGTCGGAACCGTCGGTATCGCACATACCCGTTGGGCTACTCACGGAGTACCGTCGGAAGCCAACAGTCATCCCCATATCAGTGGGTCTGGCGACATAACGCTTGTTCATAACGGTATAATCGAGAATTATGCCACGCTAAAAGAACAACTCATAGAGAAAGGATATACATTTAAGAGCGAAACGGATACGGAGGTTCTGGTTCAACTTATTCAGTACACAAAAGATTCTGTTCCGGATTGTAATCTTGCAATGGCAGTGCGGCTTGCCTTGAAAAAGATCATCGGGGCATACGCCATCTCCGTCATCGACCGTAGAGAACCGGACCGTCTTGTGTGTGCCCGCAAGTCGTCTCCGCTTGCCATCGGTGTTACTGAGGGTAACAAGGAGATATTCATCGCCAGCGATGCCTCTCCGATAGCAGCATATACCAAGCATATAATATATCTCAACGACGGTGAGATAGCCGTTTGTGAGCGTGGCATGGACGTACAGGTATTCAACCTTGACAATGAGAAGATAAGTCCTGAGGTCAAGGAAGTTGATATTGACCTGAACATGCTTAGCAAGGACAGTTTCGAGCATTTCATGCTCAAGGAGATATTCGACCAGCCCAATGTATTGAGGGACTGCATGCGCGGCCGCATTGTCAATGCGCCTTATTCCCGTCCGTGGTCACCGCATTGGCATGGTGACAAATGCGACAGTCTGAGCGTTATCCTTAGCGCTGTCACACTCCATAGGCGCGAGCTTCTGCGTGCCCGACGAATCATCATCGTAAGCTGCGGCACATCGTGGCATGCTGGTTTGATCGGCAAGCAGCTGATAGAGCATTTCTGCAAGGTTCCTGTCGAGGTGGCTTATGCGAGCGAGTTCCGCTATTCGGACTCAGTAATCGAACCCGACGATGTTGTCATGGCGATATCGCAGAGCGGTGAGACAGCCGACACGATGGCAGCCATGGAGATGGCCAAGGCTAATAAGGCACTTGTCTTCGGTATCGTCAATACCGTTGGTTCCAGCATATCGCGTATCAGTGACACAGGAATCTATATCCATGTCGGTCCCGAGATAGGTGTGGCCTCCACTAAGGCATTCACGGGTCAGGTGACAGTCTTGGTGATGCTCGCCCTCGCTCTCGGCATGGCCAAAGGCACGGTGTCGCAGGAAGAATACAGCGAGGTGTTGCATGAGCTAGTCATGATACCAGATAAGATTCAGAAAGTGCTGGAACAGAATGACAAGATAAAGAACATCGCGCGCAGATATACTTATTCTAAGAATTTCCTGTATCTCGGTCGAGGTTATAATTATCCCGTAGCTTTGGAAGGAGCATTGAAACTGAAGGAGATTTCATACATACATGCTGAGGGCTATCCAGCCGCTGAAATGAAGCACGGGCCTATAGCCCTGATAGACAGCGAAATGCCTGTGGTGTTCCTTGCCACACATCATCAGCTTTATCAGAAAATCGTTTCCAATATGCAGGAAGTGATAAGTCGTAAAGGCAGAATTTTGGCAATTGTGACCGAAGGTGACGAACAGGTAAAGGCAATGGTTGATGAAACCATTGAGGTACCGCCAACACTGGCATGTCTTGCCCCGTTGCTAAGTGTCATTCCGCTTCAGCTTCTGAGCTATCATGTTGCTGTTGCGAAGGGTCTGAATGTTGACCAGCCGAGGAATCTTGCGAAGAGCGTGACGGTGGAGTAGGTTTATTTTAGTAAATCTTTATCATCCATATTTTTATAGAAAATGGTAGATAAATAATGTATTAGAATTATAAACTGATTTTTTGAGAATCAAAAGTATAAACATTACCTATAAAAATTTATTTATGAGTACAAGATATCAATACATGTCTTTTGATAAAGCGCGATATATTTTACGTAACAAATGTTTGCCGTTAAGTCATTTTTCACGTTATAATGATCCTTATGAATGCTCAATAGAAGGTGTATATTATGAAGAATTGAAAAATATAGTTACATCTGGTGATTATGGGAAAATTCAAAATATAGTAACAAAAGTGATTGAGGATAAATCTTGTGGAAAAGTAAACATAAATAATGCAGCGATTGGGGCTATTGCAACATCTGTAGTTAATTCAGGTTTAGCTTTGACATCTCCTATTTCCCTCATTGGTGCATTGGTTTTATTAGGGGGGTCAATGAAATTAACTTCAAAATTTTTGAATAAAGCAGATAGTCAGACTGTCAATAAGATCGAGAAATATATGAAAAAGTTTCTTCTTTTGTCTGCGGAAACGTATACATCTTGCTTTTCGACTACTAATGATAATCTCCTTATGTGGAGTCACTATGCAGATTCACACAAAGGTGTTGTAATTGGTTTTAGAATTAATCAAAAGCCGTTTAAAGACAATCCTCCTTTGCGTATGAAATATAGTCAACAAAGGTTTATACTGGACGAACAAAGAATATGTGACAATGATATATGGGAAGATATTAAGTCTACATTATTAACTAAAAGTGATAAGTGGAAATATGAAAATGAATGCCGTTTTATTTTTGATGGGCAGAAAAATAAGGATTTAATCATTTGGTATGACCATAATGACAATCCTGTTATCAAATTATCAAATGAAGCTATAGATTGTGTATATATTGGAGCACGTGTTTCATCTGGAAATGAAAAGATGATAAAAAATATAATTGAAACACAATATTCTAATGAAATAATTACCAAGAAAGCTAAACTTTGCCATACAGGTTTTGGAATAGAGTTTTTGGAAAGTTGTTAAGTGTCCCAAAGATTTTTTGTAGATCATATATCTTATTTCGGCCATTTCTGTAAAATTACATGCCAAAATAGAACGCTTTTGTAAATCTATTGTATAGTGATATAGTGTTTTATCTATTCATACGTTTGGAAGACTTATATGTATAAATCTTAATTTATTATAATGTATTTGTAAGAATCGGCTTACCATCAATGTGTAGCAGTTATGCGACAGCTGTACGTTTTCTATTGGATGTTGCATCGGGCATCGTATTAAAAGCACATATTAAAGGATTATCTGTCTTTTGACTAGTAATTACAGAATGAGCTCATTCTGCGCCTTAATTTCATAGGTTAAATTTGGATGTTAATTTAAAGAATTTCACTCCATAAAAGAGAACAATTTTAAAGCATATTAAGTACGTTCCATGAGGAAAGTATTACACATATTATTAGGGATTTATGGTTTTATTGCAAACCTCATTACCTACATAACAGGCATTGACAATGTTTTGAATATATTGAATAAATATTTGCCTTTCTTTTCACCCTATTTAATCATTGTAATAAATATATTGCTACTTATTTTGTTAATATTTTATTGTCCTATTTTGTTGACAATTTATGTAACTCTATCGCGCAGAAAAAAAATAGGAACACACAATATAGAATGTAGTCCGTTAAATTTCTTTGTTTATAGATTGCTTAATAAAAATGGTAAGCTATTGAAATTGGTGCATTGCAAACTATATCACCACTCCTATAAATTGAAAAATGAAATAAGAAAAGGGCTTATTCTTAATAGGGAACAATTACAAGAGAGAATTGGAGATCTTCTAAACTTAACAGGTCCATCGTTAAAAGACGTTTTCAATTTGACATTATCCATAAATATAAAGCTTTTATCATATTCATCGGACAATAAATCATTTCTTACCCCCTATGTTCAAGTTCAACGAGAAAGTATTAAGAGGGATGTGAGCAAAGAACGAAATCTTAACCATAAATATATTGTTTTGCCTGACAAAGATGCTGATCAAAAAAGGGCTTTTTTAGATGCAAAGCATTATCATGAGCATAACGAGGAAAGAATATACCAGGTAAATAGCATTTTTAATTATTTATTTAATTCGAATACTCGGTATTGGATGTCAAACGACTTATCCAAGGATGAAGCAGATGAAATATTCTTTACATCGAGTGAGAACTATCCAAGACATTACAAATCAATGGCTGTTTTCAAAATTGTACCACCTTTTAAAAAAGAGGCTATACCGGAAGGACTTCTTATATTCGATACAGAAAACACTGGATGTTTTGTAGAAGAAGAATGTGCTCAACTGATGGGATTGATAGCCCATCTATTATATGAAATATTTTTAGAATATAAAATATATGAACAAAAAGAGGAAACAGAAAGAGAAAAAAACATCTATTACAAAAGAAAGAAAAAAACTCTTAGACATTTATAAAGAAAAAGTGCCGTTAGTAATTTCGGGAGTGGCCTTATCTCAAAGAAATCAGTCAATATTTCATGAAGCATTGTCTTCAGGAATAAAGTCCTATAATACATATTACAAAGAAGGTTTCTTTAAAATATCCATGGGAAAAGGTCTCACTTTCGTGAGTAATCTTCTATTAAAGTCTGGATTCTCTCAACTTCATGATTTAGGAGAAGATATTAAAAGATCTGGAAAGTTATAAATGAAAACATATGAATAGATGTCTTTTGAGGATGCCTACAGCATATTCAATATTTGTTATAAATTGTTTTTGTGATAAATAATTTAGTAGAATAGGTTATCTCACACTATCATTATCATAAAATAGAAGATGTCGGAAGAATCACAGAAGACCCAACGAATAGCAAAAAACACCTTTATCCTATATGTAAGAATGCTGTTTACGGTTTTTATAAGCCTCTATACAGCAAGATTAGTGTTAGATAAGTTAGGTGCAGAAGACTATGGTATTTACAATGTTGTTGGTGGAGTAGTTGCGATGATGTGGATGCTTAATGGAGCCTTACAATCCTCTACCACCCGTAATATAACAATTGAATTGGGTTGTGAAAATTTTGAAAAATTAAATAAGGTATTTGGGAATGCTCTCTCTATCCACGGTCTGTTGTCATTTGTCATTTTGTTGATTGGAGAGACAATAGGTTTGTGGTTTGTATGTAATCAGTTGAATATACCGTCTGATAGAATAATTGCTGCTCAATGGATTTATCAAACATCAATATTAAGTATGGTGATATCAGTAATGAGCGTACCTTTTAATGCTGCCATTGTAGCTTATGAGAAGATGTCTGTCTATTCATACATTTCTATATTGGATGTTGTTTTAAAATTGGTGGTAGTTTTTGCCTTAGATTTGGGATCAACAGACAGACTTGTTATGTATTCCGTTTTGATGTTTGCAACGCAGTTTGTTGTTCAAGGGTGTTACATTATATACGGCTTGGTCAAATTGCCCGAGATAACATTTCACTTCTTGTATGACAAAAAGATATTTACGAGTATGTTTGCTTTTGCCGGTTGGAATTTGATAGGGTCAGGATCTGCTCTTGTAATGACGACCGGACATAGTATTATTTTGAACCAATTCTTTGGTCCTCTTGTAAATGCTGCAAAAGGTATTGCTAATACAGTGCTTAGCAAAGTAGGTTCTTTGAGTAATAGTTTTCAGATGGCTTTGAATCCCCAGATATATAAGTCTTATGCAACCGGGAACATGGAATATATGCATAAACTTATCTTTGCAAGTTCGAAGTTTTCATATTTCTTGATCTTTATAATATCCTTGCCAATCATAATTGAGGCAGATAATATACTTGGCTTTTGGTTAAAAGAGGTGCCAAAGTATACTATTGGTTTTGTGAGATTACTATTATTGACAACAGCTGTTAATGCGTTGTGCAACCCACAGGTGATTGCAGCCCAAGCTACAGGCAACATCAAGAAGTTTCAAATGGTAGAGTCTTTTACCTTATTGTCAATACTTCCTTTTACTTGGATGGTATTGAAGTTTGGCTTGGAACCTTTGTCTGCGTTTTATATTTATTTAGTTATACATATAGTGGCAGTGCTGGCTCGGGCAATTATGCTTCGCAAAATGATTAATCTGTCTTTGAAAACATATTTAAGGTATGTTATATTTCCAATAATTATAGTTACTGTTGGGACAACTCTTGTCGGTTTTGTATTGCATGAGTTGGTGAAGCCGGCATATTTTATAACTTCACTACTTGTTTGTTCTGTTTTATCTATTATTACTGTTCTTTCTGTATTCTTTATTGGCTTACAGAAAAATGAGCAAAATTTGGTAAAAGAAAAAATAGCATTCGTGATAGCCAAGATGTTAAATATAAGCAAATAGAAAAAATGAATGTATTGTCGTATTGAATTATTAAAACATAAACTGAAAATAATGAAAACTATAAGAATGAAAACATGGTAATCAGATGTTCCAATATGCTTTTGCAAGAGCACTCCAATTGAAATTAGGTGGATAAAATGATATTTGATTTTACTTGTATGTGTATAAATTCTTCAAATGGTTCTATTAGAGCAGACAATGACATTAAGTAAGTCATAAAGATTAATTTATACGGCTTACTTATGAAGACAAAATGGTAATGACACCAAGGGTATGGCGCAACGAAAAACAGCTAGTGAGAGATATTTATAAACAAAATTGGATTTTAATATGACAAATGAACTAATTTCTATTATAATTCCTCTGTACAATAAGGAAAAAGCGATAAGTCAGACCTTGATGTCTGTACTCAACCAAACATATAATAACCTTGAAATTATAATAGCAGATGATGGTTCAACAGACAATAGTGCTTCTATAGTAAAAAAGATCGCTTCGGAATATGGACGAATCAAATATTTTCATAAAAAGAATGGAGGTGTGAGTTCTGCACGAAATTTTGGTCTTTCAAAAGCGTCTGGAGAATGGATTGTATTTTTGGATGCAGACGATGAAATGATGCCAAATAACTTAGAAGTTCTCATTGGATTAACCGAAAAATACAATGTCAATATAGCATCTTCAAATATTTGTGTCAAGGAAGAAGATGGTAATATTCGTAATATAGATTTACGAATAACTCATGAGATGCTTTTTCATAATTTTATAAAGGCTCTTATTGGGAATAAGGCAATTTTTGCAAGTGGAGCTTGCATATATAAAAGAAGTCTATTGGGTACGAAGCCATACAACGAGAATTTGTCTAGATATGAGGATGCAGATTTTGAACTAAAGTTGTTTGTCAAAAGTGCTGTTGCCATGACACCTAAGGTTTCTTTTATACACCATGGAGAGTTTGCGGAATTGAGTAAAATACCTAATAATAAAAAAGAGAAAGATTTTATTTTTAATATAGATTTCGCTCATAAAACATTTTGGCAGAAAATCAAGATGGGACAATATATAAATGAGGGAAGTCGCACATATACAGATGGGGTGAATTCTATGAAAGCGAGATATGGATTATCATATTATTGGAAATATGCTTATCTCATAATAAGAAAATGGCTTGGGGTTGAATATAAATTAAAACAACTATTAGGATTTGTATGATGTCTAATTCAATACTTAGAATAAGAGTTCTTGCAACTTTGATTATTGTGGCATATCATTGTGCTTGCCCATATTTATATGTGGCAATGGACAGGATATGTTGGTGATGCTAAAGAGGCTAAAGTTGTAGTGGATTTGGTATTCTTACAAATATTAAGTAATACGATGCTTCTTACATTCTTTATGATTTCAGTATGTTGTTTTACACCTACAAGGAACATTATTCTGATAGACAAAGACAAAAGACTTTTTGTAAGAAGTTTGACCTGCTATTAGGTAAAAGAAAGTTGGTTATTGCTAATTGGTATATTAGCATATATGTTATATATCGTAAGTGGAAAGTTTGGGACTGAAACAAATGAAATAGTGGAATATTTACTTGATTATTACACTTTCTTTATTGGGGGTGTAAATTATATTGCTTGTTGCGCAAAAGACCGATTGTTATATCCTTGGCATGTTTATGGCTGTTTACAGTAATTGCAGGCATTCAATCCTTCTACATATTTTTCTTTAATCTCATGTTAATATCATTAATGAATCAGAAGTCAAGAGTGGCATATTATTAAGTATCAACAGATGTTTGTTTACAATATACCTTTTGCTTCATTATGTTGTCATTTTTTCATTGTTTTATGTAGCCCAATACATAGTCTTTATGTGAATCATGCCGTATTGGCTTGTTTTTCAATGTTCATCATGTCATTGGGAATATCATGAATTGTTACATAAAACAGGATATCAGATATATCTAACAAAATTTATGTTAAAAATGAGGACAAGAAAAGAAACCGAGTTTTATATCAAGGCGGATGCCATAATGAACAAGGTTGCTTGGCATCGTTCGTGGTTTGGTCGGATCTTCTACCCTTCCAAACTTCGACAATATATGATTACACTTAGAAAGTTAGAGTTTTATGCTACCCCCCCCTATAAGAAAAGTCCTTTTTGGTATTTTGCATATTTGTTTTACAAGATACGCTATGACCGTTTAGGATATAAGTTAGGATTTGAAATACCTCTATATACTCTTGGGTATGGATGTCGTATACCTCATCATGGCAGTATCGTTTTGAATGGAGCTACTAAAATTGGAAATTATTGCTGCCTTATGAATTTGACAACATTTGCGGATGGTGATTTTAAAGAAGTAGGTAATAATGTATATATTGCGACAAATGTTGTAGTGGCACATCGCGTAAGGATATCGGATGGTTGTAAAATATCTGCATGTAGTTTCGTAAATAAAAGCTTTGATACAAAAAATATGCTTATAGGAGGTGTTCCGGCTAAAACTTTGAAAGCATGCGAACCATGGACGGAAGAATGTAAAGAAGATGTTGAATTGTGTGAGAATTTAAGAATAAAAATGGGATTAGAATATCTCATATAAATATGAAGTTGTTTAAACTTATTTTGAGATGTTAATGATTCATTAAAATACAGCGCATTCCTCAAAGGACGCACTTATATTATAGTTACCACACAGTATAATATATTGTACCAATGACGGAATACGCTGTACTCGACAAAGATACAATAAAATCTGAAATTATGCCACATCTTTCTGTTGCAAAGAAGGGATTTATCACCAAATTCGATCTTGTGGAGATTGTCAACGCCATCCTCTACAAGTTGAAAAGTGGTTGCCAGTGGCGGCTTCTTCCAATGGGCCATCTCTTCAGCGGTGAGATTCCGAGCTGGAACACAGTCTTCCATCATTACCGCAAATGGAGTACTAATGATGAATGGCAGGCGGTATATTCCAGGATTCTCAGCAAAGGGAAGAAGAGCCTTGATCTGTCGCTTTCCCATATTGACGGGTCCCATACTCCTGCATATCGTGGCGGTGAGAAGGTTGAGTATCAGGGCAGGAAGAAGAGAAGCACGACAAATGCCCTCTTCTTTACCGACAATCAGGGAATACCGTTGGCGATGTCCGAACCTCAGTCCGGCAATCATGCCGACCTCTATGATATAGAGAACAGAATAGATGAGATTGTCGGGCAGCTCAAGGCCTCCGACATTCCGGTGGATGGTCTTTTCTGCGATCTCGATGCCGGCTTCGATGGCAAGGAACTCAGACGAGCCCTTGATTATCATGGAATCATATCCAATGTCTGCCCGAATCCGAGAAACGGAAGGGAAAAGACAGAGGAAAGGCTTTTCGATGAGAAAATGTATAGGGAAAGATGGAAAATAGAAAGAACCAATGCATGGATGGATGGTTTCAAAGCGGTTCTGACCCGCTTCGACACCACCGTTTCCAGCTGGAAAGGATGGAATTTCCTTGCCTTTATTGATAAAAAATTCACAAATCAACTTAGTTTAAACAATTTCAATAGAAAATATGGATGTAGTTATTTGTTTGTCAGCAAAAGACCATCATATTGTAAAGACGAATATAAAATGTATTCGCAAATATCTTCAATCTGATGAAGAATATATATATATAATTAGTAATGTAAAGAATAAAATTTTCTTCTCAAAGAAATGGCTGACAAGGCATCACGTTATTTTCATAGACGAAGACCGTATGGTTGAAGGGCTCTCTATGCAAGCCGTGCGTTCCGTCATGGAAAAGCATTTCACTTGTCAAAAATATCCCAGTTGGTATTTGCAGCAATTCTTGAAAATGGGATTTGCATTGAGCAGATATGCAACTATGCAATATTTGATTTGGGACTCGGACACAATACCCTTGCATCAGCTTTCTTATTACGAAAACGGGAGGTATCTTTTTACAGTTAAAGATGAAAACCATACACCATATTTTGATACGACTGAACGGCTTCTTGGTTTTCGTCGTTTGGCTGGATTTTCGTTTATAGCCGAACATATGCCGATAGACGTGGATGTGATGAAAGAACTTATACATGCAATAGCTTGTTCGGATGTTGATGGAGATCTTTGGTTTGAGAAAATTATAAACGCCACCAGTGGAAAAGATCAGCAGGCATTCAGTGAATTTGAGACATACGGAAATTACTGTATGGCACATCATCCGGTCATATTTAAGTCACGGTGTTTGAGAACATTACGTGAAGCTGGCTTACTTTTTGGTCGTGCTGTAAGGAAAGGTGACTTGAAAAGACTTGCCATGATGAATTTTGACACAGCGTCATTTGAAATTCGTCATAAGCCACGTTTTCCGCAAATAATATTCTATTGGTTGGATAGGATACAACTTGCATTAATGCGCAGGCTAAAATTTGTAAATTAAAACAATAATGAATATCGTATATATACACTCTTCATATAAACCCAATGATCTTATCGGTCAATGGTTCGTTGCAACAAAGGAAATGGTTGAAAGGCATGGCGGAAAGGCTTATTTTGCTATTAAATATGTAAAGGGAAAAGCACTTCAAGAGCATGACATTGTTGTCGGTGACACTATTTCCTGTGGTATTCATAGCCGCATGTTCGACTATTTTGGATTGCAGGATATGTTTTCATGGTTTGCGACCAAACGATTTTTAAGTAAACTGGATGAGATACATCCAGATGTCATTCATTTACATGTTACTAATGACTGGTTCCTTAATATGGGATTGCTATGCAAGTATATCAACAAGCACAATATAAAGGCAGTTTGGACATTTCACGATGCTCGTGTAATGACGGGGAATTGTCCTTATCCTAACTACATTGGGTGTAAAGAATGGCAGAAAGAGTGTAGCGGAAAAAACTGTAAGAATACTTTTATAGTACCTTCATGTAGATATCTTTACCTTGTCGGTTTAACGCATAAGTACCGGAAAAGTACAATAGGAAGCCTTAAGGACCTCACTATAGCGACTCCCTCAAAATGGATGAGTTCGTTAGTTGCAAAGTCGTATCTTAAGGATAAGCCATGTGTTGTCATAAACAATGGCATCAATTTGGATATGTTTCATCCTGTTAAGCAGGATGTGAGACAGAAATATGGTATTGCTAAAGATAAAATCATACTTCTTTCTGTAGGAAATCCTATTTGGGAGCTTAAAGGTCGTGCATATCTTCATCGTTTGTTTAATGAACTTCCTGACAAATACTATTTTATTTGGATAGGATGCATAGACCGTGATGTGGAAAAGTATAAAGACAATAAGCGGATCTTGGCTTTTCCAAGAGTAGACAGAGAGGAGTTGTTGCAATTTTATACTGCTGCGGATTTGTTCGTTAATCCGACATTAGCTGATAATTTTCCTACGGTAAATTTGGAATGTCAGGCTTGTGGAACACCTGTTGTGGCTTTTGATTCGGATGGAACAAAAGAGACTGTTGCTCCAAATGCCGGTATGGTTGTTCCGAGAAAAGACTACGAAGCTTTGCGTGATGCCATATTAAATTTTTTATTTGTTGATGCAGGGACAAAAAGCAGGATTTTCGCTTTGCAGTTTGACCAAAAGGATGTTATGCCAAAGTATTTCGAGCTATATAAATCTAAATAGTTATGGATGTTTCTTTTATCATACCATGTTACAATGCAGCTAAGACATTGCAGTCAACAGTGGCAAGTATAGAGAAAACATGTTCGGTTCCATATGAGATTATTATCGTGGACGATGGTAGTACGGATGAAACAGAGTATGTGACTATGGAAATAATCAGGCTGAATAATGCAGTGAGACTTTATAGCCAATGCAACAAAGGAGTCAATGCGGCCCGCAAGCTTGGCTGGAGTAAGTCAAGCGGAGAGTATGTCTGTTTTGTTGATGCTGATGATGAATTGGTGTTAAATGATAATGTTTTAGGTTGGCTTTCAGGGAAATATGACATTATAAAAGCAGGAGGATGGTATTCGAAGAACTGTCAACGTGTTGATTACGGTAATGGTTACATAGGCGAAGTGTCAGATGTTGTCTCTGCATACACGTTGGTATTAGAGGGTAAATTGCTCCCTTATATACATAGTGCTTTTTTCCGAAAAAGGGCTATTACGGAAGAATGCTTTGACATCAATCCTCGTTTTAAGATAGGCGAAGACTTGCTTTTTAACATCAAGGTAATGAGCTCATGTCGTAAGTTTGTAAGTATTGCAGAAAGGTTTTATGTCTATTCAATGAATGAAGAGTCTGCTATGCATACAAAAATATGGGGATTTAACTATATCAGGGATTTCAATGATGAAATGGAAAATTTGATACTTCCATATTGTCCAGAACTGAAAGACAAGCTAACTCTACATCGTTTTATTGATTATACGTCAACATTGTTGTTTCCAGAAGTAAAAATGAAACAACAATATTACATGGAGATAATACTTCTATTGAAAGAAAATCTTTGGCTGAAAGGGCTATCACCAAAGAAAAATGTTATATTCATTGAGAATTGGAGTTTTTACGGCGTGTATGTGAGGTTGTTCCATTTGCTGCAAAGATTGCGTGGAAGAAAAATACGAATGGTAATAGATTAGTGCGTGAAGACAATATCAATTATAACAGTAAACTACAATAATTGTCAAGGGTTAGAGCGAACGGTTAATAGCGTTGCCCGACAAACTTATACAGACGTGGAATATATTGTTGTTGATGGTGGGTCAACAGACAAGAGTGTAGATATAATCAAACAGAATGAAAACATCATATCATTTTGGGTTAGTGAGAAAGATAATGGCATCTATAATGCTATGAACAAAGGTGTATCCTTTTCGCATGGTGAATATCTGTTGTTTCTAAATTCCGGTGATTATTTTGCAGATAAAGATGTTTTATCAAATATCTTTGAAAACGGATTGGATTTAAATGAAGAATTGCTGATAGGCAGGCAGCGGTTTATCGACATTAAAAATAAAACAAAAGGAATTTCTCCAAAACTACATATTAGCGAGATTAATATGGAATTTTTTCTCAGTTCCACACTTCCGCATCAAGCTACATTCATAAAACGCAACTTGTTTGACAGATGTGGCGGATACAATGAACATTATATAGTCTGTGCAGATTGGGTGTTTTGGATAAAATCTGTGATTGAGAAAAAATGCTCTATTAGAATATTGCCTTTAACCGTGTCATATATGGAAAATGGTGGTGTGTCTTCGGATATGGATAAATGTCATAAAGACATGTCAAGATTCTTGGAAACGTGTTTAAATAATGGAACTTTAAAATGGAGTGACATTTTCAATAGTGCAATGAAATCTCGTTCATTAGATTTTTGTAATCGATTTTTTGTGTCGAGACTATGTAATAAGTTATTCATAAAGATCGGGAAAAGATTATGAAGTTGTCTATTATAATACCAATTTATAATCGTGAAAAGACATTTGCAAGATTGTTTGGATAGCATTTTGGCCATGCAAATGAAAGACTATGAGGTACTATTGATTGATGATGGTAGTTCTGACGGTTCTTGTGATATATGTAAGGCATATGAACAATTGGATTCTCGTTTTCATTACTACTATTAAGGATAATGGAGGTGTCAGTAGTGCTCGGAATATGGGAATTTTTAAGAGTGTCGGTATTTGGGTTACATTTGTTGATTCGGATGATTATGTAATGCCAGGCTATTGGAGTTGTTTGTGTGATTCCGTAACATATCAGTACGATTTACTGATTACAGGAGTAACAACCGGTAAAGTATTTATGGGGATACACAGGAGGGGGTATAGGAAATAGACGAATAGTAAATGAATATTTTAGTGAAAGTTTTATAGGCAACCCTGTGTATTTGGTAACTAATAAGTGCTTTCTTCGTAAAGTACTCAAAGACGAAAACATCTGGTTTGAAAACGGAATAAGTTTAGGAGAAGACCAAATGTTTGTGTGTCAATACTTGCAATATGTAAGTTGTTAAAGCGAAGCTGGACTCGTTTTGTAAAGCGTTCATTAAAAATGTTGATAAAAAGATCTTAAAATGCCAATAATCATAAAAGATAAAAAAATGTGTTGTGGTTGCACTGCTTGCCAACAGATTTGTCCGAAAAATTGCATAGAAATGGTTCGTGACAATGAAGGTTTCCTTTATCCTAAAATAAATAGAAACAACTGTATATATTGTGGATTGTGCGAAAGGGCTTGTCCGGAAATAAGTCCTTTTGATATAGTTTCCCCCATTGATTGCTACGCTGCTAAAAGTAGTGATGAGACAATAAGGAAAGAAAGTTCCTCGGGGGGGATGTTCACTCTCATTGCAGAATATGTCCTATCTCAAAATGGCGTTGTTTTTGGTGCAAGGTTTGATGAGAATTGGCAGGTTGTAATGGATTATACGGAGAATAAGGATGGACTCAAAAAGTTTCGTGGTTCTAAATATGTGCAATGTAGCATAGGAGATTCTTATGCTCAAGCGAGAGATTTTCTTAAATCCGGCAGAAAAGTGTTATATACAGGCTCGTCATGTCAGATAGCAGGCTTAAGAAGGTATTTGGGGCACAATTATGACAATTTATTGTTGGTTGACTATTTATGTCATGGTGCACCCAGTCCGTTCTTATGGGAGAAGTATTTGGAAGAAATTTCGCAACATAATGTTTCTTCCTTGACTAATATATCTTTTCGCAGCAAAAAGAGAGGTTGGAAGAATTTCGGCATTGTCATAGAAGTTGGAAAACATATAATAGTGGATTCCGCTTTTTTTAATAATATCTACATGAAGGCTTTCCTTTCCGATATGTCTTTAAGACCATCCTGTTACCATTGTCTGGCAAGAAACGGACGTTCAGGTTCAGATTTAACAATAGGAGATCATTGGGCTATAAGGAATATAAATACCTTATTTGATGATGATGATGGAGTCAGTCTAGTATTGTTAAATACAGACAAGGGGTATAAAACTTTCAAGAGGATAAACACAGAATCTATACAAACTGACTTTGAAAAATCAAAAAAATATAATGGGGCTTTCTATAAAGCGACGGAGGAACATCTGCATAGAAAGCGATTTTTCAGAAAATTGCAATATAGGGATGATGTCTGTTCTTTAATAAATGAAGAATTGGAAATAACTATGTTTGACCACATACAAAAGAATGTCAAAAAGTTGTTGGATTTAATCGTAAAATAATGAATATCGGAATACTTACATTGCCATTGCATACAAATTATGGTGGTGTTTTGCAGGCTTTTGCCTTGTATTATACTTTACAAAGTTATGGGCATAATGTGTCTCTGATAGATGGAAAAATGTATGAAGTGACATCTTGTAGGGAAAAAATATCGGTAGCCAGATGGCAATTTTTTAAGATGTTGGGCTTATACAAGGAAAACCATCCTCAATTGCAGTTGAGAGAAAAAATGAAGATAATCATACCTTTTATACAAAAACTCATACCTCAACAAGTTCCTTTGCAGAATGTGCATCAGGACACTTTTGATGCTATTGTCGTAGGAAGTGACCAAGTATGGAGAGGACTTTATAGTGATCAACTTGTGTTTTTTCTTGATTTTGCAAAGGGATGGAATATAAAAAGAATAGCATATGCGGCATCTTTTGGCGTGGATGACTGGAAACCTTCTTGTAATGTTGCAGAATATTGTAAGTCTTTGTTAAAAGATTTTGATTATGTTTCAACGAGAGAAAAAAATGGCATTAAAATATGTAAGGACATCTTGGAGTGTAAGGCGGAATGGGTTATAGACCCGACAATGCTTTTAGAATCTCATGTATATAGGGATATTGCTTGTAGGGGGGGAGTCGATGTAAATGAAAAGGAACCGTATTTGCTCGCCTATTTGCTTGACAATGATACGGAAAAGCATTATCAAGTAGAAGAAATAGCTTGCAAATACAACCTGAAAATTATAAATATTGGGATCTCAGAAACTGGTCAAAAGGTTTTGTCCATAGAAAATTGGTTGAAATTGATAGAAAAAAGTAGTTATGTGACAACGGATAGTTTTCACGGAACTGTATTTTCCATACTTTTCAACAAACCTTTTTATGTCTTAGGTAATAATAGTAGAGGAAACTCTAGGTTTAATAGTCTTTTGGAATTTACCGGTCTAATGGATAGAGTTAAAGACAATTCTATAGATACCATAGATTGGCAAATTGTGAATGAGAAAGTTAGTGTGGAAAGAAAACGTTGTTGTGGAATTTTAAAAGAAAAGATACAATAAAGTTATGTTGTCTTATATAAAGAGTGAGCTAAGACCGCTAAAAAAACAGAAACTGTTTTTGGCATTGGTCATTGTCTGTATCTTACGCAAGACTCTTTTTAATAGAGCGAGAGATATGGATGCATATTCATCAGTAGATGCCAATGCCTCTGTCGCTATCCTTATGACCATGATTTTGGGAGCCTTAATGCTTACAAAAATGGGAAAGATTAAGCAAGAGATTAAAAGATGCTCTCCTTTTCTTTTTTATTACTATTTTGCAGCAATAAGTGTTTTATGGGCTGGAATGCAGTCTCTTGCTATTGCCGGATATAAAGCTGTAGAAGTGATTGTCGGTTTTTTTTCAGTTATGTATATAATGCATTGTCTAAAAACAACAAGGGAGCGTTTTACTTTTATCTTGGTCAGCCTTACATTCTGCAATGTGATATATCTCATCATGTTTTTAAGATCAGGTTTGGGGCATGACAATGCGTTTCCTTTATTGGCAATTACAGAAATGCTTTTATTATTGGGATGTGTACGGTATAATATCCTTCAATTAAAACAAGTGAAGCACCATTTTGTGGTTTCAGCCTTGACAATTGTATTTGGAACATCGACTGCCAGTTGGATGTCACTTATTATCGGGCTTTTCTTTTTCTTTAGTACAAGCCGGAAAGGAATTAATTTAGGGTTGGCATTGATAGTTGCTGTGTTGTTTTATGGGGCTTATCAATTATGGGGTGATGTCATTTACAGTATAGTATTTGGTAATAAGAGTAAGGAAATGATAGAGTCTGGTTCAGGGAGGCGTGAACTTTGGACAGCTTATATCAAAGGTTGGTTGGAAAGTCCGGTTATTGGTCATGGTTTTATTGTTGGTGAGAAAGGTGCTATAGCTGCAAAGTATATTGCTTTTGCGACAAATACAGCCCACAACATGATGATTTCTGTTTTGGTGAACACAGGATTGGTTGGATTGTTTATATGGCTGTATTTTCTTTGGAAACAGTGTCTGATTTGTTGGAGTTATTCTTTGAAAAAGAATTCTTATGCTTTGACATGTTTTCCTGCTATAATTGCGATGTTTGTCAATGCAAATAGTTTTCCAGTCATAGGGTCTGAATGGTCTCCGGTGTCTCCGCCAATATATGCTTTGATTATTTTCATCTTTGTTTATATCAAGCAAGATGTTATCACAAATAAAAGTTTAGCTAGATGAAAGTATTATATTGTAATCCTGTTTTTTTTGAATATCGTTTGCCTTTTTATAAGGAACTTGTGCGGTTGTTTGAAGGTGATTTTTATGTGATGTACTCTCCTGTGCGTTATAGGATATGTAAGAAAGAGAATTTTTGCAAACAGATAAAGGTAGAACTTGGAGATAATGCCATAGAGTTGGCGACAGATCATGTGTTTGATACGAATTCTAAGAAATGGGATGTGATGCCTGACATAGAAAAAGGAAAACGCATACCATTTACTTATGGTCTATTTAGGGCTGTCAACAAAATAAAGCCCGACGTGCTGATTACTGAGGGATATTTCCAATGGACTCCATTGGTGCTTCTTTATGGATTGATTCATCATATTCCTGTATATCTTGGATATGAGCGTACACTACATACCGAACGTAATACCGGAAAAATTAAGACTTGGCAGAGAAAACTTTTTAATAGTTTTTTTGCCGGCTTCTTGGCAAATGGTTCAGAGACCCGTAAGTATCTTGAATCTATCGGTGTACCATCTGATAGAATTCATATCGGAGGCATGAGTGCGGATGCGGGATTCCTGCGCAAAGGTATAGATTCAATGATGGAAAACGAGAAGCGATCATTAAAGAGTAAGTATGTACCTGATGGTAAAGGATTGCTTTATTTGTTTGTCGGACAAATTGCAGAACGTAAGGGTATAAGATATCTGTTGGAAGCATGGCAAAAGCATATTATAACCAATCCTTTGGATGTCTTGCTATTGGTAGGATATGGTAATCAATTTAAAGAGTTCAGAAATAACTTTGGTTCTAATAACACTATTATTTTCACGGGGCGGGTAGGCTATGATGATATATATAAATACTATGCCATTGCCGACGTTTTTGTTCTGCCGACCATAGAAGACAACTGGAGTCTAGTGATACCGGAGGCTATGGCATGTGGGTTGCCGGTTGCGACTTCTATTTATAACGGCTGTCATCCGGAATTAGTAAAGAAAGGTGTGAATGGCATAACTTTCGATACATTCAAGGAAGAAAGCATAGTGGAGGCTTTAGACTATTTTCATCACCAAGACCTAAAAAGAATGGGGCAGAAATCAGTAGAAATAGAGCGAATTTATAATACAGAGCATTGTGCGTATCGTGTTTACGAGACAATAATTGTAGGAAACCACTAATGCAAGAAAGATTACTCTTTATAGACTGGATGAAAGCATTGGGTATGCTCTTTATCATAATAGGTCATTTCTCCCCCCCCCCTATTTACAAATTATAACATATTCATTCAGTGTACAATTTTTTTTCTTTATATCGGGCTTTCTCTTCCGTAGAGAAGAAAACTTAAACCAATTTGCATGTAAATGCTTTCGAACTTTGCTCATTCCATTCTATATATGGGGTGGATTAATGCTTGTTTTCTACAATCTGCAACAGAGAAGCATGGATATCTTTTTCTACTCATTGGAAGGATTGTTTTTGGGATGCAATAATTTTATGGGTGTAAGAGGGTGTGGTGAACTCTGGTTTATAGTAACACTTTTATGGCTGAAAATAATTATGCAGTTTAATAAGAGAGACTATATGACATGGATACTCGTTTTATTATCAATCTTATGTGCTGTAGCATACAAATATTTAATATCAAATACACAAATCGCTTATTGGGGAGTTGGTGTTTTCAATAGTTTTGTAGCCTATCCGTTTTTTGCCATAGGTCAATCTTTGTCTAAATATAAGGATGGTATTAAAAAAATTGCTTCAAGAATTGATAAATATCCGTTTGTAATTTTTATATCTATATTGGCATTTATTGCAATAACAGTTGTTTTGATTGCTCCAATGAATGGTATTGTTCACATGGTATATGGAGGATACGGAAATAATATTCTACTTTATTTGATAATAGGTATAATAGGAATCATTTATATGTTTTTTATCGCCATCTTCTTATCAAAAATCAAAAGTTGGTATAAGTGTGTACGATATGTAAATACTGGAAGCATTATGGTTTTAGGCATTCATATAGGTTTTGTAAATAAGATTCGTCCGTATTTGGTTTCCATATTCGGGAACGAGGGATTTGGCTTTGAACTAAGTATTATTTCAGCCTCAGTGTTACTGTTATTGATTTTCATACCGATGATAAAATTTTTTACGACCTATTTCCCCATAACTTTAGGATATAGAAATTAAGTGCAGAATTTATGATTTCAATTATTACGATATCTTTTAATGCCGAGACATATATAGAGCATACTGTTAGGTCTATATTGTCCCAATCCGATGGTAAGTTTGAGTTCATTCTTGTTGATGGGGCGTCAAAAGACGGGACGGTGGCTTTGGTACAGCGAATTGTAAGCGAGATAAAATTTCCGGAAGAGCGTTTTATCTGCATATCGGAAAAGGATAATGGCGTATATGATGCCATGAATAAAGGTGTTTTAGCAGCACATGGTGATTTCGTTTTATTCATGAATGGAGGAGATAGTTTCTATGCCCATGACGTAATCAGCACATTTAAAAGAATCATCCCTCTACGGGAAGCCGATGCCTATTACGGGAATACCATGATGGAATTTTATGAGGGCAGAGGTATACGTCATGAGAATGAGGAATGGCATCAAGACTGGATAATGCCTTTCATTCATCAGTCTGTTATCGTGAAAAGGAAGTTGCTGATGGAGCATCCTTTCAATTTGTCCTATCGGATACTGGCGGACAGGGAGTTTTTTTATTGGATGAGAAAGAACGGGTGCGCTTTCCATTACGAAAATTTCATCGTGTCTAATTATGATGCACGAGAGGGGATGAGCGAGAACAATCCTTACCTGATAGCAATAGAGGGAGACCGGATTTTGGGATTGGACAAGAAACCTTTTTATTGGTTGAGGAAACTTAGATGGCGTTGCACAAAAGCTCCTATACAATTTATCAAGGACCATGCACCGAGAAAATGGCTTAATTGGTATTTTTTGAAAAAGCGGAAGAATATTATATGGCAAGAGAAATATTAGACAAAAGAAAAGCAAATTATCGTCAGCTGAATATTGAACTACTGAGAATCTTCTCGATGTTGATGGTGTTGGTGATACATTACAATGTGGGCACCAACGGACAGACTACGCATGAGATGGTGGTGACAGAACCAATTAAAGCTATAGGTATTGCAAGTTTGAAGAGTCTTAGTTTTATCTGTGTGAACTGTTTTATCATAATTTCCGGATATTTTGGAATAAAATGGAAATGTAAGGGATTTTGCAATTACTTGTTCCAGATAAGTTTCTGGGGGGTATGATTCATGTTATTGCGGTAGTGTTGAATTGTTCGGATTTTTCCATTCTACACATGCTTGGCAATATGTTCATGTTCCTGATTAATGGAAACTGGTTCTTTGTGGCCTATCTCGGATTGTATATGTTTGCTCCTATATTGAATGCCTATATAGAGAAGGTTGACACCAGACATTTGGGCCGGATGGTATTAGTGTTCTATTTGTTCCAGACGGTGTTTGGATGGATATTTAAGACTTGCGTGGAGTTTACACAGGGGCTGACATTCGTGTCTTTCTTTGGGTTATATCTTTTGGGTGCTTATCTAAGAAAAAGCTCCATGAAATGTTTCCTCTTTCCGGCAAAGGTTGACATGATGATGTATCTCGGTGTGGGAGTAATCTGTGTCATTGGAAGCATGTTGACCAATTATATCGGGATTCAAAAGGATGTGTATAGCTATATTTCGCCTTTGCAAATCATACAGACTATATATCTGTTCTTGTTTTTCAAAAAGATTCATGTATCTGAGCGGTATCATAAATTGGTTTTATTCTTTTCGTCCTCAGCCTTTTCTGCTTTGTTGATGCATTCGTGGGATGGTGTCAGATTATATGGCAATGGACCTAGGTGGATTGATGATTCGCTGCCTGTTCCGTTCTGCTTTACTGTGATTTATATCGTGTTGTTCTTCTGTACAGCATGTTGCTTGGACAAGATAAGAATATTTGCGTGGAATCATTCTTTGGCAAAGGTTTTCAAATAGAATATAATGGTTGGTATTTCGGTGGTAATCCCGGTATATAATGCTGGGGCATTTATAAACAAATGTCTGGATGCGATTATAGCCCAAGAGGGTGGGACTTCGTATGAGATTATCTTAGTGGATGACGGCAGTACGGACAATTCGGTGGAGGTGATTCGTCAGTATCAAGAGTCGAAGGAATTAAAAGAGTCCGGAGGACGGATTTTGTTGATGCAACAAATGAATGCCGGACCGTCGAAAGCGCGTAATCGCGCTATTATGGCGGCAGAAGGCAGGTATTTGGCTTTTATTGATGCCGATGACTATTGGAAGCCTGCGTTCTTTCGTAGGACGGTGGATTTTATGGAATGCCACGAGGATTGTATCGGGGTGAGTGTTCAGCAGAAGGTTGATACGGTTTCGGGTGTTTATGTATCTCCGGAAATACCGGAAAATGGATTTCGAGATAATAGAATTACTACTGTTGCTGGTGGATATATGATAAATGATTTCTACTCTTTTTGGGGAGAACGGATGCATATTTGTCCGGGAGGGGCGATGATGAGAACGTCTGTTGTAAAGTCTATGGGAGGAATGCGTGAGGATTTACGTATTACAGAAGACTTAGAATTTTGGGGATTCTCTGCTTTATATGGGAGGTGGGGATTAATCCCTGAAGTGCTTTTTGTGGGATGCGGTGCTCAGACTGTTACAAACCGCGAGGACTGGATAAAACGAATGAAATGTAGATGGGACAATGCCCCAACAGTAGAGGATTGGGAACGACGATTGATAATGAGAAATCCATCTTTAGGAGAAAATGATAGCTATCGTATAGCGCAGGGTTCAGTTTCACGCAATCTCACTTATTGTCAGCTCTTGTCAGGACGATATTCTTTGTCGCGAAATGAAGCCAAGAAATATGGAATATATTTCAAGCTAGATGCCATTGGCAAAATGATGAAAATTGCCCGACATTCTGTGGTGTTATGGTGGATGCTTGGCAAATTTTTGCAGTATCGTGAAGGGCACAGATTCAGATGAAATGTTGATTTATATCTGCTTTTGTTAATAATGATAGGCATTCAAGTCCTTATTGTTACTAATATGCCTGTTTGACATATTTATAATACGACTTTCAGTCTGTCATGATATTCTAATATTGTTAATCTTATTCATTAATCTATTCATCGGACAAACATTAAAAACTTTATTTTAGGTTTGATTTGGTTGTTATATGGAGAATGTATTTTTGAGTTTTCATAATAAAAACAAATGAACAATCGTATTATTTTTATAATGCACATGCCTCCGCCTGTGCACGGTGCTTCCATGGTGGGAAAATATATCCATGACTCCAAGCTCGTTAATGAGGCTTTTGATTGTCATTATATAAATCTTACAACGGCCGATACTCTTGCAGATATAGGCAAAATAGGACTGAGAAAAGTAAAGTCGTTTGTAAAGCTTCTGAACAGTATAGAAAAGGAAATAAAACGGTTGCGCCCTAATACAGTATATATCACACCTAATTCGGCGGGAGCTGCGTTTTATAAGGATTTTGTAGTGGTGGAAACCGTAAAACGAGCTATGAGGAAGTGCGGACGCAAAGACGTGAATGTAATTTTACATTTTCATAATAAGGGTGTCAGTACAAGGCAAGAACGATGGCTTGACGACAAACTTTACACAAGATTTTTCAAAGGTGTAGATGTTATGCTGTTGGCAGAATCTCTTTATGGGGATATTTCCAAATACGTGGAACGGAATAATGTTGTTATTTGTGGTAATGGTATTCCGGATTATTCTACAGAGGATATTGTTCCCATAAAAGAATCATATGAAAAGGAATTGCCACATTTACTTTTCCTGAGTAATATGATGACAACAAAAGGTGTGTGGGAGTTGCTCGATGCATTATATATCCTTAAACGGAAAGGACAGAATTTCGTATGCGACTTTGTCGGGGGCTGGAAAGATATACATGAAGAGGAATTTTGTGCACGTGTGAGTGAATATGGACTGTCTGATTGTGTATATGCACATGGAGCCAAATATGGAATGGATAAGGATGTTTTTTTTAAAAGAGCGGATATTTTTGTCCTTCCATCATATACGGAAGCTTTTCCGCTTACAGTGTTGGAAGCTATGCAATACGGATTGGCTGTCGTTGCATCAAATGTTGGGGGAGTTTGCGGACAAGTATCTGATGGGTTGACCGGATATTTAATAGGAGGTACTGAGGCCGTTTTGACTTTGGATTATAAGCCGGATATCCAGGAATTGTCATTAGCTATAGAGGCTCTTTTGAATGATATGGACAAATGCAGAACCATGGGGCAAGAGGGACTGAAACGATACAAGCAGGAGTTTACATTGCAACGGTTTGAGGAAAGATTTTGCAAATGTCTACAAACGTTTATCAGATCGATTTGTTCTTCCATTTCCTAAATTTTGTCTATGTTTATGCTAAAATATTCATTCATGTCAATTTGATGTTTTGTATTCAAGTACAAGAAGCAAAAAATTGAAATATGTATTAATATGATAAAACTTAAAGATTTAAATATTATTGAAAGTCTCGATGCTTTGTCACGCATCCCTCCCGGCAAAATTCTTATAAACACTATAAACGCCCATTCCTATAATACGGCACAGAAAGACGCTCTTTTTGCCGAGGCGTTGCAGAATGGCGACTATCTTATTCCCGACGGTGCGAGCATAGTTAAAGCCTGCCGTTGGCTTAAGGCGAAGTCGCGGCCGACGGAACGCGTTGCCGGTTGGGACCTGTTTGAGTTTGAGATGGGAGTCCCCGCTGGCTTCCCCAAGGTGGAGGGAACTGTATGTGAACCTGGGGGCGAGTCTGATGGTATGAAAAATAGAAGGCGTCGAGTTATGTTCATGGGATCTTCGGAAAAGGTTCTCTCGCTCATCCGCAAACGCATGTCCGAGGTATATCCCCAGTGGGAAGTGGTGACCTATTC
>ERZ778518.875-NODE-875-length-24999-cov-4.305965_pt1 | contig 24999 bp, 20 predicted proteins | sample MGYA00510340_ERZ778518 | MGnify/ENA primary metagenome ERZ778518 (study PRJEB29527, sample SAMN07138967) | mouse gut metagenome | material: feces | host: mouse | place: China:Nanjing | collected 2016-01-25 ...
GATACCCGTAGTTCTTGCGGTCTTTTTTTTGCTGCTGCTCCGCCCGCTGTAAAATGTCATGCAGCGCGTCGGGAATGCCGATCTGCCGCACCGTATGATTTTTTGTGTGGTTCATCTTTACGATCTCCTTTCCGGCCGTCGTCCGCACTTCACAGATCGTCAGGACACGATTCACCATATCCACATTATCCCACCTCAGCGCGCACACCTCTTCGCGCCGGCAGCCGCAGTACAGCGCGATACCGGCAGATACTTCGAGACCGATCTTTTCGGAAAATTTCAGCGCCGCCAGGATCTCCCTCGCCTCCTCCGGCTGGTAAATGTGGTGGAAAAACGGCTCCTGCTTCAAGGGCCTGATCTTTCGCACCGGATTGACCTCGATCCCATAAACCTCACTGTTTTCCACCATGTATTCAAACAGCGTCATGAGATGTGTCCGATGCTTGTTGATCGTATTGCTGCTTAAACTTTTCGAGGACTTTAAAAAGGTAAAATAGGTGAGGATTTCCTTTGTTGTCATATCACAAAGCGGAAAGTCCTTTCCCCAAAACGATAGGATATGACGCTGTAAATTGGCCGTAAACACCCATGTCGTCTTAGAATTCCGAACATAATTGATGTTCGTGTTCCAGTCCTCCATTAAATCCCCCAGCTTTTTCACCTCTGTTTCCTTTGTGTTTCCCTGATCCTTATGCTGCCCGCCAAATGCACCATAGATCACGTTGTCCTTTTCAAAAACCTTCACTTTCATTTCCTCCTACATTAAAATTGGCTATAGGAATCATAGCTCCTACAGCCAATTTTAAACGATTTTTGAAAAGAAATATATCACTAGCGCAAAAGAACGAGCGGATTTACCGTTTCTCCCTTTTGCTTTACCTGATAGTAAAGATTTGCGCCCTCTACGGAATAATACTTTGTCGGTTTGGCGATCTTGCCGATCACCTGTCCTTCGCTGACCTCATCTCCTTTTGAGACTGTTAGGTCTTTGAGCTGCCCGTACACAACCTTAAAATCATCTCCGATCGCTATCGTGACTGTCGTACCAGTCTCATCGTTCGTCTCGATGCTTTTTACCACACCGCTCGAACTGGACTTTACACTCTCGCCCACTTTGCTTCCGATGATCAGGGCCGGGTTCGTCTTAAACTGGGACAAAGTAGGAAAAAATACGACCTTGTCCGCGCTGTACTCGATCAGAATGTCACCCTCGACCGGCCAGAGAAGTCCTGTTTCCTGGTCAAAATGAAGCTTGTCCTCCACACTGGTTTTCTTACTTTTCATCGTCGTTTTTGCCTTCTTTGGCGCAGGCGTCGCTTCTTTCACTTCTGATTTCACGTTATCCGTCGTCGCGTCCTCTACCTCCGGGGAAAACGTGGCAGAGGGCGCTTCTGTCATAACCGGCGCTTCCGTTTCCCGCGCGACGACCGCATTCTCCTGTTCACCGCTTCCGTCGGAAAAGACATTCATACAAATGAAACCAAATGCCGCCAGGCATACGATCCCACAAATAAGCGATATATAAAACCCTTTTTCCTTATAAAACATGTAAATCACCTCAATTCAAGTTTTATAAATAGTCTTGCCTGAATTGAGGTGATTATTCAATGTATCCAGCTGCAAATTTTGGAAACGAAAAGAAATTTTAATACAAGATCCTGCCGTCCGCCACCTGCCTCAAATGTTTCCCATAACTGGACTTGCCATACAATTGTGCCGATGCCAATAGCTTCTCCTTGTCGATCCATCCGTTTTTATAGGCGATTTCTTCTACCGCCGACAGCATGATACCCTGCCGTTTTTCAATCACTTTTACGAACTCGCTCGCATCTGCCAGCGCATCCATCGTTCCGGTATCCAGCCAGGCGTATCCGCGCCCGAGCGTAATGACGTTTAGCGCACCCTCTTCCAAGTACATGCGGTTCAGATCCGTGATCTCCAGTTCGCCGCGCGCCGAAGGTTTTACTTTCTTGGCCAATTCTACGACCCGGTTATCGTAAAAATACAATCCTGTCACGGCATAATTTGATTTGGGATGTTCCGGCTTCTCTTCGACCGAGACCGCTTTTCCATTTTCATCAAATTCGACAATACCGAAACGCTCTGGATCGTCGACATAATATCCAAATACGGTCGCGCCGTGTTCCCGCGCCGCTGCCTCCCGCAAATGCGCTCCCAGTCCGCTGCCGTAAAAAATATTGTCACCAAGCACCATGGCGCACGAATCACCGTCTATAAATTCCTCACCGATCAAAAACGCCTGTGCCAGTCCGTCCGGACTCGGCTGCACCTTGTACTCCAGGTGGATGCCGAAATTCGAACCGTCGCCTAGCAGCCGCTCAAAATTCGGCAGGTCGACCGGGGTCGAGATGATCAGGATATCCCGGATCCCCGCAAGCATGAGCGTCGAAAGCGGATAATAGATCATCGGTTTATCATACACCGGCAGCAACTGTTTCGATGTCACCATCGTCAACGGATATAATCTCGTACCGGAACCACCGGCTAAAATAATTCCTTTCATGACAATCTCTCCATTCCTGTAAGTACTTTTGGCGTTTTAACTCGTCCATGCCTGCCGATCACAAACCGGCGTCCTTTGCCTTTTCCACTTCGACGATCGCTTCCTTTTTCATCGGAATCCGGCAGTTTTTATTGCTTCCAAATTCAACGATAACGACATCATCCGTCATGTCGATGATCACGCCGTAAAATCCGCTCGTCGTAAGGATGCTGTCACCAACTTCGACGCTTGCCACCATCGCCTGACGTTCCTTCTCCTGCTTCCTCTGTGGGCGGATCGCGATAAAGTAAAACGCTCCGATGATCACGACCACATAAATCAACATACCTACTGTTCCCATTTTAAGTACCTCCTAGTTAGAATACAAGATCTAATTCTCTCCTGATGCCATTAAATCTATCTTCTTCTTTTTATATTGCGCAAAGCAATGATTTCCAATCGCTTCACGGACTTCACTCATCATTGTATTATAAAAATAGAGATTATGCAAGACCAATAATCGAAGTGCCAGCATTTCTTTTGCCTTGAGCAGATGCCGGATGTAGGCGCGGGAATAGTGGCGGCATGCGGGGCACTGACACCCTTGTTCGATCGGCCGGTCGTCAAGTTCATACTTTTTATTCATTAAATTCATTTTTCCGAGGTTTGTATACGCATTTCCATGCCTGCCGTTTCTCGCCGGATATACGCAGTCAAAAAAGTCCACGCCGCGTTCCACGCCTTCCAGTATGTTCTCGGGCGTTCCCACCCCCATCAGATACACCGGCTTTTCGGCTGGGAGTTCCGGCACGACCGCATCCAGAATGCGGTACATCTCCTCATGGCTTTCACCGACGGCAAGCCCGCCGACCGCATAGCCGTCGAGATCCATCCCGCTGATCTCCTGCGCGTGGCGGATACGGATATCCTCAAATGTGCCGCCCTGATTGATACCAAACAGCAGCTGCTTTTGATTGATCGTGCCTTCTGTCGCATTCAGTTCCTGCATCTTTTTCTTACAGCGCTCGAGCCACCTCGTCGTCCGCGCCACCGATGCCTCCATATAGTCCCGCGTCGCCGGGTGCGGCGCGCACTCGTCAAACGCCATCGCGATCGTGGATGCCAGATTTGACTGGATCTGCATACTCTCCTCCGGCCCCATAAAAATTTTCCTGCCGTCGATATGGGACTGGAAATATACGCCCTCTTCCTTGATCTTGCGCAGCCCTGCCAGGGAAAACACCTGAAAACCGCCGGAATCAGTCAAAATCGGCCTGTCCCAGTTCATAAACCGGTGCAGTCCGCCGAGCTGCCGGATCACATCGTCTCCCGGACGCACATGGAGATGGTACGTATTAGACAGTTCCACCTGTGTTCCAATCTCTTTTAGATCCATCGTCGATACGGCCCCTTTGATGGCCGCTGACGTCCCTACATTCATGAACACCGGCGTCTGGATCTCTCCGTGCGGGGTATGGAACACACCCCGTTTTGCTCGTCCTTCTCTTGCTATTATTTCAAACATACTGCTCCTGTTCCTTTACTATTTTGTAAAAAGTTTCGCAAACCGTATATATAACCAAAGCATAATCGGAAGCAGGATCGAACCTCCCAGACATGCCTTAAACAATCCGCTTGACGCCGGTGACGTCGTCAACGCTGCGATCAGCGTAACCACATACATGAGCGCGAGCAGCACCGCCCCGACGGCTGCCATGACCCGGGCGCCTTTCGGGTACGAACTTTTTGGTTCTTCATCCATTTTCTTTTCCATGGGATCCTCCATTCTTTATTTTCCTTAAATGTTCTTTTAACTCTTTCTCCCTCCCCATATCTGACAATTCATAAAATTTCATATCCCGTATCTCGTCTGGCAGATACTGCTGATCCACATAATGGTTTTCATAATCATGGGCATACTGATAGCCGATACCGTGCCCGAGCTTCGCCGCCCCTTTGTAGTGGGAGTCCTGAAGGTACGATGGGATTTTATGGTTTGGATGACTGGCTACATACTGCATCGCCGCATCGATCGCCGTTATGGCAGAATTGCTTTTCGGCGCGCAAGCCACATATGCGGCCGCCTGCGCCAGTACGATACGAGCCTCCGGCAGTCCAAGCCGCTCGACAGCCTGCGCCGCCTGTACGGCAACGACGAGCGCCTGCGGGTCGGCATTTGACACATCCTCCGATGCACAGATCATGATCCTGCGGGCGATGAACTTTATGTCTTCCCCCGCGTAAAGCATGCGCGCCAGATAATAGACCGCTGCATCCGGATCGGAACCGCGCATACTTTTTATAAAGGCTGAAATCGTATCGTAATGATTATCTCCCGTTTTATCATACCGCAGAACCCGTTTTTGGATGCACTCCTCTGCCACTTTAGCGGTGATATGGATGCGGCCATCCCCCGAGCGGCTTGTCGTCAGCACGCCGAGTTCAATGGCATTGAGCGCCATCCTGGCATCTCCTCCGCAGACATCAGAAAAAAATTCGAGAGCCTCTTCCTCGATCACCGCATGGAAGCTTCCCAACCCCTTTTCCTCATCAGTTACGGCCCGCAGGAGAAGAGACTTGATATTGTCTTTCGACAGCGGATGCAGTTCAAAAATAATAGAGCGCGAAATCAGGGCTCCATTCACCTCAAAATAAGGATTTTCTGTCGTCGCCCCGATCAGGATCACGGTTCCATCCTCCACAAAGGGCAGAAGATAATCCTGCTGGCCCTTATTGAACCGATGGATCTCATCGATAAAGAGAATGGTCTTTCTCCCGTACATGCCCATGTTTTCCTTCGCCTTCGCCACGACCGCTTCCATATCCTTTTTTCCGGCTGCGGTAGCGTTGATCTGCAGAAACTCCGCCTTTGTCGTTCCCGCGATCACTTTGGCCAGCGTTGTTTTTCCTGTACCGGGCGGGCCGTACAACAAAATGGAACTGAGCTTGTCCGCCTGGATCGCCCGGTAAAGAAGCTTGTCCCTGCCTATGATGTGCTCCTGTCCGACTACCTCGTCGAGCGTCGACGGGCGCAGGCGGGAGGCAAGCGGAGACTCTGCTTCCTTATTCTTCTCATTCATATATTCCAGTAAATCCACGTCTCATCACCTCGGTCTATCTTTCCCTTCCCGCCAGTTTTATCCGTAACTTCCTGCTCAAAGGCCATTACGTGATCTTCGGGGATCGTATAAACAAGTTCCACAGCTTCCGCGTATTCGGCCTTTTCTTCCGACAGATCAAACTCCGCGGCGATATGCTGGATCTTTCCCAGATCCGTATAATCCGTCCTGACCGTCACATGATACCCTCTGCGCTTTTCTACAACCGCACAGTTATCTAACCCCTGCTTGGCAGCGGCCGAATACGCCCGTACGAGCCCTCCGGTTCCTAAAAGCGTTCCACCAAAATACCTTGTCACCACGACGAGCACATCGTGGATCCCGCGTCCCGTGATCACATCGAGGATCGGACGCCCGGCCGTGCCGGAAGGCTCCCCGTCATCACTGCACCTCTCCGTCTCATTTTTCTCCCCGAGCACATAAGCAAAACAGTTATGTCTGGCATCGTAGTGTTTTTTCCGCACACTGGCAAGAACATCCAGCGCCTCGTCTTCCGTTTTTATTGGAAAAACCTGGGCGATAAACCGTGATTTCTTTTCCACCACTTCTCCCGTACCGCCCTCTAGAACAATTTTCAGAGGTAAACACATCGTTTTCGATTCCTTTCGCGATTTCTTATGTGATTCTTTACATTAGTTTACTAATTTTTCTTTTCCTTTGCAAGTCTTTTTGTTATAATGATAATAATATGGAGTAATCCGTGGCATCATTTAGAAAAGGAAGGTTTTTTCGGATGAATTTTAGCAAAAAACAGGCGCTGGCAAAAACGAAAGCACTTAAATCACCTGCCACGCATCGGATACACAAAATAAAAGTGGTCGCTTCCCGGCTGTTCCTCATCGTATTTATCGTATGTTCGGTGATCGGGATCAGCGCTCTTGCCGGCGCGATCAACGGCTTGATGGAGACGGCCCCGAGCATCGAATCCATCAACGTCGTGCCGGATGGATACGCTACGAAAATATTGAACACAAAAGGAAAGCTCGTGCAGACACTCGTCGGAAAAGAGGCAAACCGCGAGTACACGACTCTTGACAAAATTCCCATCCATCTTCAAAATGCGTTTGTCGCCATTGAGGACGAGCGATTTTGGACACATGACGGCATCGACCTTCAGGGGATTTTCCGCGCCACTTATCTGGGATTATCAAACGGCGGTGAATTTCGTCAGGGCGCCAGCACCATTACCCAGCAGTTATTGAAAAATCAGGTGTTTGGGGGCGGAGAAGAGACGACGCTGATTCAAAAGATCGAGCGGAAGATCCAGGAACAATATCTGGCCATCCAGCTCGAAAACAAATTATCGAAAAAAGAAATTATGGAATATTACCTGAACACCATAAATTTAGGTCAGAACACGCTCGGCGTACAGGCCGCTTCCAAACGGTATTTTGGAAAAGACGTGTCCGAACTTACGATCTCGGAATCGGCTGTGCTTGCGGGCATCACGCAGAACCCTTCCGGTTACAATCCGATCACGCATCCGAAAAAGAATGGCAAAAAACGCCTTACGATCCTTTCTTATATGAAGGAACAGGGCTATATCACTTCGGAGGAATACGATAAGGCAATGGCAGATAAAGTCTATGCCCGTATCAAATCGGTGAACAAGGAAACCATTCAGGGACAGACAGCCACTTCGTTCTTCACGGACTCACTCATTGACCAGATCATTACCGATATGAAAGAGGAACTCGGGTACACGGAAACACAGGCATATAACGCGCTTTACCTCGGCGGATTGACGATTTACTCCACACAGGATTCGTCGATGCAGAAAATTTGTGACAAGATCATTAACACAGACTCCTACTACCCGGCGGATTCTACGTATCAGCTCAACTACCAGCTGACTGTGACCGACGAAAACGGTAAAGCTTCCAATTACAACGCGGGAACGATGCTCAACTGGTTTGCCAAAAAGAAAAACATGATCATCAGCCTGTATTATTCAGACAAAAAAGGCGCCGACAAGTATATAAAAACATATAAAAAAGCCATAAGCAAGGGAAAGACCGTAGACGGCGAAAAAATAGAATATGTGATCCAGCCGCAGGTATCGTTCATCGTCCTTGACCAGCATACCGGCCAGGTAAAGGCGATCACGGGAGGACGCGGGGAAAAGACGGCCAGCCGTACGCTGAACCGCGCCACAACTTCTCTGCGCCAGCCCGGTTCGACGTTTAAAGTGCTCTCGACCTATCTGCCGGCACTGGATACTGCCGCTATGAACCTTGCCACGGTGCAGGAAGACGAACCCTATTATTATCCGGGAACAAAGCGCCTCGTCAAAAACTGGTACAGCGGGTACCGCGGAAATGTCACGATCCGTACAGCGATTGCAGATTCGATGAATGTGATCGCGGTGAAGACTCTGGAGCAGGTCACTCCAAAAATCGGGTATGATTACTTGTTAAATTTAGGCTTCACTTCATTGGTTGACAGTTATACGGACTCTTCCGGAAAAATCTTTACCGATATCGCACTCCCGATGGCACTTGGGGGACTTACGAAAGGTGTGTCTAATCTGGAATTAACTTCCGGCTTCGCAAGCATCGCTAACGGCGGCGTCTACAACAAGCCTACTTTTTATACAAAAGTGATCGATCACGATGGAAATGTGTTATTGGACAAGTCTCCATCCAGAGTGAGCGAAATCGACATCGACGGAAAACAGACCATAACTTACACGACACCGACGAGTAAACAGGTCATGAAAGATTCTACCGCGTGGCTTCTCACCGATGCCATGCAGGACGTCGTAAAATCCGGGACAGGTACGGCGGTCAAATTCAGCACCATACAAATGCCGTTAGCTGGTAAAACCGGAACGACCACGGAAAACAAAGACCTTTGGTTTGTAGGGTTTACGCCTTACCTCACCGCCGGTGTCTGGGGCGGTTTTGACGCCAGCGAAGAACAGTCAAACACAACGTACCACAAAGCGATCTGGAAAGCGATCATGGAAAAAATAAACAGCCGCTATGAAACGGCTGAATTCGAAAAACCAAAATCCGTGATTTCGGTCTATATCTGTTCTAAATGTGGCAAGCTGGCGCCAGAGGGCCACTACGGCTCCACTTATAAAAAAGAATATTTCGCAAAAGGCAGTGTACCGACAGAAGTATGCCGCTATCACTAACGCCATGTTTTATCTATCCAGTTCCTGCATATACCTTATTAGCGCGTCCTGCCAAGAAGGCAATTTATTAAACCCTTCTTTAATCAGTTTTTCTTTGCTCATCCGGCTGTTAAATGGGCGTTTAGCTTTTGCCGGAAACTGATCGCTCGTGATTGGCGTCACAGAAACCTCGTCCATTCCTGCCAGGCGGAAAATCTCCTTCGCAAATTCATACCAGCTGCAGAAGCCCTCATTGGATGCGTGATACACACCGTATTTTTCCGTCTGCACCATGTCTGCGAGAAGAACTGCCATATCTCGCGTGTAGGTAGGAGAACCGATCTGATCGTCTACCACCTTCACGGCACCGTTCTCTTTTCCGATGCGTAGCATTGTCTTGACAAAGTTATTTCCGTTTTTCCCAAACACCCAGGAAATACGCACGATAAAGAACTTGTCTAATCTTGATTTAACCTCGGCTTCTCCCTCATATTTTGTCCTGCCGTATACACTGATCGGGCCTGCTGCATCATCCGTCTCCCAGGGGCGCTCTCCCTCCCCGGAAAACACAAAATCGGTACTGATATAGATCATCTTGCAATCCAGTTCTGCACAGACCTCCGCGATATTTTTCGTCCCTTCCACATTTACCTTACGGCACTGATCGGCTTCATCCTCCGCACGATCCACCGCCGTATACGCGCTGCAGTGGATCACGGCATCCGGCGCGCAGGCCCGGATGACTCCTCCCACTTTTTCCGCGTCAGTGATATCCATCTCGTCACGTCCGACGCCGACTACCTCATGCCCGCGTTGTTCCAGTTCCCGCACGACATCGTGACCGAGCTGTCCCCCTATCCCAGTTACCAGCACTTTCATTCTGATAAGTCCTCCCCGTACATTTTCTCGAAATAATTGGCGTACTCGCCGCTGATGATATTCTCCCACCATTCGCGGTTCTCTAAATACCAGTCGATCGTCTGGCGGATCCCCGTCTCAAACGTATATTTCGGCTTCCAGCCAAGCTCCGTCTCCAGTTTCGTCGGATCGATCGCGTAGCGCAGATCGTGCCCTGGACGGTCTGTCACGAACTCGATCAGGCTTTCTGGCTTATGAAGCGCTTTCAGTATCGTTTTCACAACTTCCAGGTTTGTTTTTTCGTTATGGCCTCCCACATTGTACACTTCACCCGGTTTTCCTTTATGGATGATAAGGTCAATGGCCTCACAGTGATCGGAAACATGCAGCCAGTCGCGCACATTCTCGCCCTTCCCATATACCGGCAGTTTCTCATCCGCCAGCGCCCTCGAAATAATGAGCGGGATCAGCTTCTCCGGGAAATGATAGGGGCCGTAATTATTCGAACAGCGTGAAATCGTGACTGGCAGTCCATACGTGCGCTCATAGGCGAGAACAAAAAGATCGGCACTCGCCTTACTCGACGAATAAGGACTTGACGTGTGGAGCGGTGTATCTTCATGGAAAAAGAGATCCGGCCGGTCAAGCGGCAGATCGCCGTAAACCTCATCGGTCGATACCTGATGATAGCGCTTGACGCCATATTCTTTCGACGCGTCCAAAAGCACCTGGGTTCCCATGACATTTGTCCTCACAAAGACACCCGGATCCGTGATCGAACGGTCGACATGGCTCTCCGCGGCAAAATTCACGACATAGTCCGGCCGCTCTTTATCAAACAGATCCATCACAAAATCGCGGTCAGCGATGTCCCCGCGCACAAATTTGTAATTCGGCTTGTCCTCTACCGGTTTCAGGGTCTCCAGATTTCCCGCATACGTAAGCAGGTCCAGATTGATGATCTGATCCTCTGGATACTTCTTTACCATATGATGCACAAAATTTCCGCCGATAAATCCGGCGCCGCCTGTCACTAATATCTTCATTTCAACTCAACCCTCATTTCTTTCTTCACTCACTGTTTTTCCAGCTTATTTCCTGTTTCCTTTTCTTCCCTGTTTTCTGACACTCTTCCCTCTCCCGTTTCCTGACCGATTTTTCACGGGGCGCTCCGGCCCTCGGTCCTGTTCTACTGAAACCCGTTTTGGCACGCGTCGTCCGTTGCCTTCCCAATCTTTCGCAGAACCCCCAGACCGCCCTTTCCCGATCTTCCGCGGCGGAATGAGACACTTCTCTCCAAAACCGATAAGATCCGTCCTCCCCGCCCGGTGGAGCGCCTCTTTCACAAGTTCGTAGTTTTCCGGTTTCCGGTACTGGATCAACGCGCGCTGCATCGCCTTTTCCCGCGGGGATTTCGGCACATAAACCGGCTTCATCGTACGCGGATCAAACCCCGTATGATACATACAGGTAGAAATGGTCCCCGGCGTCGGGTAAAAATCCTGCACCTGCTCGGGCATGTACCCCAGGTCCCGCACATATTCGGCAAGCTCCACCGCTTCCTTGAGCGTCGAACCCGGATGAGAAGACATGAGATACGGAACGGCATACTGCGCCTTTCCCGTCTTCCCGTTTACCCTTCCGTACCGCCGCAAAAACGACTGGTACACGCCATGTTCCGGCTTTCCCATCGCACGGAGCACCGCGTTCGAAACATGTTCCGGCGCCACCCGCAGCTGGCCGCTGATATGATGCTCGCATAATTCCCGCAAAAATGTATCGTCCGAATCCGTCATCACATAGTCAAACCGGATGCCAGAGCGCACAAACACCTTCTTCACGTTCGGCAGCTTCCTCAATTTCCGGAGAAGGTTTACATAATCCTTATGGCTGGCATTCAGGTTTTCACACGGTTTCGGAAACAGGCACTGCTTTTTCGCACAGACACCGTGCGCTTCCTGTTTGGCGCACGACGGATGCCTAAAATTCGCCGTCGGGCCGCCGACATCGTGGATATATCCCTTAAAATCCCGATCCCTCGTCATCCTCTCCGCCTCTGCCAGAATGGACTCATGGCTGCGGACCTGTACGATGCGCCCCTGATGGAACGTCAGCGCACAGAAATGACAGCCGCCAAAACAGCCGCGGCAGCTTGTCAGGCTGAACTTTACCTCCCGGATCGCCGGAACGCCGCCCGCAGCCGCATAGCTCGGATGCGCGCATCCCGCATAGGGATACGAATACACATCATCCATTTCCTGCGCACGGAGCGGCATCGACGGCGGGTTCTGCACGATGAGAACCTTTCCCGGATACCTCTCCACAAGCACCTGTGCCGTATAAGGATCCGTATTTTCATACTGGATCATAAAACTCTCGGCATATTTTCGTTTATCCCGCATGATCTCTTCATAGGATGGCAGGACACGGGCATTATATACATCGGTGCCCTCTTTCGTCCGGTACACCGTCCCGGGGACATACGTAAGATCCCTCACATCCATACCGCTGTCCAGCGCTTCCGCAATCTCCAGAATGCTGTGTTCCCCCATTCCGTAAGAAATGAGATCCGCACCGGAGTCGAGCAGGATCGAGCGCTTCACCTGGTCCGACCAGTAATCATAATGCGCCAGACGCCGCAGGCTCGCCTCAATGCCGCCGAGGATGATCGGCGTCTCCTTAAATGTTCTGCGGATGAGGTTCGAATAGACGACAGCCGCATGATCCGGCCGTTTTCCGGCTGCGCCGCCCGGCGAGTAGCTGTCGGACGCGCGCCGTTTTTTATTGACCGTATAGTGATTGACCATCGAATCCATATTGCCGCTGCTCACGAGAAACGCAAGGCGCGGTTCACCGAGTACCGCGATGCTCTCATCTGACTTCCAGTCCGGCTGGGAAATAATGCCCACCTTATAACCGTGCGCTTCCAAATGCCGGCTGATGATGGCGTGTCCGAACGAAGAATGATCGACATACGCGTCTCCGATGACATAAACAAAATCACATTGATCCCAACCCCTCTTTTCCATGTCCGCCCTGGACATCGGTAAAAAACGATCCTCCATAACGCGGAACTAGTTCAGATACTCAACGGCCGCATGTTCGATCGGAAGTCCGGCCTTATAACGCTCGATAAACGCGTCAAACCCTTTGACATCAACCGGATCCGGCTCCATCGAAACGCCTTCTGAACCGGCAAATACCTGTTCCGCCAAATACGTATCAAGCGACTCGTCCGATTTTTTGTTCTTCATATAAGAAGCTAACAGAGCAATCCCCCAGGCGCCGCCTTCCCCGGCTGTCTCCATCACGGATACCGGAGCATTCATCGCAGCCGCCATGATCTTCTGTCCGACGCCTTTCGTCTTAAAGAGTCCGCCGTGGCCCAGTATTTTATCCACCTTGACGCCCTCCTGTTTCAACAGGATATCCAGCCCTACTTTCAGGGCACCGAGCGACGTAAACAGGTTCACGCGCATAAAGTTTGCCAGATTAAACTTGCTGTCCGGCGTGCGCACGATCATCGGACGTCCCTGTTCAAATCCCGTAATATGCTCGCCCGAGAAATAATTATACGCAAGAAGTCCGCCGCCGTCGGCATCCCCCTCCAGCGCTTTATTGTACAAAGTCGAGAACAATTGATCCATATCCGTTTTCACGCCAAAGCTGTCGGCAAATTCCTTAAACAGATTGACCCAGGCGTTCAGATCCGATGTACAGTTATTACAGTGTACCATACCGACCAGGTTTCCAGACGGCGTCGTCACCAGATCGATCTCTGGATACACTTTCGACAACTCTTTCTCCAAAACGATCATCGCAAACACCGACGTACCTGCCGAGACATTTCCGGTCCGCACCGCTACGCTGTTCGTCGCAGCCATTCCGGTTCCGGCATCTCCTTCCGGCGGACAGAGCGGAATGCCTGCTTTCAGGTTTCCTGACACATCGAGCAGTTTTGCCCCTTCTTCAGTCAGCGTACCTGCCGCCTCGCCTGCCACGAGAACTTTAGGGAGGATCTCACTTAATTTCCAGGAAAATCCTTTTTCGGCTACCGCCTCCTCAAAGGCAGCGATCATCTTCTCGTCAAACTTTTTCGTCTGGATATCGATCGGGAACATACCCGAAGCCTCGCCGACCCCGAGCACTTTTTCACCGGTCAGTTTCCAGTGGATGTACCCCGCCAGCGTCGTCTGGAACACGATATCCTTTACATGCTCTTCCCCGTTTAAGATCGCCTGATACAAATGGGCGATACTCCATCGCTGCGGGATATTATACTGGAACATCTCCGTCAGCTTCTCCGAAGCTTCCCCCGTGATCGTATTGCGCCATGTGCGGAATGGGACAAGAAGGTTATCGTCCTTGTCAAACGCCATATATCCGTGCATCATCGCGCTGAACCCGATGGCTCCTACCGTCGTGAGCACCGTTCCGTATGTCGTTTCCACATCCTTTGCCAGCTTCGTATAACTATCCTGCAGTCCCGTCCAAATATCATCCAGACTGTATGTCCAGATTCCATGTTCCAACCGGTTTTCCCAGTCATGGCTGCCGGACGCGATCGGTTCATTATTTTCCCCGACCAAAACCGCCTTGATCCTCGTAGAACCAAACTCGATACCCAACGCCGTCTTTCCACTCTCAATCGCCGCTTTTACGCTGTCTTTTGCAATCCCCATGATTCCTATCCTCCTGATTCTGTCGATACTTCATTCGACTGACATTTTCTTTCATTATAAGCTATCCATTGTTACATTTCAACCACTTTTTGGCTATCTATTTTCCGCCGTCCCGTTTGTTTTCACATTTCTGTCTGTAAATCTCTTTCAGATCATCGATCGCCATTTCCACATCCAGTGTGTGAAACCCAGGCCAGCACTCTTTCATTGTCTCCGCATCCGCGATCTGATAGATTTCCCGACTGTATTCGTTCGTATAATAGTGCCAGTAGCGGTACGTATACCCGGCCCAGTACATAACTTCTATGTCATAGGTGATGCCCGCCTTTTTTAATCCATGCGCTTCCTCATCCAGTTCTTCCAGTATATACTCCTCTCCTGCCCACTGTAACCGGTCATAAACATCATCCAGCGCGGCGGCAGAACGACTGTTCATAAAAGCATCTATAAATGACGGACAATCATACCCCATTTTCAGCGCAAGTTCAAATAACCTTCCCTGTATATCACAGAGCTGGCGTTTTTCAAGAGTAAAATTCTCCATTTCATCCACCTGCCTCTAAGATTTCGTCAAAGAAACGTCCTTCACGACGATATTTGCGGCAAATTTCATCTGCCAGCGCAATACCTTTCGAACGGTTTTCTTCACTCTCCTGTTTTCGCTTTTCGCGCTCATCTTCTGATATTACCTGTTGTTCCACGATCTCAATCTGTTTACACGCTTTCTCTGTCAGCGCAGCATATTGTTTCCCCAGTTTCAACGCGGAAAGGCTATTGACCAGCGCAATATCCGTGATCTCACCGTTAAAAAAGCGGTCCAGGACAACAAACATCCTATCATCGGCAATATAACCGATTATCATATCAAAGCGATTCCTTACATCCTCAAAACGCTTGTAGATTTTTTCATGTTTCAAACCTCTCATCTTTCCACGATGAAACGCGATAAGCAGCGCCCACTCCATCCCAACCCGCACGTCATAAATGTTTAAATTTGACAGATCGACACGTAGTGTGTATAGGATAGCCTTTGGATAATTACAGATCAGCGTAAGTGGCTGCGCGCGGTCCGTCCCCATATAAAACCCTTTGCCAAAATCACAGCGCTCCCGGCTGATCGGAGCGATCTCCCCGCGGATCCCCGATTTTGAACCGTGATAAAGAGTTATCATCTTCTTTCCTGTCTCCATAACCCCTCCTCATATCATCTTAAAACAACCCCACCAGAACCCTTACCGCAAACGCCGCGATCCAGGCCACGACGATCTGGAAGACCACGACAAAGACCGCCCATTTCCGGTTCAGTTCCTTCGCCACCGTAGAAATCGCCGCCACACATGGCGTATAGAGCAGCGTAAAGATCAGAAATACAAACGCCGTCGCCGGAGAAAACACTCCTGACAGTACATCGGGCAGCATCGCCGTCGTCGTCCCCATCAAAACGGCCGCCGAGCTGACCACCGCCTCCTTCGCCGTAAACCCGACGACAAGAGACGTGCACATACGCCAGTCTGTAATCCCGAGCGGCGCAAACACCGGCGTCAGAACGTGTCCGATCGAGGCCAGCATACTGTCCGCACTGTCCTCCACCACATTGAACCGTATATCAAATGTCTGCAAAAACCAGATCACGATAGACGCCACAAAAATAATGGTAAACGCCCTCGTGATAAAATCTTTTGCCTTATCCCACAAAAGCATACCGACGCTTTTCGCGCTCGGCAGCCGGTAATTCGGCAGTTCCATCACAAACGGCACCGGTTTTCCGCGAAACAGCGTCTTATTAAAAATAAGCCCGCACAGTACCGCCATCAGAATACCCGTCAGATAGAGGGCGATCATCACCAGTCCGCGGTACCGCGGGAAAAAAGTCAGCGTAAAGATTCCGTAGATCGGCAGCTTCGCGCTGCAGCTCATAAACGGCGTGAGCAGTATCGTCATCTTTCGGTCACGCTCACTTGACAGCGTACGGGCAGACATGACAGCCGGAACCGTGCAGCCGAAACCGATGAGCATCGGCACGAAACTCCTCCCCGAAAGTCCGATCTTTCGGAGCAGTTTATCCATGACAAACGCGACCCTGGCCATATAGCCGCTGTCTTCTAAAATCGAAAGAAAGAAAAACAGGATGACAATGACCGGCACAAACGACAGCACGCTCCCCACACCGGTAATGATCCCGTTTACGACAAGAGAGCGCACAACCGGGTTTACTTCCAGCCGGGTCATCCCCTGCTCTACAAAAACACTGACCGCATCGATCCCCTCGCCGAGCAGATCCGACAGCCAGCTTCCGACCGTGCCGAATGTCAGCGCGAAGATCAAAAACATGAGACAAAGGAAAATGGGTATCGCTAAATACTTGTTCGTCAAAATCCGGTCGATCTTCACGCTCCTGGCATGCTGCAGGCTCTCCTTCGGCTTGACGACGGCATCCTTCACGATCTTATCGATAAACGTATACCGCATATCGGCAATGGCCGCCTTGCGGTCGGTATCCATCTCGCGTTCCATTTCGGTGACGCTGTGCTCGATCATATCAATCTCATTTTCAGATAGATCCAGTGATTCCAGCAGCGGCTCATCGCGCTCGACCAGCTTTGACGCCACAAAAGTCGCCGGAATGCCGATATTTTCGGCATGATCCTCCACCAGATGCGCCACGGCATGAAGCGTGCGGTGTACCGGCCCCGAACAAAAATCCTGCCGCTTCGGTTTGCGTCTCGCTTTCGCCGTCTTTAGCACCGTATCGATCAGCTCGTCCACACCTTCATTTTTGCTGGCTGAAATAGGGACGACCGGCACGCCCAGCTCCTCTTTCAGCACATTGACTTTGATCGTCCCGCCGTTCGCCCGGACTTCATCCATCATATTCAGCGCGATCACCATCGGAATATCCAACTGGATCAGCTGCAGCGTCAGATAGAAATTCCGCTCGATATTGGTGGCATCAATGATATTGATAATGCCGTCTGGATGTTCCCTGGTCAAAAAATCCCGGGTCACGATCTCCTCCTGCGTATACGGGGAGAGGGAATAAATGCCTGGCAGATCGACCACTTCATCACTCGTCCCCCGGATCTTCCCCACCTTACTGTCCACCGTCACGCCCGGAAAATTTCCGACATGCTGATTTGCTCCTGTGAGCTGGTTAAAAAGTGTGGTTTTACCACAATTCTGATTTCCTGCCAGTGCAAACTTCATCGTTACCCTCCGTAATTTCAATCATCTCCGCGTCCTCGCACCGGAGTGTCAATTCGTATCCGCGCAGTGTAATCTCGATCGGATCGCCCATCGGCGCCACTTTCCGCACCATCACTTCCGTCCTCGGCGTAAGCCCCATATCCAAAAGCCTGTCCCTCAGCGCGCCCTGCCCGTTCACGGCCGTGATCCTGGCCCGTCTGCCTATTTCCAATTGATCCAGCGTCAATTCTGTTCCCTCCTGATCTCCTCTAAAAACCGGGACGGCTCCATCTCCTTATGAAACCGCTCTGCGGTATAAGACAAATAAAGATGCTCCCTCGCCCTTGTCATCGCCACATACAAAAGCCGTCTCTCTTCCTCTACATTTCCATCTTCTACCGAACGCTGATACGGCACGACCGTCTCATTCAGGTCAGGCACGAACACCACATCAAACTCCAATCCTTTCGAAGCGTGCATCGTCATAAGCGCGACGCCGCGCTCTTTTCCCTCTGCTGCCCGATCTGCCGCCGCACTCGTCCCTGACACATTTCCTCCATTCGAAACACGTCCCTCTCCCGTAGAACGGCGGCGCTCCTCCAGCTGGCGGCCGTACTCTTCTATATGGGCAAACCACGCCGGTACGGTATCAAAGTCCGCTGCATCCTCTTTCAGTTCCTCCACGACTTCCTCCCAGTCGCTAACGGAAACGTTGCGCTCAGCCGCGTACTCGCACAAAAAATCGTGATACCCGATGACATGATAAATGTAGTCAACCGCACTGTATGGCGTCATCTCCTTCATCGCGAAAAGATCATTTTGCAGCGTATTGATCCGTTCACACATATACGGCTTATCCCGGTAATATTCGTACAGCATGCCAAACGAAGCCTCCGGGGACCCAAACGCCGCCCGGCTGATATACCGTTTGGGGCGGTTGGCTATTTTCAGGAAATGAGAGCGTCCGCGCTCTCCCTGCGCCAGTTTCAGATACGTGATCAGATCTTTCGCGATCCAATGTTCAAACAGATTCGGCATCGTATCTTTCATCACAAACGGAATATTATATTCCATCAACTTCCTCGACAGCACATTCATCTGTCTGGCCGTCCGAAATAAAACCGCGATCTCATCCGGCTCGGTACCTGCCTGCAAATATCCCCGGATCTTCTCCGCGACAGCGTCGGCCTGCGACAGCACATTGCCATATTTTGCCATGTGTACCGCATCTCCCTTCCCCCGCACCGCCGTCAACTGTTTGCCGTATCTTTTTTTATTATGGGAGATAAGCCTTGAAGCCGCTTCCAAAATCGGCGCGCGGCAGCGGTAATTCCCACTGATCGTAACCTGCTTTAGATCCGCGTATTCCTTTGGAAAGGAGAGCATGATATCCGGCCTGGCTCCCCGGAAGCCGTAAATCGACTGGTCGTCGTCACCGACGATGAACAGATTTTGTTCCGGCCGGGCAAGCATTCTCACCGTTTCGTACTGAAGCCGGTTAATGTCCTGAAACTCATCGATCAGAATATACGAAAAGCGCTTCTGCCACGCCGCCAGTATATCTGGCCGCGCCTGGAACAGCTCATACGTATACATCACCATATCATCAAAATCCAAGTAACGGTTCTTTTGAACACGGCTCTGGTATCCTTTGTAGATATGGCGAAAAATCTCCTCTGGACAGCTCGCGGAATAATAGTGCTCAATATCCGTCCCCTCGCCCTTGACCCGGCTGATCTCTTTTTCCACATCCTCCAAAAATTCCTTTTTATCCTCAATGTCATCGTACTCTGTCTCCATTAAGGCTTCTTCCAGGAAACGGTATTTGAGAGGCGCCGTCACAATATCTTTCGCCTCGTAGTGATACGCCGCCTTCAACACCTGGAAAAACAGGGAGTGGAACGTTCCAAACCGGACCGGAAGATGTTTCTTTCCCGTGAGCAGTTCAAAGCGCTCCCGCATTTCCACGGAAGCCGCTCTGGAAAATGTGACGACCAAAATACGGGCAGGCAACACCCCCTCCCCCTCGATCAAATGCCGGATACGATTTGTGATCACCGTCGTTTTACCCACTGCCCGGGCCCGCCAGGCACATAAAAGGCCCTCCGGTATGTCTGATCGCCAGTTCCTGTGCTTCACTGAAATTCATCTTCATCCGCTCAATTCTCCTTTCGGGCTGCCTCCAGTAACTCAATACCCTTACGGATCCTCCGCAGGGACTCATCCTTCCCGAGTATTTCCATGATCTCATACGCGCCGCCCGGCGTCATCTGTTTCCCGGATACCGCGGTGCGAAGCGGCCAAAGTGCCTGTCCATTCTTACACCCCTTCTCCGCCACATAATCCATCGCCGTCTTTTCGATCGCGGGGATCGTATAGTCCGTAAGCGCCTCAAAGAGCGGAAGCATCTCCTGTAACGCCTCAAGCGAATTTTCCGCATTCGTCTTCATCTTTTTATGCGTATACATCGAAATATCATAGGCCGGAAGTTCCTCAAAGAAATCAATCTTCTCTGTAATATCCGGGAAAACCTCAATCCTCGTTTTCACAAGATCAGCGATCTTTTTCAGATCCAGCTCTTTCTTTACCGTCTCCCGGATAACAGGAAGCGCCCGCTCATAATAAGCCTCGTCGTCCATTGCCTTAATGTATTCCCCATTCATCCAGCGGAGTTTCACAATATCAAACACCGCCGGCGATTTGCTGATCCGCTTATAGTCAAACGCCTTTATCAGTTCTTCCAGAGAGAAGATCTCCTTACTCTTTCCGTCCTCTGTGACATCTTCTTCTGACGGACTCCAGCCGAGGAGCGCCACGTAATTGACGACCGCCTCAGGCACGAACCCGAGTTCCATCAAATCCTCAAACGACGCGTCTCCCCGACGCTTCGCCAGCTTTTTATGAGTCTCATCGGTAATGATCGGACAGTGTACATAGACCGGGATGTCCCAGCCAAACGCCTCGTAGAGCCGGTTGTATTTCGGAGCGCTCGACAGATATTCATTGCCCCGCACGACATGCGTGATCTCCATGAGATGGTCATCCACCACATTGGCAAAATTATATGTCGGATAGCCGTCCGCCTTGATCAGCACCATATCATCGAGTTCCTCATTTGGGGCCGTGATCGCCCCGTAAATGACGTCGTCAAACGTCGTCTCCCCCTCGTCCGGGTTGTTCTGGCGGATGACATACGGAACACCGGCTGCCAGTTTCTCCTCCACCTCTTCTTTCGACAGTGACAGGCAATGCTTATCATATTTAGCCGCCACCTTACCGCTCTCTTCGGCTTCCCTGCGCAGTTCTTCCAATCTCTCTTTCGAACAGAAACAGTAATACGCCTCTCCTTTTTCCACAAGCTGCTTCGCATACTCCAGATACATACCGGTTTTCGTCCGCTCACTTTGGACATACGGCCCGTACCCGCCATCCTTATCAGGCCCTTCGTCGTGTTCCAGTCCGGCCTGCGCCATCGTCTTATATATTAAATCCAGCGCGCCCTCTACAAAACGCTCCTGATCGGTATCCTCCACACGGAGAAGGAAATCTCCTCCTTCGTGTTTCGCGATCAGATAGGCATAGAGCGCTGTTCTTAAATTTCCTACGTGCATACGCCCAGTCGGGCTCGGTGCATACCTCGTTCGAATCTTTTTCATCGTTTCTTCCTCTTTTCTGCCAAGCGGTTTTTTTGCCCCGCTGCTGCTTTTTTTGCGTTTCAGATGTCTGCTCAAAAAAACAGGCATCACAAGCCTATTATACGTTGTGATACCTGTTTTGTAAAGAAAAATGATTTATTCTGCCGCATTCAAAAATTCCTGGAATGACGGTTTCGGACTATCAATGCTGTCTTTAAACAACAGCGGTGAACTCGGCGCGCGCCATGAAATCGTATCATACAGACCCCAGATCGTGACACCGGTAATTCCTTTCGGACTTACCTTCACATCGCGCTCTCTCTGTTTTCTCACGACAAGGCGCATGAAGTCTTTCACAAATGCCGCCTGGTCCTCATCGGTCTCGTGTTTATCCTTGTACTGCCACGTCTCACCCTCGTGGTCAAAATTGATGGTGATATCGAGTTCCGTGATCTGTATCTCCAGGCCGGTTGCCATAAAACGGTCGAGCGCCGCCTCGTACTCGTCTAATGTCGGGCGGGTGATATCCACATGGCTCTGCATCCCGATCCCATTACAGATCTTCGCATCCTCTCCGGCATTGATAAAGTCGATGAGCGCTACGACGTCGTCAATGTTAAAATACGTGTCATAATCGTTGTAACATAACGTAACTTTATCCTGAACCCCGTACTGCTTCACCATATCATAAGCCAGTTGAAATGCTTTCTTTACATACGACGGCTCCATACCTTTATTTCCGTATACACTGTCCCAGATATGGCCCCATGACATGCGGTGAAGATACTCATTTACGACATCCCACGTATAGACGATGCTTCCGGCTTCTCCTGCCAGCTCCTTTTCTTTTTCCATCACATGTTTCATCACCGAGCGGATATAGAATTCCAGTCTGGCATCCATGATTTCCGGTGTCGTATTCGTTTTGTCCGCGTAATCCTCCGTAAAGAACCATCCCGGTGTCTGGCTGTGCCATACGAGCGTATGCGCGCGCACTTTTAAACCATTGTCGTGCGCGATCTTTAACACCTGGTCGATCGTCTCGAATTTTAACCTCGGAATGACTTCTTCCGTGTAGCTGTCTGGAACGACATACCCGAGAGCCAGCGCCTCCTCTTTCGTGAGAGGATCTGCCGCTTTCCCGAGGATCGCATCCGGTTTCATCTCATTTTCCAATGTGATGCTGTTAAAATGCTTCTTCACAAATGAAAGAGTTTTCGCGTCCTGTAGCTGCTGACCCGCGCCGTAATTCACACAAGATCCCATATTCGGGAAAATATCTTCATACGCCTTACGGATACTTCCATCCTCTGCCGGAACAGGTGTGTTTGGCATGTTCGGTTTGTTTGTCTGTGTTCCCGGCGCCTGCGTTCCCTGTGACAGCGCTGGCGGCGTCTGGGTTGGTGCCGTCACATTGGCTGTCGGCGTCACCGCTGGGGAAGTATTTTTCTTCCCGCCCGCTTTTTTCTTCACCGTAACATTACATTTGAGGGAATATGTCTTCTTTCCCTTGACTTTACATGTAATAACCGCTTTTCCCGTCTTCTTTCCCGTCACTTTACAGGAATATTTTCCGCTCTTTTTGACAGCCGCCGTTTTTTTACTGCTGCTCTTCCAGGTAACTTTCGCGCCTTTCGCTTTTGTAACCTTTAACGTTTTACCCGAACCTGCTGTCAGTTCTAACTTCTTTTTGGAAAGCTTGGGTTTTACCGTCTTTGCCTCCGCTTCTCCGGCTCCTGCCAAAAGCGTTACACACATCGCCGCCGCAAGCATTCCCGCCATACATTTCCTCATGTCTATATCAGTTTCCTTTCTTTTTTCTCTACACTCTTACCAAAGCTTGGCCGCGTCTAAAAATGCCTGGAACGAGGGTTTCGGATCATTGATATCTTTTCCAAACAGGAGCGGTTTAAAGTTCCCGCGCCAGGAATACGTATCGCATAATCCCCAAATCGTAATTCCCGTAATACCTTTCGGGTTGACTGCTTTATCACGCTGTTTCTGTTTTGTCACAATAAGCTTCATCAGGTCTCCGACAAACTTCGCCTGATCCTCATTCGTCTGCCCCTTATTCTGTACAACATTCGCATCATCTGGATCAAAGTTGATCGTGACATCCATCTCTGTCACCTGGATTTCCAGTCCGGTAGCGAGGAATTTATCCATCGCGGCACCGTATTCATCCAGCGTCGGGCGGTCAACATCAACATGTGTCTGCATACCGATACCGCCGCAGATCTTCGCCTCTTCGCCGGCATTGATATAATTCACGAGCGACACGAGATCATCCGAACAGAAATACGTATCATAATCATTGTAGAATAACGTGACAGTATCCTGCACACCATACTGTTTCAGCGTATCATAGGCAAATCGAAAAGCATTCTTAACGTACGTCGGTTCAAGTCCCATGTCACCGTAAACCGTCATCCATGTCTTTGAACCCGGCTGATTATCACGGTGGAGGTACTCATTTGTCACATCCCACGCGTAAATGATGCTTCCAGCCTTTCCCGCTACTCTTTGTTCCTGCTTCAACAAATGATCCATCACTGTTCGAACATAAAACTCCAGTCTGGCATCCATTACCTCCGGCGATACAACCTTACCACCGGTATAATTCATCGTAAAGAACCAGTCCGGTGTCTGCTGATGCCACATGAGTACGTGGGCGCGCATCTGTATTCCATAGAAATGTGCCACCTCTACGATCCGGTCCAGCGTAGCTAAATTCAGCTTCGGTACTCTATCTTCCGTGTAGTTATCTGGAATGATATAACCGAGTTCAAGTGCCTCTTCCTTTGAAATCGTCTCATGATCCCACTGGCCAAGAACACCCGTCGGTTTCATCTCATCCTCCAGCGTAAAGCTGTTAAAGTGTTCTTTGACAAACTTCATCGTCGCCTCATCCCGCAGGTCATTGTTGCCTCTCCAGCCGTTATAGTTCAGACTGCTCCCCATATGCTCGAAAATTCCCTGATATCTTTTCAGGATGCTGTTCGAAGTCAGATCCGGCTTCAAACCAGGCTCATCCACAGCCGGTGCCGTTGCCGCCGGGCTATTTCCTCCCGGTACTGCCGTAGTTGTATTTGCCGGTGCCTGCGTGGGCGGCGCCGCCGTCTTCTTTGGCACGATCGTCTTCTTTTTCACTGTGACCTTACATTTCAGCGAATAGGTTTTCTTCCCCTTCACCTTACATGTGATCACGGCGCTTCCCTTTGCTTTCGCCGTAACTTTTCCCCCGTATTTCCCGCTCTTTTTCACAACCGCCACTTTTTTCTTGCTGGTCTTCCAGGTAAGCTTGGCGCCTTTCGCCTTCGTTACCTTTAACGTTTTCGCTTTACCGACAGTCAGTGTCAGCTTTTTGTTCGAAAGTTTCGGTTTCGCTGCCGCGGCAGCCTCCGCGCTCCCCCCCATGACTGTCACACACATTGCCACTGCCAGCATTCCTGCTACACATCTTCTCATCTCCATTACATCCTTCCTTGTTCGATTGCATGTCCTACATACTCTGGACATACTGCTTGATACATTCCACCGTTTTATCAATGCCCGCCAGGTCACTCCGGATCGTCAGGGCGTAATTAAACAAATTATCCCATCGGTCCCCGGTGTGGTATCGATAATAATTCCCCCGGCTCTTGTCCTTTTTCGCCACTGTCTCAGCCGCGTGTTCGGGAGCGATATGATCCACGTGGATCGAGCGCTTGATCCGGAAATCCAGATCGGCACTGATAAATACATTCACAACACGATCCAGATCACGTAATATGTAATCCGCACATCGGCCCACGATGACACAAGGTCCTTCCTCCGCCACCTTTCGGATCACATTGGACTGCGCGAGAAAAATCCGGTCATCCAGCGACAATCCCGCAAACCCCACATCCTGATTTGT
>ERZ778518.880-NODE-880-length-24937-cov-4.669962_pt1 | contig 24937 bp, 17 predicted proteins | sample MGYA00510340_ERZ778518 | MGnify/ENA primary metagenome ERZ778518 (study PRJEB29527, sample SAMN07138967) | mouse gut metagenome | material: feces | host: mouse | place: China:Nanjing | collected 2016-01-25 ...
AAGCCGAAGCGCGTTTTAAAGAAGCGGCTGAAGCCTACGATGTTTTACGCGACAATGAGAAAAGGGCGCATTACGACAGGTTCGGACACAGTGATTTCGGCGCCGGTTTCGGCGGATTCTCCAATGAAGATATCTTTTCGCAATTCGGGGATATTTTTGAAAATCTTTTCGGCTTCGGCGGAGGGGGTTCCCGTTCCCAAAACCGCCCCACGGTCGGCGATGATCTGCGCTACAATTTAAAAATAACGTTCCGCCAGGCGGCAAAAGGCGATGACGTGCACCTGACCATTCCGCGCACGGTCTCCTGCCCCGACTGCGGCGGCACAGGCGCAGCCAAAGACAGCAAACAGGAACAATGCACGCAGTGCAAAGGCATGGGACAAGTTTTCGTACAGCAGGGACCGTTCCGCTTCGCAAGCACCTGCCCAAAATGCCACGGTAAAGGCACGACTGTTTCCAAGCCTTGCCCCCGCTGCAAAGGTGACGGACATATTCAGGAAAAACGTGAACTTACCGTACATATTCCCGCCGGTGTTTACGACGGGGCGAGACTGCGCCTGCGCGGAGAGGGCGAAGCGGGCACCAACGGCGGTCCGAACGGCGATTTGTATGTCGTCATCCATATCGAAGCGGACAAAGTTTTCGACCGCGAAGCACAAAACCTTATTTACAGCACGAAAATTCCTTTCACCAAAGCGGCTCTCGGCGCAAAAATAAAAGTTCCGACCCTTGATGAGGAAATTGAGTTTGAAGTGCCGAAAGGAACGCAAAGCGGCGCGATATACCAAGTCAAAGGCAAAGGGCTTCCGTACCCTGGGGAAAAACGCACCGGCGATCTTTTAATCGAAGTGATTGTCGAAACCCCGACAGACCTGTCCGCTGACCAAACCGAACTGCTCAAAGCCCTTGATACGCTTTTTGAAAAAAAAGAACAAAAACTTTCAACAAAAATAAAAAACAAAATCAAAGACATAATCAGCTAGAGCATTAAAGCCATAATTGCAGTAAGCAACGGGTAATTATCAGCCATAAAAGTTGCTGAAATTTCTGAATTGGAAGCTATGCCGGACAACATTATTTTATTTCAATGGAATTTCATACCTCCGAACAAGAGGGTTCCGATGTTATAACAAATAGAAATAATTTGTCTTCCACCAAGACAAATATGCCCCATCTCTATGAGGGTTCTATAACAAATCAAAGATGTTATGGGAGTGCCAGCTAACAAATTTTTAGATCTAATAATCTTATATAATAAGGCTATCAGTTCTATTTTTCCATTAATAAGTCAAACTAACTTGTTAAACATTATGCCATTTACATTCAATTGTAAGAATGGATGTTGGCATTCCTATAAATTGTACATCAAATTTTAAACTTGGCTCTACTTTTGTACTTGCATTATGAATACGAAAACTCAATTGCCATCCATTATTCAAATACATTTCAATAGTATTTTTACTTCCTGTTTTAAATTGAAGAGCAACTAACTCCGTTGGTAAGGAAACCACAGGAACACTAAAAGCAGATACTTTTACTCTACTTGGCTTATTCAATGTCCCATGTATATTAAACGTATGAACAAAAGTCATTTGCTTTTTATCATGGCTTACAACTTTGTAATAATCGCTTGTTCCAATCAAATATTCTATCATTTTTGCTGGAATTAAAGCGTCATTACTATATGCCCGATTTACTTCATTTATAAAAGCCTTAAGCAAAGGAACATACACAGCATCTTCCTTGTCATAAAGTTCAGACCATTTTTTATTATTCTCCTTTTCAATTTTAAGTCTTTCAAAAATAGGAGTAATTGCTGACCAATATTGAGAAGAACAAGGAGTATTAAACCATTCCTGTCCAAAATCCAGCCGTTGACTAAGTCTACTATGTTTTATAGCTTCATGATTATGCTTAATACTAAGACCAATTTCCCATTTAATATCATTACGCTTTATAAGAATATCACGAACGTCACCTTTAGTTCCTACTCCATCATTTTGAAATTCAAGTATTAATTCGTCTTCATTATTTTCAGTCATAAGTGGTTCTAATTCAAGAATTTCATTAACCGCAGATTTTGCAGACAACTCCAATAAGTTTTGCATATCTTCATCAATGACATTCCAAGCCCTTTCATTAGCGTACAAGCTTGAATTATCATTAATTCGTGTAGTTCTTATGGTAGATAAAGTTTTCTGTAATGTTTTTATCCAAGCATATTCATATGCTCGTCCATGATTATTACTATTTGCACTCATTTTGCAACTCTCTTATTCTTTTTATCCAATGTTATTCCAACAACTTTATCTCCTTCACCTTGCAAAAACATTTTAATAGCAACAGCTATTTCATATGCAAGATTAACAGGAACAGCATTTCCAATCATTTTATAAGCATTGTTGGTTTCATTATAAATAAATTTAAAATCATCGGGAAAACCTTGAATTCTAGCAATTTCTCTTATTGTCATTCGGCGATAAAGATGTTCGGAACCCTTTACAAAACGGCAATCATTAGTATCAAACTTTTTCATTTTAGGAGCTTGAGGATGTAACTGACATTGACGACCTGATGCTTGTACAGTAAATGCTTGTTCATCCCAACCTTTTACTCTATTCCGACTCATAAAAATTGGTGAGTATGCACCTGTAAAATATTCATTATTATTTATGGCTGTAGGATTATGACGATTTTTATATCCAGCAGGTACTGCCGTTTCTTGTAAATCCCAAATAATATCTCTTAATGTTATCTTCTTATTATCGTCTTCTGTTGAGCCTTTAGGAAAAACAAAGTCAATATTTAAATCCTTCCTAAACCCGATATAGAAAATTCTCTTCCGTTCTTCAGCAACACCATAATCTTTTGCATTTACCATTGTAAGAGAAACATTATATCCCGTTTCTTCAAATAAACGAATAATTTTTTGTACGGCTTCACTATTTCTATTAGCCAACATACCGCTAACATTTTCAGCTAAAAAAAATTTTGGACAGAACTCTTTTAAAATTCTTATATAATCATAAAATAATTGCCCCCTAGCATCATTAATTCCTTTTAATGAACCTGCTTCAGACCAAGATTGACATGGCGGACCACCAATTATACCGTCAACTTCTCCAGATATAAATTGGGCAATATCCTCACGAGCTATTTGCCTAATATCTCCCTCTATTAAATGTGTTTTAGGATGGTTAACTTTAAAAGTTTCAAAAATAGAAGAGTCAAACTCATTGGCAACAGAAATGTGGAAACCTGCTTTCTTAAAACCCAAATCTAACCCACCACAACCACTAAATAAGCTAATAACATTCATTTTTTTATTCGTCCTACATATTCAATAAGCAAGCATAGTTCAAATGTTAAGAAAACATCAATGTCCTGTGATATTGTATTTTTTGAGTTTGTACTGCATGAGGCTGCGGGAAATGCCGAGCATTTCGGCGGCGCGCGACTGCACGAAATCAGCCCGCACAAGGGCGCGGCGGATAACCGCTCCTTCGATTTTATCCAAGGTTTCAGCCAAATCCATGGTCGGCGGCAGCAAATCCACCGCGCTTTTGAACTGCGCGTCTTCGTCCTTGATTTCCGGCGGCAGATCCTCAACGCCTATTTCCTTATGGGCGACCATGATCACGCAGCGCTCGACCACGTTCTGCAGCTGGCGGATATTGCCCTGCCATTCGTACCCGTTGAGATAGTTAAGCGCCTCGTTGCTCACGTATTTTTGCGGCATATTGTTTTCCGCGCAAATCTTATTGATGAAATGGGCGACCAAAAGCGGAATGTCCTCACGCCGTTCCCGCAAAGGCGGCATGTTGATTTTCACCACATTGAGCCGGTAAAGCAAATCTTCCCGAAATTTTCCCTGCAAAACGAACTGGTTCAAATCTTCCGCCGTGCTCACCACAATGCGCACATCAACGGGAATAGGCTCCGTTCCGCCCACGCGTTCGATATTCTTGTCCTGCAAAACCCTTAAAAGTTTCACTTGCAATTCCATGGACAAAGCCCCGATTTCACTCAAATACAAGGTTCCCTGGTCCGCCAGTTCGATACGTCCGCGCTTCATGGCGACCGTATCGTTCACCCCGGAACTTTCCTGCCCGAAAAGCTCCACATCGAGGCTTTCTATCGTGAACGCCTTGCAGTTGACAGCCACGAAAGGCATGTCCTTGCGTGGGGAAGCGAAGTGCAAAGCCCTCGCTATGGAAGATTTGCCGGTTCCCGCTTCACCGCAGATCAAAACGGAAGATTTCGATTGCGCAACCCTGTCCACAAGGGCGAGGGTTTCCAATATGGCTTTGGATTTGCCGATGATCTGATGGGAGCTGAAGCGTTCTTCCAAGCTTTCGCGCAAGATTTGGTATTGCCTGTGGGTTTTGGACAATTCCATGGCATTGTGCAAAGAAAGCAGAAGTTCATCGTTGGCGAAAGGTTTTGTTATGTAATCGAAGGCGCCGTGCCGCATGACTTCGACCGCGCTTTCGATACTGCCGAAAGCCGTCATGATGAGCACGGGCAGGCGCGGATAATTCTTCTTCACGTGTTCGAGCAGTTCCTTTCCCGTGATTTTCGGCATCTTCATATCGGTAATCACAACATCGACTTCGGAATCCTCCAAATAGGGCATGACCATTTCAGGGTCGTTGATCGTCGTCACTTCATATCCCTCATCTTCCAAAATAGCTTGCAAGATAAGCAAATAGTTTTTTTCATCATCTATGATCAATACGCGGCCGTTCGCCATAATCCTTCCTCACCTAAAAATATAGTTTTCCGTCGTTTTTTTCTTCCGTGCTTTCATGGGAAACCGGCAGGACAAATTCGACGCAGGCGCCAAGGACAGCGCCGTTTTCCTCCGCATTGCGCAAAGCCAGATTTCCGTTGTGGGCTTTGATTATGCTTTGCACGATAGGCAGTCCGAGTCCCGTTCCCGTATCTTTCGTCGTGTAAAAAGGGTCGAGGAATTGCGAAACATCGCCTTTAAACCCGGTCCCGCTGTCGGTGAAACTCAAATAAACGAAATCGTATTTCTGTTCGCCCCGTACCGTCAGCTTCCCGTCTTTTTTCATAGCCTGCTCCGCATTCACAAAAACATTGTATACGGCTCTGTACAGCAAATCGGCGTCCCCGCGGATACAGAGCCTTTCGGGAAGCAAAACATGAACGGCGATATTTTTTTCCGTAAACGAAGGTTTTAAAAACGCCAGAACCTTTTCCACAATTTCCGTAAGGTTGACTTCATCCTCACCCGCCTTGCGCGGTTTCGCATAGTCCAAAAAGTCCGAAACCGTATTGCTGAGACGTTTTGATTCGTCATAAATCGCCTTGATCAGCTGGGTGCCCGTCTTATCCATATTTCCGCGGCCGATCAAATATTCGGAGCTTGATTTGATGATACCCAAAGGATTGCGGATTTCATGGGCAATGCTCGAAACCATGCGTCCCATGCTCGCCAGTTTTTCGCTTTGGTTGAGTTCCGCCTCAAGCTGTTTCGTGCGCTTGATACGCTCGGAAATGATACGTTCCGCAAGCTTGGCGATGATTTGCAAAAGCACGAACAAAATCAAAACGGAAAGCGTGAAACCGAATAATATGGTCCACTGCGAGCGGATGGCGATTTTATAAAGATCCGTGACGTCCTGCATGATTTCGAGCGCTCCGAGCACGGGTTTTTCTTCTTCGCTGATATTTCTGAACGGAGCCAGATCATAATCGATGGTCAAAGGATACACGGTGCGGAGCGTGAACGTTTCATCGGGCAAATTAGGCGTGAACAGCGCCTGTAAGAAACTCATTTTTGACGTGACTTCAAAGCTGTGCCCTTTTTGTTCAAAGACATTTTTCACCCCTTGGGTGGAAAGGTCCGTATTTTGCAGTTCTTCCTTGTCGGTGGAATACGCGACCATTTCATTCATATCGAAAATGCGTATGGATTCAATGCGCAGACCGTGCATGAGGGAATTGACCACTTCGTCGAGAAGGCGGTACTGATCAGGCTCGGAAAGGGTCACGCGCCCTGAGGCATAGGCGACGGGCAGGGTGAAACGCCGGAAAATTTGCCTGTTCATATTTTCCGCAAGAAGAAGCGCATAGGATTCCTGACTGTTGATCAGACTGCTTCTTGTGTTCGAGGCGATGAACACGGACAGGAAAATACTGAAAAGAATGATGACGACAAAAGAAATCCAGGAAAAAAGCTGCGCAAGCCCCAAGGTTTGCTGACTGACTTTTCTTTTGAACAGCCAGCTGTTGTTAACACTGTTTTTTATGATGATAAGCAGGCGTGAAGACTTCATATTCCGCTCTTGTTTCCGGCAGCCTGCAAACGTTCCATGCGTTTTTTCACAACCTGCCCGTTGCCGTAAAGGGGCAGCGCCTTTTCATAATATTGCAGCGCGTTTTTCTTTTCACCCAAAATTTCATGGCAAAAACCCGTCTGATATAACGCCGTGCCTGTTTCCTTATCGGGCAGGGCTTCAAAACTCAATGCTTTTTCATAAAGTTTTATGGCTTTTTCATACTCGTTTTTATTGAAACTTCCCCTTGCCTGATAAAAATAAACATAAGCGAAATCCGCATCGGTTTTGCATAAAAGCAATAATTCCCCGAGCACGAGCTTCGCTTTTTCATATTGGCGCATTTGCTGATACGCCTGCACTATTTCAAAAAAAACGACTTTTTTCTTTTCTTCGTCCACTTTCACGTTTTGCAGATAATAAAAATGGCTGTTGACGCATTTGTCCCAATTCTTAATGCCGGCATAAAACGTTGTCAGCTTATCATGCACCTGCTCTAAAATTTCTTCCTTGGCGGGAGCGATCAAATATGCCAGTTCCAGAACTTCCCCCGCTTCACGGTATTTTGCGGCATTTTTGCAAATCAGAAAATTCTTTTCCAAAATCGCGAGTTTTTCTTCGGGAGAAAAGGCGTTGCTTACCGTAATCCGTTTCAGCTCCATGACAGCTTCTCTGAAATCTCCGAACAGCAGCTGTGTTTTTATATCACTTTGAATTTCTTCTTTAAAATCGTATTCGTTCGCCTGCACGTCATGGATTTGAATGTTAAAAAGCGTAAGAACGAAAAAAATCAGGCAGAATATCAAACATTTTTTCATATGATGCAATCCTAAAAAAAGGGGAGCGTTTTGTTCCCCTTTATCTTAGCAAACTATGTTTTTTTCGTAAATAGTTTATTATTCGGTATCCGCGCCGTCTTCATCGCCTTTGCCCGTCGGCACCGTATCGTAACCCACAACAGTCGCATTATCGTCAAGGCTCACAAGGCGTATACCCATGGTTGCGCGTCCGTAGGAACTGATTTCCTTTACGCCCAAGCGGATAATCTTGTTGGTGGAAGTGAGCAGGATAAGGCTGTCTTCGTCCGTTACGGGAATGGAGCCGATCACATTTCCGGTTTTGGGGCTTACCTTGAAATTGATAATGCCGATACCGCCGCGGTTTTGCCTGCGGTAAAGCTCGACGCAGGTCCGCTTTCCATAACCCAGTTCGGATATGCTCATGATTTCGGTCGTGTTGTCATCATCTTTTATGGGCAGGCAGCTGACGACTTCATCATTCTTACGCAGGCTGATACCTTTCACGCCGGACGCGCCGCGTCCCATGCTACGCACGTCCTGGCAGGAAAAACGTATGGCCATGCCCATTTTCGTGGCAAGAACAATGGTATCGCTTTCTTCCACCTGGTGCACGGCGATAAGTTCGTCATCATCCTTGATACTCAAGGCTATCAAGCCGCTTTTACGGCATTTTTCGTAAAGGGCGGCGCTTGATTTTTTCACCATGCCGGAACGGGTTGCGAAGAAGAAATGCTGATTTTCCGCAAACTCGCGAACCGTAAGCACATTCGCGACAAACTCCTCTTTTTCCAAAGGCAGGAGGTTGGCTATATGCATGCCTTTCGCCGTTCTGCTTCCTTCCGGAACCTGATAGACTTTCAGTTGGTACATTCTGCCCTTATTGGTGAAGAGGCATAAGTATTGGTGATTTGTGGTGGTAATGAAATCCTGTACGAAATCGTCGTCCCCGGTGTTCAAGCCCGCAATGCCTTTGCCGCCCCGTTTCTGCTGCTGATAATTGCCCAGGGTGGTGCGTTTGATATAACCGCGGCGGGAAAGGGTGATCACGACTTCCTCGTCGGGAATCAAGTCTTCGATATCAATGCCGGAAAGCGCTTCACCCACAACTTCGGTTTTGCGTTCCGTGGCGTAGTTTTCTTTCACCATGACCATTTCATCGCGCATGACGCCGCGCAGAACTTCGCTGTCTTCCAAAACGGACTTGAGATAGGCGATAAGTTTCATGAGTTCGTCAAATTCTTCCTGCAGTTTGTCGTGTTCAAGACCGGTAAGACGCTGCAAACGCATGTCAAGAATGCTCTGTGCCTGAATTTCCGTAAATCCGAACGTGTCCGCAAGTCCCTGCTTCGCAACTTGCGGGGTTTCGCTCGCTTTAATTAAAGCGACAATTTCATCAATAATGTCAAGAGCTTTTAATAAGCCCTCAACAATATGCGCCCGCGCTTCCGCCTTATTCAAATCAAAACGGGAACGGCGGATGATGACTTCCCGCCTATGGTCCAAAAAGCAGGTCAGCGCCGATTTCAAATTGAACAGCACCGGTCTGTTGTTCAAAACAGCCAGCATGTTGATACCGAAAGAAGATTCCATCGGCGTATATTTATACAAGGCATTGATGACCAAATCGGGAATGGTGCCCCGTTTGAGTTCCACTTCGATGCGTATGCCGTTTCTGTCGGACAGGTCCTTAAGATCGGAAACGCCTTCAATGCGTCTGTCATTGACAAGGGCGGCGATTTTTTCCACCAAACCGGACTTGTTCACGGCATAAGGAATTTCAGTAATGACAATGGACTGCGTATTTTTTCCCCGTTCTTTGACTTCCATGCGTCCGCGCATTTTAACAATACCCCGTCCCGTGCGGTAGGCATCCACAAGTCCTTGTCCCGCATAGACCTGCCCGCCTGTCGGAAAATCAGGGCCTTTGACGAATTGCATGAGTTCGTCGACGCCCGTATCCGGGTCATTGATCAAAAGCAGCAGCGCGTCGCAAAGTTCCCCCAAATTATGGGGAGGAATATTCGTCGCCATGCCGACCGCGATGCCGGAAGAACCGTTGACCAGAAGATTGGGGATTTTCGTCGGCAAAACAGTCGGTTCCTGCTCGCTGCCGTCGTAGTTATCCCTGAAATCAACCGTTTCTTTTTCAATATCAGCCAAAAATTCCCCTGCCAAACGGCTCATTCTCACTTCGGTGTAACGCATGGCGGCGGCGCTGTCGCCGTCAATGGAACCGAAGTTGCCCTGACCGTCTTCCAGCGGGTCGCGCATATTGAAATCCTGCGCCATACGCACAAGGGCGTCGTACACGGAATTGTCCCCGTGAGGGTGATATTTACCGATGACGTCGCCGACGATACGCGCGCATTTCTTATGGGCGTTGCGGTAGGTGTTGTTCAAAATGGACTGGGCGAACAGGATACGCCTGTGCACGGGTTTCAAGCCGTCACGCGCATCGGGAATGGCGCGTCCCACAATGACGCTTAAGGAATAGTCCAGATACGATTGGCGCAATTCCTTTTCAATATCGAGTTGCGGAAATAATTCCGTATGTTCTGTATGTTCCATAATTTTTTCCTGTAAAAAAGGATATTAAATATCAAGTTCGCCTGCCTGCAGGGCATTTCTGATGATATAATCGCGTCTTGGTTCGACCCTGTCGCCCATGAGTTCCTCGAAAGCATTGGAAGCCGATTCCGCATTTTCGATATTCACTTGCAGAAGAGTCCGGTTTTCCGGGTTCATGGTTGTGGTCCAAAGTTGGTCGGGGTTCATTTCGCCCAAACCTTTATAGCGCTGAATCTGATATCCTTTTCTGGCTTCAGTAAAGGCTTTTTCCCTCAAATCAAAATAATCGACCACTTCAACGGTGCTTTCGCCGCCTTCCAGTTTGAAAGGAAAAGAACCGCATTCGTTCTTCAGCGCCTGTATGGTTTGTTTCGCGGTCTTATACATTTTCGCATGGAAAAATTCCAAGGCGAGGCGTGTTCTGTGTCCTGACTTGTTTTCAAAAACAACGAATATCCTTTCCTCTTCCTCATGCTCTTCAATTTCAAGATTCACGGCATAACCGCAGTTTCGCATATACTCCGAAACCGCTTCCGGAATTGATTTGTTCCGCGCAATTTCCTCTTCCGGATTTTCTTCTTTTACATTCAGCAAAGAAAGGAACAAGGAGCGCTCAATGCCTGAATTTTCCGCCTCAATCATGCGCGCCTGCAAAAAGTCGATACTTTGCAGAATATTGATCAAATCATTGCCCGCGAAACTTTTGCCTTCCGCGTTTTCAAGACGGACTCCCGTTGAAAGCCGTTCAAACAAGAAATCGTCAAGAGCTTTTTCGTCTTTGAGATATTTTTCAAATTTGGCGGCTTTTTTTTCAATCTTTAACAAGGGCGGCTGGGCTATGTACAAATGACCGCGGCGGATCAGTTCCTCGTATTGGCGGAAAAAGAACGTCAGCATCAAAGTGCGGATATGGGAACCGTCCACGTCCGCGTCGGTCATGATGATTATCTTATGATAGCGGAGCTTGTTGTAATCGGTATCGTCGCCAATTCCTATACCCATGGCGGTTATCATGTTTTTAATTTCCTGACTGGTCAGCATTCTGTCGAAGCGGGTTCTTTCCGTATTCAGAATTTTTCCGCGCAAAGGCAAAATAGCCTGCGTATTCGGGTTTCTTCCGGATTTTGCGGAACCGCCCGCGGAATCACCTTCGACAATGAAAATTTCACATTCCGCGGCATCTTTGCTTTGACAGTCAGCCAATTTGCCCGGAAGCGAGTTTTCAGAAAGCAAACCTTTGCGGCGCACCAGGTCTTTGGCCCGTCTTGCGGCTTCGCGCGCGCGGCTCGCGTCCACCGCCTTGTCGATGATAAGGCGTGCTTCTTTCGGATTTTCACCGAAAAATTCACTTAAGGAAGAATACACGATGCCTTGGACAATGCCGGTCACTTCGCTGTTGCCCAGTTTTGTTTTGGTCTGCCCTTCAAACTGCGGCTGAGGCAATTTCACGCTGACAATGGCGGTCAATCCCTCGCGCACATCATCGCCGGTCAGGCTTTCGCCTTTCATCTTTTTTGTCAAATCGGGCTGTTCTTTAATATACGCGTTGATTGCGCGCGTAAGGGCTGTTTTAAAACCAGCCAAATGCGTTCCGCCTTCAACCGTGCGGATATTGTTTGCGAAGGTATGCACATTTTCTTTGTATGTGGCGTTATACTGCAAGGCGAACTCGACGCTGACCCCGTCCTGCACGCCTTCTTTTTCGATAATGCGGTGCAGCGGCTGTTTTTCGCTGTTCAAATCCTGCACGAACTGATAAATGCCGCCTTCCGCCTTATAAACATGAACTTCATTGGTGCGTTCGTCGGTGCATTCTATTTCGATGCCTTTATTCAGATACGCCAATTCTTCAAAACGCTTGGCTAAAATATCAAAGGAAAATTCATTGGTTTCAAAGATTTGGTCATCAGGAAGAAAATGCACGCGCGTGCCGTGTCCTTCGGCTTCCCCCACTTCAATGACTTCCGTTACCGGCGTTCCGCGTTCATAACGCTGACGGTAGCGTTTTCCGTCCCGTCTTATGGTCACTTCGAGCCATTCGGACAAAGCGTTCACGCATGATACGCCCACGCCATGCAAACCGCCGGAAACCTTATACGCATTGTTATCGAATTTGCCGCCCGCATGCAGTTTGGTCATGACGACCTGCACAGCCGGTATTCCCTCTTTCGGGTGGATATCGACCGGAATGCCCCTGCCGTTGTCGCGTACGGTCACGCTGTTGTCAACATGGAGAATGACTTCTATTTTATCGCAGTATCCCGCCATCGCCTCGTCAATGGAGTTATCCACAACCTCGTAAACAAGGTGATGTAATCCGCGTATGTCCGTACTGCCTATGTACATGGCGGGACGTTTGCGGACCGCAGCCAATCCCTCCAAAATGGTGATGGCTGACGCATCATAATTCGATGTCGATTTGGTATTCATTAAAGTATCTTGACTCATTTTGTCCTCAATATGGATTTTTAATCGTAATAGCTTGTCTGGGCGATTTTCATAGGCATGATGAGAACCATGTATTCCGGATCTTCGCTTCCCGTGATACCGCAGGGACCTTCCGCCGTCGTAAGCGTCCATTCAAGGTCGGCTGATTGGAAATGTCCCAGAAGCTCTATCAGATGTTTGGTCGGAAAAGCGATTTGTTCGATTTTTCCGTCATAGGTCAAATCAAGTTCTTCGCTGGCCGATCCGGTTTCCTGCGCTTGTGCGGACAATACGGCGGTATTGGCTGACAAATTGAAATACGTGCAGCGGTCGTTATCGTTATTGAAAATAAGGATACGGTCAAGCGCTTCCATTGTTTCTTTTTTGTTTACGGTAAGTTTTGACGCGTCTTCGGCATTGAGCTTATTGATGAACAATTTGTAATCGGGATAGGCGGCAAGGGTCCGCGGAACGCTTATATGCTCGGAACCGTCCTTATTTTTGATATGGAAGCGTCTTTCCGTGAAATTGAAATAAATCTCATCCTCACCGAGCCATTTTTTAATTTCCATGATGTATTTCTTTTGCAGCAGCAAACCTTCCTCACCGACTTTTTTCGCTATTTCGTCATTGACAAAGCTGGTGATTGCAAATTGGTGTCCGTTTAAACCGCAGACGTTCACCTTGTCGTTTTCCACGGCTTTCATATACAGGCAGGAGAGAACTTCCTGATCGTCGCTGATACAGAAACCGACGCGGTCGATAAGTTCCTGGAAATAATCGCCCGCCCAAAGAACAGCCCCTTCTTCCGGAAACGGCGGCAGCACTTGGAACCATACGGGATCGGATACGGGAAGCTTATAGGAACGGCGCCCTTGTTCCACGATAAGATTATTGGTTTCGGTATCGAGCCGCAAAACAATCTCCCCGCCGGGCAAACGGCGGATAAGTTCCACAAGAGCCTTGCCGTTTATGCCTATTTGCCCGCTTTCTTCCACTTTTGCGGCGTATGTGCCTGTAAATTCAATATTCACGTCCGTTGCCATAATGGTAATGGTATTGTCCTGCTTCGCCTGAATCCAAACGGAACGGAGATATTGCGCCCCGGCTTTCACGGGAATGATGGAAGCGGCTTTGATAAGCCCGTTGATCACTTCTTCTTTCGTAATTGTTACCAACATAATCAATATATCCTTTATAATATTTTTTAACAATTTTAATTAAGTGTTTGTCATTTTGTTTATAACTCGATTATCTTCTTGTTTTCATTATATAAATTACGAACATTTTAAGGAACAGCCAGGAACATAAGGAACAATTTCATGTTTGTTTCGCATGTTTCATGCTTTTTTGACACTTCATTGTCACTTCTGTTACCAAATTGTTCATAACTTTGTTCGTAACTCTCATTTCTTCAATTTTTTTAATGGAATACACTATTGTCGAGTGGTCTTTTCCTCCAAAAATTTTTCCGATTTCCATATATGTTTCCCCTAAGAGGGTGCGGCACAGGTATATGGACAAATGCCTCGCTTCCGCTATTCTCGGATAGCGTTTCCTGCCTTTGATTTCCTTTATGGTGAAACCGTAATGCTCCGCAACCGTTGCGATGATACTCTCCGGATTTAGCGTAAACACCCGTCCTTTTTCGCTTACGATAAGTTTTATGTCCTGCAGGGAGGGCATTGCGCCCATTTGTTCCTTATAAAGCCTGATATGGTTTAACATATTCTGGATATTGCGAAATCCGGAACTTCTGCGCGCTATGTACAGACATTGCTCTTTGCCGAGTTTCAGTTCCTGTTCGTCCGCCTGTTTTTGTGTATACTGTACTTTGATGTCCAAATCCGGTTCCTGCAGGGTGAATGTCAGACCCTGGCTGACCGCCGTTTCAAAAATTTTGGGCATGGGCAAATCGGTATCCGTATTGCGCAAAAAAAGGATGAGCTGTTTTTTAAGCAGTTTTTCCATGCAGTACAAAAGCTGTTCCTGAACGAAAGCGTCCTCCCGCAGCCGTTGAATATCATCTATTATCAGCAGCTGCTGCGGCATGCCGCCCTGTTCCGCATGCCGTATCAGCCGATTGAGCCGTGTTTTCAGTTCTTCTTTTGTTTGGAACAGCAAATCGCCGCTTTGTATGGCAGTGATATTGCGGGGATATGTTTTTTGCAAAAACGTCATGATATGGCTTTTGCCTGTTTCCGTTTTTCCGTTTATCAATACCGGATTGAACGAAAAATTTTTCTTATTTTCCAGATAATCGCAAATATCGGTCAATAACCGCATGATTTCAGAATTTTTTTGGTTTAAAAGAACTTCTGAAAAAAATTGTTCTTTTTGCAATTATTCTTCTCCGCCATACTTATTTTCATGATTGAGGTTTTTGCGGAAAATCCGCTTTGCGAATTTCACCTTTTTTCCGTATAAAGCTTTTATAGCAAAAATATGCCGTATTGACAAGTTTTTTTTATAAGCTTTATCCCCCTACATGAAAATTTTAAAAAGCTGAAATAGGCTGTTTTGAGGCTTTATATTTTGGCGTGTATTTGCTTTTTTTAAAAATAATGTATTAACCACTTGTTTATACATTAAAAATAAAAAAGTATTTTTTTGCTTTTTTCGGAAATGTTTCGGGTTTGATTTGGTCTTTGAATCGTATTTTGTATGGAAGTCAACTATGCTTATACAGAATACGGCAGGATACGGGAAAGGAAGATACTGAATATGTCAGCGGCGGATATTTTTCGGCGGGTGCAATGCGTATGATGTGAATTGTCCTGCCGTTTCAATACCAGCTTCAATATCGGCGCATTTAAAAACGGTTTCGTTATAGGGTGCTCTCTAATTAACCGCCGTCTTTTTTGAATGGGAAGCAGGACGGCTTGCGCACCGATTGTTTTGAAATTCTAATTTGTCTTATCCGTTTTGTTTGCCATATGTTTTCATTGCCGATATGTCGGATAAATACCATTCTTACCAAATTTCGGTTTGGATTTTCGTGGTCAAGGCTCTTTGAATTAGTTCCTCCTGAGTGACTGTTGCGGAACCGACCTTTTCAACCACAAGACCCGCCGCCAATGTTGCGATATTGCAGGCTTTTTCCTTTTCAAGCCCGACAGCCTCGCAGACCGCCATTGCGGCAATGACCGTATCGCCCGCTCCTGTGACGTCAAAAACTTGTTTTGCGGAACTTTTAATATGGTATCCTTGTTTTTCTTTTTTTGAAAAATACACCATGCCTTCCGCCCCCAAAGTGATGAGCAGGTTTTCGGCTTTCAGCTCTTTGAGCAGCATTTTGGCTGTTTTTTTGATTTCTTTGCTCGTTTTCATGCAAACGCCCGCGAGTTCCTGCGTTTCTTTGGCGTTCGGAGTCAATAAGAAAGCATTTTTATAAAAGCTTTTGTTTTGCGGTTTCGGGTCAATGAATATTTTCGGAGCCGCACATTTCATTTTTTTCGCAGTTTCGTAAATATCTTCTATCAGATTTTGATATAAAAGCCCTTTTCCGTAATCGGACAAAATAACCGCATTATGTTGTTCCAAATATTTTTCAAGATTATGTTTCAATGCAGCCCGAATGGTTTTCGATACCGGTTTTATCATTTCCTCGTCGTAGCGTATGATTTGTTGGTTTCTTGCGAAAATACGGGATTTTACGGTTGTCGGTCTTTGGCTGTCCTGAATGAGCTCAAAATTGACATGCTCGTTTTTCAATAAATTTTTTATGGTTTGCGCATGATAATCATTTCCCACGACAGACAAAATCGTGCAATCCGCTCCAAGCGAGCTTATGTTTCTGGCAACGTTTCCCGCACCGCCGAGCAAATTGCGCTTTTTTTCAATTTTCACAACCGGGACCGGGGCTTCGGGTGAAATTCTGTTTGCGTCACCCTCGTAATACGCATCAAGCATTATATCGCCGATAACCAATACTTTTGCTTGTTCAAGCTTGAAAATATCGTTTTGCATTATTTTATTTCCTTGCTGTCAATGGAAAATACGCTCAGGATATACAACAGTTCGTCTTTATTCCTATATTGTATTTTTATGCTGCCTTTGTCTTCCGTTCCCTTGATAGAGGCTTTCTTATGGAAAATATCTTTCAATTTATTGTCGATATGCTGTAATTTTTCCGGCATAAATTGCTCTTGAGCCGTTGTTTTTCCGGTTTTATCCGCTTCACGTTCCGATAATTCCTTGGGCAGGGTTCCGAATTTTTTCCAGTATTCCAGAATGGTTTCCGTTTCTCTGACGGAAAGTTGATTTTCAACAATTCTTTTTGCCAAGATTTCCTGGTCTTTTTGATTGGTTACGGAAAGCAAAGCCCTGCCGTGTCCCGCCTTGATTGCGTCTTCGGCTATCATGGTTTTGATATATTCCGGAAGCGCCAAAAGACGTAAGGTATTGGCTACATTGGAACGGCTTTTGCCGATTTTTTCCGCAAGTTCCTCTTGGGAGAGGTTATGCGCGTTTTTAAGTTCGTTCAAAGCTTTTGCTTCGTCAATGCTGTTTAAATCTTCACGCTGCAAATTTTCGACAAGGGCTATGGTCATCGCCTCGATATTTGTGTAATTGCGCACAATGACAGGCAGTTCTTCCATTCCGACAAGCTTTGCCGCTCTGTACCGTCTTTCGCCCGCGACGATTTCATAATCGCCGTCTTTTTCAAGTTTGCGCACGATAAGCGGCTGCACGACGCCTTGATTTTTAATTGATACGGAAAGTTCTTTCAAACTTTCATCGTTGAATTGCTTTCGCGGTTGATGAACATTCGCCTTAATCCGGTCTATTTTCACAAGCAGGACTTCATTCTTTTTTTCTTCGGCTGAAATTTGGGTTTCATCTCTGCTGAACAAATGGTCCAAGCCCCGCCCCAATCCTGTATTTTTTTTCATATCGTTCTCAATTATGCGTATGCCGGTTTTTAAATTATTTTACGATTTTTCTTGCTTCAACTTCTTTTGCCAGAGCCAGATAAGCTTCCGCGCCCTTTGATTTTATGTCATAATGCAAAATGGTTTTTCCAAAGCTTGGTGCTTCGGAAAGGCGGACATTGCGCGGAATGATGGTTTTGAACACAAGTTTCGGAAAACAGCGTTCCGTTTCGGCTTTAACCTGTTTCGCCAATTTGTTTCTTGAATCATACATGGTTAAGATAACGCCGAGCACATTAATATCGGGATTGAGTTTTTTCTTTACCGTTTCATATGTTTGTAAAAGCTTGACTATGCCTTCGAGGGCGAAAAATTCGCATTGCAGCGGAATGACAAGTTCTTCCGCGAAACAAAGGGAATTGAGGGTGATAAGACCGAGGGACGGAGGGCAGTCCAAAATGATATAATCGTATTCGTCTGCTAAAGGACTGAGCAATTCTTTAAAGAAATATTCCCTTTTTTCCTTATCCACCAATTCAAGTTCCAAAGCTGCCAAATCCGTTGTCGCCGGAAGCAGGTCCAAATAATCGATGTCGGTTTTCAGAATTGACGATGACAGATTTTCATTATCGACCAAGGACGTATAGAGGTCATATCCGGCATTTTTTCCGTCCATTCCGAGTGCGCTGGTTGAATTAGCCTGCGGGTCGCAGTCGACGAGCAGCACTTTTTTTTCCATAAGAGCCAAAGAAGCGGAAAGATTCACGGAGGTTGTCGTTTTGCCGACACCGCCTTTTTGGTTTGCTATCGCGATTATTCTTGCCATTTTTCACTCCTTGCAAAAAGCAAAATAGGCGAAATTCATATTTTTTGCAAGCGATGTTTCACGTGAAACATTTTTTTATAAAAATCACAATGGAAATTGTTTCACGTGAAACATTTGAAAAAATAGAAATAAAAAATACCCTGTCAATATGCTATGGGTATGAAATAAAATAAAAAAATCAGAGTGTTAGTCAATGTCGCTCATGGAGGTCAAGGCGGAAAAATGAACGCCGCAGCCTGCTAAAAATGCGATAATCGCTAAAATAACAGAAGCGGATGTTGAAAATAAGGTTCCGATTGAATAAGCGATTACTCCCTAACATATGCTCAAGATAAGCATTAAAAGTAAATTTAAAACCGGAATAAAAATAGTAACCAGAGAACAGACAAATGCCGCGCAAAGCAAATCCAAGACTGTGTATAAAAACGATGGCAACATCAATAAAAAAAGTTCGGCAAATACGATGGTTGCGTTATCTTCGTTTATCCGTGCATTTGTTATTCCTCTTTTTCACCGACCGGAAGCGCCGCAAGATAAGGTTCCGCAAACGCTTCAACGACTTTGAGGCTGTCTTTGTTGATAAGGCTTGTGAAATCTTCCGTGTCTTCGCCTGCGGGATTGTCCATGGCAAAAAAGTGGGCGTAATCGGATAACCGTTTATATCGGCTTCGGTTATTTATACAATCATGCCTTATTTTCTTTCGCCCAGCTGTCTTTCAGCGTCACGGTGCGGTTGAAAACCGGTTTTTCTTTTGTGCTGTCCTTGTCCACGCAAAAATACGCCAAACGTTCAAACTGCACTTTTTCACCGACCGGAAGCGCCGCAAGATAAGGTTCCGCAAACGCTTCAACGACTTTGAGGCTGTCTTTGTTGATAAGGCTTGTGAAATCTTCCGTGTCTTCGCCTGCGGGATTGTCCATGGCAAAAAGGTGGTCGTACAAGCGCGCTTCAATGGGTTTGGCATGTCTTGCGCTCACCCAATGAATGGTTCCTCTGACTTTTCTGCCGTCGGGTGATTTTCCGCCCTTGCTTTCAGGGTCATGGATGCAGATAAGTTCTTTGATGTTGCCGTGTCCGTCTTTCACAACCTCTTTGCACGTGACGTAATAGGCATAACGCAAACGGACCTCGCTGCCCGGTGAAAGACGAAAATATTTCTTAGGCGGATTTTCCATGAAATCGTCACGTTCAATGTACAGTTCACGGCTGAAAGGCACCTGCCTTGTTCCGTACCGCTCGTCTTCCGGGTGCAGCGGGCAGTCAAAAATTTCTTCCTTATGCTCGTCGTAATTTTCAATAATCACTTTTATAGGGTTGAGCACAGCCATAAGGCGCGGGGTAACGGCGTTCAGATGCTCACGCACGCAAAATTCAAGCAAATTATAGTCGACCATGCTGTCGGCAGCCCGTGCGACACCGATTTTCGCACAGAAATTGCGGATGGATTCCGGCGTGTACCCGCGGCGGCGCAGTCCGGAAATAGTAGGCATGCGGGGGTCGTCCCAGCCGCTCACGAAATTGTTTTGCACCAAGTGAATGAGTTTGCGCTTGGAAAGCATGACATGGGTAAGGTTTAAGCGCGCGAACTCTATCTGCTGAGGGTGGTAAAGATCCAAAGCGTCCAAGACCCAATCGTACAATTCGCGGTTGTTTTCAAATTCCAGGGTACAAATGGAATGAGTGATGTTTTCAATGCTGTCTGAAATGCAGTGGGTGAAATCATACATGGGATAAATATGCCATTTATCGCCGGTTTTGTGGTGGTGAGCATGACGTATGCGGTAAAGGGCGGGGTCGCGCATGATGATGTTCGGGGAAGCCATATCTATTTTAGCCCGCAAAACCATTTGTCCGTCGGCAAACTCCCCTGCCTTCATACGTCTGAAAAGGTCGAGGTTTTCCTCAACGGAGCGGTTGCGGTAAGGGCTTTCTTTGCCGGGCTCGGTAAGCGTGCCGCGGTATTCGCGAATTTGGTCGGCGTTCAGTTCACAAACATAGGCTTTGCCCCGTTTGATCAGCTCTTCGGCAAGTTCATACAGCCTGTCAAAATAATCGGAAGCGTAATGGATGTCGCCCGCCCAGCTGAAGCCGAGCCATTTCACATCTTCCTGTATTGAATCGACGTATTCGGTATCCTCTTTGACCGGATTGGTGTCGTCAAAGCGCAAATTGCATAATCCATTATAATCTTTGGCAATTCCAAAATTCAGACAAATGGATTTCGCATGTCCGATATGCAGATATCCGTTCGGTTCCGGCGGAAAACGAGTATGGACACGGGCGTTGAAACGTCCGTTTTCATTGTCCTGATTGATTCTTGTGCGGATAAAGTCAGTGCCGGCTTTTTCTTTTTCGTCCAAAGTGCTCATGTTTGCCTCATAAAAAATAGGATATTGATAACCATAACGGATTATTATGAAAAAGTCTATTTAATAAAAAAGCGAAATTTAGTCAAATCCAATGTCCGATACGGGGGCGATACACGCTGCGATAATTGCGGATAAGCGCAGGGAAAATGGTTATCCGTAAAAAAATGAAAAAAATTTTCGGAAGAAAACCGCATGAAAATTTGTATGAAAAATATAACAGTGTATAATCATTGATAAAAAAAATAAGCGAAGGGCACGGAAAAAACCCTGTCAAGATAGTGTCTGCCTGTCATATCCCCATACTCTGTCTGTCAAATGCATAAAAAACCCGAAAAGGGCATGCTAGAAGATAAAAAAACAAATTGCAAAGGAAGAGAAATGACAATACCGAGTTCGCTCCTCATACAAGAAATAATGCATTATGAAGGTTTTTCGGCAGGTCCTGTTTTAAACCGCCTTGGCATGCCCTGTATCGGTTACGGTTTTCCGTTATGGGAAGAAGGCTTGTCCATCGTGCACGGAAACACAAAAATAGCCAAAGCCGTAAAGAACAATCTTCCGAACGGATACGGAGGCATAAACGAAAGCGTGCGGGGCATATTGGCGGAACCTCTCGCCATAACGGAAGAACTTGCGAAAACCTTGCTGGAACAGCGCCTGCTGTTCAATTCGCAGGAACTTGCGAAATTGTTTTCCGGTTACCGGCATATGCAGAACAAATGCGCACATGCGGTTCTGCTGCCTGAAAGCGGTTTGGCGCAGTATGAAACGCATGTCATTATCCGGAACCGAAGTCAGAAAACCGAAAAGAGCAAAAAAAAAAATCACGGAACAACATGCGGACAGGCGAAACCGGCAAAAAAAGAAATGCAAAACAGTAGCGAACAAATTCCGCATCCTGCATTTTTGAGGTCTGCGTATTCAAGTTCGGCTAACTTCGCCAACGTTCCTTTTTTTCCGCGGGCAAAAGCGGAAAGAGGCGGTGTTTCCGTCCGTTTCGGCGGCAGGAAAAAGCCGAAAACGGCAAAAACGTATTCCTATGTGTTTCTCACTGAAGAGGAGCAGGCGCTTCTGCGTCTGGACAGCGTGCTTTTTGCCAGTCACCTCTTAGGCTTGGAGATAATGAAGCGGATGCATGAATTTTTCTTCGCTCTCAGGCAGGAAAATTACAATGAAGCCGCAAACCAGCTGCTCCTGCACGGCGCTTCCGGCTATCTGGGGGCGGTGGTGTCTGTTCTGGCACGGCGTATCCGCGAGGGAAGCCTGGATTTGCAGGATATTTTCGTGCAGAAAGAACCGGTTCCCGAAATGCTTTTGCACCGAAAAACATCACGGAACCATAGGGAAAAATTTTTCCAGAACAGCCAGAAACAAATGCAGGAAAGCCTTTATGTCCGATAATCCCGTAACAATAAAGAAAGACGGCACAATCACCCTGCAATATTCACGGGAACAAGCGAAAAAATTGTATGCGAACGTGCATAAGGCGTATTACGCCTTCCTGCGGGAACAGGCTGAATGTCAGGAACTTCCCGTAAAAAGCGCACAGGAACTGGCGGAAGAAATTCCGTTTTTTGAAGCCATGCCCGTAAGTCAGGATATCGAAACCCTGCTCAAACATGACCTTTTTTATTTGCTTGTTTACGGTATGAACAGGAAAGATATGGATAACGACTGGCTTTTCGAGCGCTGCCGCGAAGTGCAGGAAACGCCGGACAACCGCCTGGACCTATGGGCGAGGGAACATTACAAATCAACCATTATCACCATCGGTCTGACAATACAGAATGTTTTGCGGAATCCGGATATCACCGTGGGCATTTTCAGCCATACGCGTCCCATCGCCAAAGCGTTTTTACGGCAGATTAAACGCGAATGGGAAACAAATATCCTTCTGCAAACCTATTTTCCGTTTATCGCGCCGCCGGAAAAAAGCGAAGCGAGAACACGCACATGGAGCGAAGACAGCGGGCTTATTGTCAGACGCGGCGGCAACCCGAAAGAAGCCACCATTGAAGCATGGGGGCTTGTGGACGGCCAGCCCACCGGAAAACATTTCTCCCTGCTTATTTATGACGACGTGGTGACATTGGAATCCGTCACCACCGCGGAACAAATAAGAAAAACAACGGACGCGTGGCGGCTTTCCCTGAATTTGGGGGCGAGAGGGGGAAATTTGCGCATGATCGGCACGCGCTATCACGCTTCCGACACCTATCATCTGATCATGGAGCAAGGCAGCGTGATTCCGCGCATACACCCCGCGACGGCGGACGGGCAGGCGCAAAGCAAACCTGTTTTCCTCAGCGAAGAGGTTTTAAGAAAGAAACGCCGTGATATGGGCGCTTATGTTTTCGCCTGCCAGATGCTGCAAAATCCTTTGGCGGACAACGCCATGGGCTTTCAAAAATCATGGTTTCAAACCCTGCCGGGCGGTACGGAAATGAAACCGGGCTTTTCCGCCGATATGAACCGTTACATCCTGGTTGACCCGGCGTCAAGCAAGAAAGAAGGGTCGGATTTTACGTCGATGTGGGTGATCGGGCTCAATCATGACGGCTTTTATTATGTGCTTGACGGCATACACGACAGGCTGGCGCTGCACGAACGCGCGCAGGCGCTTTTTACCCTGCACCGCAAACACAGACCCCTGGCTGTCGGGTATGAGCAATACGGAATACAGGCGGACATCGAACATATCAAATACTGCATGGAACAGGAAAATTACCGTTTTTCCATCATCGCTCTTGGCGGGGCGATGGCCAAGACCGACAGGATACGCCGTCTTGTTCCTATTTTTGAACAAGGCAGGATATGGTTTCCGCACCGTTTGATTTGCATGAAGTCGGACAGGACGGTATCGGATTTGGTGCAGGATTTTTATAAGAACGAGTATTTGAATTTTCCGGTGGCGGAACATGATGACATGCTCGACTGCCTTTCAAGGATAGTGGACGGCAAACTCGGCGCTGTTTTTCCTGCAGGCGTTGAAAAGCGGTCAGTGAACGGGGAAGCGTTTTTCGCAGGATAAAAAGTATGGAAAAAACATGCTACCGGACACTTCGGGCAAAAAGCGCCCCGCAAGAAACAAAAACGGAATTTTGGGAGCAATTTCAAAAAGACAGGCTTAATCCCATTCTGTTTTTCGACGGCGAAATACCCGATTTTGCAAATTTCAGCGCATGGCTTTCGGCAAAAGACAAAGACGCGCGTTTTGTAACGGGCGGTACCGGGGAAGTCAAAGCCCTCTATTGGCTGAACAACCCCATAGGCAAAAACGCGATGATACATTTTTGTTTTTTGCGTAAGGCGTTTGGCGAGCAAGAGGCGATAGGGATCCATGTGGTTGAGAGCCTGCTTCACTGCAAAAACGGCTCCGGGGAATATGTGCTTTCGGCTCTTGTCGGCATCACTCCCAAACCGTACCGTCATGCGCTGGCGTTCATCCGAAAATTGGGCTTCCGTATTGTCGCGGAACTGCCGCAGGCGTGTTATTTCGCCCGGCAAAACACCTATGAAAATGCTCTTGTCAGCATATTGACCAAAGAAGAAATACCAACAAAGGAGGTTCAAATGGGCGGAGGAGGAAAACATTATTCCGCGCCTGTTGCGCAGGAAGTGGAAATTCCCGCGCCGGCGCCTGTGGAGGCGGATCAAAGCGTAAAGGAAGCGGCTGATGAGGAAAGACGCAGGCGCGCCGGTGCGTTCGGGCATTCAAAAACCGTTCTTACGAGCGGTTCGGGTTTGACAAGTCCCGCAAACAGTCAAAAAAAGACCTTGCTCGGCGCGTGAGAGGGAAACTGCTGCCATGGAAAAAGAAAGAGATTGCGTCCGGCACGTATTGAGGCGTTTTCATGAACTGGAAAAGGAAAGGCGGACATGGGAAGGGCAATGGAAGGAAATCAGCGATGTGATGCTTCCAAACAAAGGGAAATGGTCGGAAGAAAATCATAACAAAGGCTATAAGAAGCATGGGAATATCGTGGATTCGACAGCCCTTTACGCATTGCGGATATTGGCTGCCGGCATGCACGGCGGGCTCAGTTCCCCCGCCCGCCCTTGGTTTCGGTGTTCTTTGAAGGACAAGGAACTGGAAAATGCCGAGGGTATAGGCAAATGGCTGCAGGATACGCAGGAACGCGTGCATGCGGTGCTTTCGGGTTCTAATTTCTATCCGACGGTGCATGCCCATTATGCGGAATTGGCGGCGTTCGGCACCGCCTGCTTTTTGATTGAGGAAGACCGGGACGAAGTGATACGCTGCAGAAATTTAACCGTCGGCGAATACTATCTGGACTGCGACGCAAAAGGGCGGGTAGACACGCTTTACCGCACAATAAGCATGACGGCGCGGCAAATCGTCCAGCGTTTTGAAACGTATCCGGAACGGATAAGGGAGTCGGCTGAAAAAGACAGCGTGCAGGTCTTTGCCGTGCTTCATGCCATCGAACCTCGGAAAAATTGCGACCCCGATAAAATCGACGCCCGCAGCCGGCGTTATGCGTCCTATTACGTTCTGCTCGGACAAGGGAATTTTCTTTTGGAGGAAGACGGATATGAGGAATTTCCCGCTTGCTGCCCCCGCTGGGATGTGACCGGGCAGGATGTGTACGGCAGGGGTCCGGGCATGGACGCTTTACCGGATGTGAACATGCTGCAGCGTATGCGTCAGGACGGTTTGGAAGCGTTGGAACTGGAAATAAAACCGCCGATGAATGTTTCCAATTCGCTGCGGAATCAAGGCGGGCAGTTTTCGCTCCGTCCCGG
>ERZ778518.886-NODE-886-length-24845-cov-7.929730_pt1 | contig 24845 bp, 19 predicted proteins | sample MGYA00510340_ERZ778518 | MGnify/ENA primary metagenome ERZ778518 (study PRJEB29527, sample SAMN07138967) | mouse gut metagenome | material: feces | host: mouse | place: China:Nanjing | collected 2016-01-25 ...
AGCGGATGCGAAGAATGCCATATAGTCCTCCATTTCTCCGGGATATTCCCGGGCATAAAAAAGTGTCTTCGACACCTCAACCCCCTAGCCCCCATTCATGGGGGAATTAGGGGTTCCTTTTTTTATCGTTTTCCTGCATAATGTTCTCATGAGCGTACTACAGGATATTTTTAGAGACCATTATGAAGAAATGATTTATACATTACACCCACGTCAGTCTGTGATAGAGAACGTGGATAAAATGATCAACTGTGGTGACCCTTCTTTTGGCGGGGCCATGTATGGCTACCCCCACTGTGGAAAGCTAAAATTTATTCCTTTCCGCTGCCACAGCCGCTTCTGCCCTACCTGTGGGAATCTCTACGCCATGCAGCGCACTACGTCCATGTCCTTTAAGCTGGTCAATGTCACCCACCGTCATTGTGTTTTTACCATTGATGAACAGCTCCGGGAGTTTTTCCTGAATGACCGTTCTCTCCTTGACTGTCTCTTCCATGCCGTAAACAGCGTTGTCTCCCGTATGTTTTTTAAACAGAATAAGTCCATGAACTTTACTCCCGGTTTCATCATGGTACTCCACACCTTTGGCAGAGATTTGAAGTGGAACCCTCACATACACTGCCTTATTTCTGAAGGTGGTTACAGCGATAATGGTTTCTGGCGCAATATCAATTACTTCAACTATACCTACCTCCGCAATGCTTTCCGCACTGCACTGCTGGGTGAAATGGAATCCAAAATCGGTCCCTCTTTCAAAAAGGTAAAGTCCCGTTGTTACCGGGAACACAAACACGGTTTCTATGTCTATGCCAAGCCAACTAAATGCGACCCCGGAACCGCCATAAAATACATTGGGCGCTATCTGGGACGTCCTGTTATTGCCACCTCCCGGATTGACAAATATGATGGCGACTTTGTCACCTTCCATTACAACCGCCACGAAGATGATGCCTATGCCGAAGAAACGCTTCCTGTTATGGAGTTCATAGAACGTCTCATCCGGCATATCCCGGAAAAACATTTCAAAATGATCCGCTACGGCGGCATTTATGCAAGGCACCGGGAAATTGATAAAAAACTTCACAGGGCCATTTCCCGTGAAAAGCACCACATTTTCAGAAGCTTTAATCAGTGGCGCACTGCCATCCTCTCTGCTTTTGGCTATGACCCACTGAAATGTGAATGTGGCGCAGCCATGCTGTTTTTAGAACTCTATTTTAACCACAAGCGTGTTTCTCTGGAAGAACTGTACGAGAAAGCCATGTCCCGTTCTCGTGGAAAAAGGTCGTCTGCATAGCTTCCTTAAATCCCATTCCCGTGGTATACTCCTTTCAAAGGAGGCTTTGCTTATGAACCCAAACACAGAGAAACTACGCAAAAAATACATGGATAATCCACCCGAAGGTATGACATCCGAGGACATTCGCCGCATGAGCGGGGATAACCTTCTGGATATGGATTATTTCTTAAATGAAGATGACTTATTTGATGATGAGGCTGGAGTGGAAGGTTTTTATATCTTCTAAACCGTGTCGTCTTATCGTTGTTCCCAGACAGGAGTTTATCTAACATATGTTCGGTAAACTCCTGTTCTTTTTTGTGTTTCCAAAACTCGGAATTTCCTATAAAGCAAAAAAGGGTGTACCGCAATGAGGTTTTTCCCTCTATTGCGATACACCCTTATGTGTGCGGCAGATCCTATGTCCAGTTCTTTTTCATACTTTATGTTGTGCATTTCCTTATATCTCTCTTTTATCATTTAACCATTCACTTTTTACCGCTTTACTCATATACGAACACGGAACCCCCTATATTATCACGAAAATTCCCAGCGGGTTTCCGTGATAATACAGGCAGTTTCCGTGTTCGTATATGGGGTTTTGCCTGCGAGTATCGACTTTTGCGTGATAGTATCGAGTTTTGCCTGTTTGTATCCGAGTTTCCGTAATAACAACCGACTTTTACCTACGAGTATACACTCTTTTGTATTATTCTCTATCTTCTCCGATTACATTTGAAAGATATCCTTGTTACTCCTGAGTCACAGTACAGAAACCAGAGCTGGATTGTATTTCTCTCTGTGTGCGTTCATTAAATTCCGCTTGACTATATTTCTCAATGCCAGTCAGTGTTCCATTCCCGGAGGCATCAGGGTGGGCAAAGTCACGGACTGTATAAATTTAATCCGTTGCCCGTGCTCTCTCTACAATACAAAATATTATTCTACGGTTTCAATGGAGTCCACAATGCTCATTCCGGCAATCTTTCTTAGCGGAATACAGGTTGCCAGCAAACAGGCTCCGATGGATAGAACCGTAGCTTCGGCAATCGGCAGAACAGGGATAGAAACCAACTGAATCGTGTCGGTAGTCGCAGCATTTACAAAAATTGTGCAGATATAGCCAACGATATTTCCAATTACCGCCGCAATCATGCCATAGTACGCGCCCTCCCACAAAAATGTTTTGTAAAGGCTTCCCGCACTCATGCCAATAGCGCGCTGCATACCGATTTCCATAACGCGAGTATGAATATTTGTGTAAACAGTATTGATGATATTCAAAAGACCAATCAGACCAACAAACAAAATCAATCCCCATGCCAGCAATCGTATCTGTTCAAAACTTTCTTCTAATTGCCTGTCTGTTTCTTCATAGGACAGGTAGGTTGTGCCGGGGATGTCCTGACAAATTTTCTCTGCCACAGCGTCAAATAATTCCCGGTCAGCATCCGCGTTCAAGGTAGGACACATTTCATTATAAATAGCCGTGCCTGTCAGTTCGGAATAGATACAATCTGACACTATCACCTGAACACCGTTTGTAAATCCGCTGTTCCCTACGCTTACATATCCGTCATATCCATCCAATGTTGCAATGATCGGAATGTCCCGGCCAGCCACGGAAATTGCATCACCTGCCGCAAAACTTGTTCTTTCCAGTTCCGTTCCCCCATAGTTTAACGCCAGCGGATTTCTCACGATACACGCCTTGCCGGATTTCAAAAGGGTTAAATCTTCCGCTGAAAGTTCGCTGCCCATGAAATAATCCCAATAGTCGTCATTCAGTCCAACTACCTGAAATGTTTCTCCCGGCTGTAATTCAAATCCGAGCGCAATATCGGATATTTGCCCGGCATCGTCTGGCTTATAAAGCAAAAATTGTATTGCTGCCACCGAACTTACAGCACTATTTTGACGTAACTCTTCCAAATCGTCAGCAAAAAATCCTACCGTTTCATTCACGATAGAATAATCCCCTAAATGATTATCCTCCATGCCGCTTGCCGTATTTAACAATGTGGTAAAACTCTGCAAGGCAATAAATACGGCTATGCTCATAACCAATGAAAGGACGGTAATTGCTGTACGGCCACGATTGCGCTTCAAATTCAACCGGGCATAATAAGCCTCAAAATTGCGGATTGTCTTTGATTTGCGATTTCTCCGCTTAACCTTTGTATTCCAGCCCGACATGGCAACCGTAGGAGGTACTTTTGCCGCATATTTAGCAGCCGGTATTGCTGCCATAAACGCAAAGAACAGTGTGATTGCAGCACTTATAACGAGAAACGGTACTTTACCCGTACTATTTGCTGAAATCAGGTTTTGCAATTCAGATGTATTTTGCACCATAAATATTTCAGGTGATAAAAAGCTTGTTGCCATTATAATGATACCTTTCGTTGACAAAAGACCAACAATCATACCAACTGGAATGCCGATCAGACACAAAATCAATATCTGTAAAGATACAATGCTGTAAAGCTGGCTCTTTTCACTTCCAATGGCTCTTAGTACGCCATATCCCTTAATGCGTTTGGACACAGATATTTTCAGAATATTATAAATAACCAACCCAGCCGCCAGAAGAATGAGAACACCCACCATGACGCCAGCAGCAGCCATAAACGAAAAACCCGAACCGCTGTTTTCAGAGTTTTCCTGGCTGTCGAACCGTATTCCGCAAGCCTGCAAATAAACCTGATTATAGGATGTATCAAGTTCATGTATCTGGAATTTCTGGATTACGTCATTTACCGTATTTTGAAAGCTTCGCTTATCGGCTGTACGGAAGTCCACTTTGTAATATAGGTATTCTTCCGGCAACAGCTGTTCGGCTGTATCTGTTCCAACAATCCCTGTAATTCCGCCATAAGAATATCCAATATAATTACTTTTCGTGATGCCTACAAGGACAAAATCGGCAGTAAATTCAATGGATGGAGCAATATCATGCCGTAAGGTTTTAGAAACAGGCAATGAAATAGTATCTCCTACTTTTCCATCAAATCCGAGAAATTTAAGCGCATCTTCTGACAATGCGATCTCCATCGCCTGTTCTGGCAAACGTCCCTCTTGGATTTGTGAAATAGCAGGATAGGCGTCGAGGCTGTTACCGACATATTCCACAAGACCGAGTGTGAGCTGGTTGTTTAAGTCTATGGTTCCTAAACTGATAGATGCGCCAATATAGGAAAAGCGGGCATCCTCTTTCAGTTCAGAAAGCTGTTCTTCGGACATTTGAAGAAAAGTAGCGTATTTTTCCCCGTTAATCGTAATAGCCTGCTGCTGCCTCATGGCATTTAGAACACCGATGGACTGCCCTATAACCGTTGTTGTAACTGTGGAGAGAATAACAGCTATTAAAATCAGAATGGATGTGACCTTTTGAGCCAGTAATTCTTTCCATGCAAGGACGCGATAAGATTTCATTTTGCTGTCACCTCCGAAAGAACACCGTCTACAATTACAAATTGCCGGTCTGCCATTCCCGCTATACGGCTGTCATGGGTAATGACAACAAGGGTTTTTCCCAACTTTTTCCATATATTTTCCAGCATCCCCATAACTTCGCCGCCGCTTTTGCTGTCCAAATTCCCGGTCGGTTCGTCAGCGAAAATAATATCAGGTTTTGCAATCAGGGCGCGGGCAATCGCTACACGCTGCTGCTGTCCTCCTGAAAGCTCATGGGACAAGTGAGTAAGGCGGTCATGAATACCCAGCAAATCCGTAAGCTGCTTTAGATACGCTTCGTCCGGCTGCTTTTTGTCTAACAGCAAGGGCATAATAATGTTTTCCTTTGCGGTCAGAACAGGGAGCAGATTGAACTGCTGGAAGATGAAACCAATGCGCTGACGGCGAAAAGCAGACAGTTCCTTGTCAGTAAGTCCGTATATGTCTTTTCCATCGTATGTCAGGCTGCCGGAGGTCGGTTTGTCCAGCCCGGACAACAGATGGAGCAAGGTGCTTTTCCCGCTGCCGGACGGTCCCATGATAGAAATAAAATCGTTTGACGCAATTTCAAGATTGACATTATCCAGCGCAACGACACGGCTTTCACCGCTTCCATAGATTTTTGATAGTTCTTTTGCTTCAATGTTCATAAAAATACTCTCCTTATTTGTAGTCTAAGGAGAGTGTAAAATAGAAATCTCAAAAATCGCTCAAGATTTAAAATTTATTTGGAAAGAAGCAGTAGCCATTGCGCCATAACCTTGTCTGTTTTCCAGTGCCAGTGTTCCTCCATGCTTTCGGCATAGCGTCTGGCTGCTGTATAATCCCATGCCAAAGTGTGCGGCATCTTCTTTCATTTTTCCAAATGGTTTCGGGCCGTTCTGTATCAACTCCACAGGATAGCCGGGGCCGTCGTCTGTAACCAACAGAAGCAAAACAATACCTTGTCTTTCCAGCTGGATGATGATTTTACTTTTTGCAAACCGGGCCGCATTTCCAATCAAATTTTCCGCGACAGTCAGAAACAATCCATGATCTAATTGCGTTGTCCCATTATCAGGCGCAGAAATGGATAGTTCTAATGTTCCTGCAAGAAGTTTTGCTGTATCTTCTAATTCGGAACGCAATAGAGAATAAGGACATTCACTTAACCGCACCGGCATTTGCTCTAACCTCTGTATGCTGCTCATGGCCTCTACATACTGTTCAATGCGCAGGATATAGCTTTCCAGCCTGTCAATGGCCTGCTGATCTGCCGTACCCTTCCGCAGTAGTTTTACAGTTCCCTTTAAGACCGTAATCGGATTGCGTAAATCATGGGAAAATGCGGCATTTAGCCGTTTACGTTCTTCTGCCTGCCTCCATAGCTCCTGATTTGATTTCAAAAGTTCTTCACGCATTGTATCAAAGGCGGCGCAGAGCTGGCCTAATTCATCATCAGAGTGAACCGGCATGGAAAAGTCAAGGTTGTGGTTCTGAACCCTTGCGATACCATTCCGTAGTGCGGCAATCGGCTGTTTTAATTTGATACGGTAATATAGGACGCCAGATAGAGCCAGTCCGCCCATTGGAAGAACAATGTAGGACACCATTTGAACGATATCAAGCATTCTCAATATTCTTTTCTGTGATGTCGTTGGTGCTTCCAAATTAACGATTGAGCCATCTGATAAAATTTCAACCCCACCGGCAGGAAAGGTTTTGCTTACCAAATTGCATATCAGAAAAATTAGCCCTAATAGCAGGAGAGCCAGCAAAACACAGGAAGCAGACAAGATAAGAAAGGATTTCTTTAATCCCATATTTTTCAAGCGTTCCACCGATAACCACACCCCCAAACTGTATCAATATAGCTATGAAGCGTACAAGCAGCCAGCTTTGCCCGAATTTTTCTGATATGCTCCATGACAGTATCGCTGTTGCCTTCGCCGTCAAGCCCCCACACCGCTTCATAAATCCGCTCCCGGTCAAATACCTGTCCGGCGTTCAGCGAAAGCAACTCCACAATGTCAAATTCCCTTTTTGACAAAGAAACAGGCGCTTCGGCCACTGTAACAGTGCGGGCCGAATAATCAATCGCCAGCTCATCAAAAAAACGAACGACTGTCTTATTCCTATGTCTTTGCTCTCTCCGTAGATGTGCGGCAACTCTCGCCCCTAATTCATCCAGATCAAAGGGTTTGACGATGTAATCATCCGCCCCCACCTGAAATCCAATAATTTTATCCGCTGCTTCTATTCTTGCTGTCAGAAAAAGAATAGGGCTGGCAATATGTTCCCGGATTTTCTGGCAAAGGGTCAGCCCGTCCATGTCCGGCATATTGATGTCGAGCAAAATCAAATCCGGCTGCTTTGCTAACTTTTGAAGTGCTTCCTTTCCGCCGTAAGCGGTCAGCACTTCGTATTGAGAGGAAAAGTAGCTTGCCATTGTGTCTACAATTCCCGGTTCATCATCTACGATAAGAAGTTTCTTCTTCATTGCTATAACCTCGATTTTCGCTTGTGTCACTCCATTGTATCATCTAAATCTCAAAAACCGCTCAAACCAGCACAATTATTTGTCCGTAAATTGTGGCGGTAGCCTGCAGCTCTGCTCTTACATATTATATTTCTATCCATACCGGAATACAAACGGCAAAGTATGAATTATAAAGTTTAAAAGAAAACTTTACCCCAGCCTGTGTATTGCAGACCATACATTCACTTCCATGATGGTGTAGTATCTCCTCTGTCATTCCATCTCCCTGAACGTGCCGGCCATTCCCCCGACAAGGCTCCTCTGGCGCTGCATATAGGATTTCAGATTTTCCGTGCTTTGCCTGTATGCCTCCCGGACTGTTTCCGGGTTATCGAAATGTTCCATGACTGCACTGGCGGCACAGTACCCGCTCTCCATCCCGACAACGCCCTCGCAGTCAATGACATACCTTGCGCCCTCTGTATCATTCTTCTGCCCGTGCAGGCAGACTTCCACAAACCCGTCCTTTTCCGTGCAGGATAGGGCCGCCATGCCGTCCCTGACCTCTGCGCCGATCTCCTTTGCTTTCCCCGCAAGCCACCCGTCAAAATGGCTGCGCCATACATTCAGCCCCTCCTGCTCGAAGCGGTATTCCTTCCCCGCGTCATTTGTGAATACCATGCCCCTGTTATCTGTCGGGGTACACATGGCAGACTCCGGCACGGCCTCCCCGAAATACTTCTTTACAAGCTCCATTGATTTCTTTATCAGCACGCCCGAACAGGACTTGTACCTTGGCATTTTGAATTTTTCCACCAGGAGAACCTTATAGCCTTTTTCCGCTAAAGCCTTGGCAGCCGTGCATCCCGCAGGCCCCGCCCCGACCACTATCACATCATACATCCGTATATCTTCCTTTCCGCTGTTTCCTGTTACTTCGGCAGAATACCGTTCCCGCTAAAGCAAAAACATCCTCTGAATTATACCATAAAAATTCTCTGTTTTTCACCCGATGGCGCGAAACGACTCTTTTTCGGGAATTCAATAATAGGGCTAAAGTTTGCCTTTCGTTCGATAACGCTGTTGCTTTCACCCACTATGAAGGATGCCCAGTAAGGCGGCACATAGCCGATACCCAGAAATAGTAACTATCCGGCTTATTCATGCATCAGAAATACTATTCGTACTTATCATGACAGATTTGTTCTTCTGTTACCCTTAGTTCTCTATGAAGCTGCCATGCCATAAAAATAGTGATCACAGCCGAAAACACATCCGCAATCGGCTGCGCATAAAGGATTCCATTGATACCACAGATTTTGGGAAGCAGCAAAATGACAGGCACAAAGCAGATGCCCTGCCGGCAGGCTCCAAGAAAAAAGCCTTTTGTTCCCTTTCCAAGCGCAAGGAACAGCGAGGAATATACCGTGTAAAATCCAAACAGGAAGAAGGACAGCCCGTTTGCAAAAAGGGATTTCCGGCCTACAGCAATCATCCCGCTGTTTCCATTTGCAAACTGCGATATGATCTGTGTGGAAAACAGAGCCATCAAAAGTCCGACAAGGATACAGAAAACGGATGACCACAAAATGGACGTTTTGACTGCTTCCCGCAGGCGGTCAAATTTCCTGGCTCCATAGCTGAATCCCGCAATTGGCTGGAACCCCTTCAAAAAACCAAATACAACTAAAGTACCCATAGAAGTGATTCTTGTAACCGCTCCCATCCCGGCGATCACCGCATCACCATATCCGTTTGCCGCCCGGTTGACTAACGCAATCGAAAGGCTGGTAAGAAGCTGGAATGTCAAAGTTGGAATGCCAATCTTCAAGATTTCTGTATAGATCTGCCTGGTTGGTTTAAATTCCTGTAAGCGGAAAGTAAATGCGCTTTTCTTTCGCAGTACATAAATGAGATAGACAAGCGTAGAGACTGCCTGGGAAATAGCCGTGGCAATTGCCGCACCTGCAACGCCCATATCCAATACATAGATAAACACCGGGTCTAAACCAATGTTCAATACTGCCCCCAAAAGCAGGGCTGTCATAGTTGTCTTAGCCGCACCTTCACTTGCCACGATATTATTCATTGTCACATTGCACACATTAAAAATACAGGAAATGACATAAATCCTGCCATAAGTGATGGCATATGGCATAATGGTGTCCGTGGCTCCAAGCAACGCTAAGACCGGTCTGAGAAAGACTGCGGCAAAGACAATCAGAACCCCGCCAATCAACACACTGCTATACAATGCTGTGCTCGCCGCCCTGTTTGCAGTATCCCTGTCGCCCTGCCCTAATAATCTTGAAAGATAAGATGCCGCGCCGTTGCCAAACATCAGCCCTAACCCCACGACTACCTGTCCTAACGGGAACACGACGGAAATCGCCCCCATAGCGCTTTCGCCCAGACCTCCCACAAAATAGGCATCCACCAGATTATAAAGGGCATTGATCAGCATACCGATCATAATCGGAACGCCCAGAGCCATGAGTGCCTGGGAGATTGGCGCACTCCCTAATAATTCCATTTTACTATTCTTTCCGTTCATTTTCGTTACTCCTCTCTTAAAATATAATTTACACTACTATATTTTATAGTATTTAGCTGCAAATGAAATCCTACTATAAATTATAGTGGTTGTCAAGAGAATTTTCCTCCTTCTTGACAAAAGATATAAATTAAAATAGTATAAACTACAGCATAAAGGTTATTAACCGTTTCCCATCTATAAAAGAAAGGCAGGACGCTATGGCTGCGATTGATTTGATTGTATTAGGAATGTTAAAAAAAGAACCTATGGGCGCCTACGATATTCAAAAATTGGTAGAATACCGCAATATCTCCAAATGGGTAAAGATCAGCACCCCCTCCATCTACAAAAAGGCCATACAGTTAGAGGAAAAGGGCTTTATCAAAGGCAGTACCGTTAAAGAGGGAAAAATGCCCGAAAAAGTCATTTACTCTCTTACAGATGCGGGCGAGAAAGAATTTGAAAGGCTTATGTTAGAGATTGCATCCAATCCCATCCATATCTTTTTGGACTTTAATGCCGTGATCGTAAATTTAGACAGCCTGCCTTTGGAAACACGAAAAGGATGTGTGGCAGACATTGAAAAGAATGTAATAAAACTGAAGGCTTATTTGGAAGAAAATCTCCATGAAAAAGAAAATAACCCGGATATTCCCGAAACAGGAATGGCTGTCTTACGCCAGCAGTTTGTTTTGGTGGAAGCAATAGAAAAATGGATTGCTGATTTGAAAAATAGTTTTTTGTAAATGCCTACAAGGAAAGTACAGGAAAAGAGCAATTGAACAGCCCTTTTCCTTGTTTATCATTTATCCATTCAATTTTTACCGTTTTACTCATATACGAACACAGAAACTCTGTATACTATCACGGAAACCCCGGACTTTTGCGTGAAAGTATACTTTTGCCTGATAGTACGATTTTTTCCCCTATCGCCATCCTATCAGCGGCATCCAAAAACCAAAAAATAGGGGCCCACCACCCACCGTGATGAACCCCACCAAACCTCAAAATTCCTTGATTTTAAGCCATTCTTGAATACTTTTGCCTGTTAGTACCAAATGTGGTTACAGAACGCATTTTTCCTATATGCAGATTTTAATTTTTCCTCTCCCTTCTCCCCCTTTCCACCCTCTTCTCCTCTCCTCTTCCCAAATTTTTCTATAGAAACAGCTTGGAAAACCTCTCCGAAAGGCTCCTGAAACCTCAGAAGAATCTCTCTGAAAAATCTCCCCGAAAAGACTTCCTGCCTCTTCTTCTTCCCGAAAGGGCAAAGGGGGCATTCTCCGAAAACCCTTTATTTCTGGGCTTTCTAAAGGGGTTGGGGGAGGAAGGCAAGAAAAGAAATCCTGAAAAAAGAGAGAAAAGACCGAGTTGCCTTCAATGGCGGAGAACGGTTTAGAGCGGAGGGGGAGGAGGATGGAAAGGGGAGGGAGAAGAAAAGAGCCTTGCGGGGAGGAAGACACCCACAAGGCTCTGATGATTACTTATTTTTGTTGCCCCTCAGGAAAAATTAAAATCTGCGGGGGGGAAAAACTTGTTCTGCAAGAACACCAAAATCCTATGGGCATCAATTGGCAATTGCCGCCTGCGCTGCCGCCAATCTGGCAATAGGTACGCGGAACGGTGAGCAGGACACATAGTCCAAACCAATCTTATGGCAGAACTCAACAGAAGAAGGATCTCCGCCGTGCTCGCCGCAGATGCCTACGTGGAGCCCCGGATTCACGGGCTTGCCCAGCTTAATGGACAGTTCCATCAGCTTGCCTACGCCGGTCTGATCCAGCTTTGCGAAGGGATCGTTCTCCAGGATCTTGGTGTCATAGTACGCGTTCAGGAACTTGCCTGCATCGTCACGGGAGAAACCGAAGGTCATCTGGGTCAGATCGTTGGTGCCGAAGCAGAAGAAATCAGCCTCCTTGGCAATCTCGTCAGCGGTCAGAGCGGCACGAGGAATCTCAATCATGGTACCCACTTCGTATTCCAGTTCGATACCTGCAGCGGCGATCTCCGCATCAGCGGTGTCAACCACTACCTTCTTGACAAACTTCAACTCTTTCACTTCGCAGATCAGAGGAATCATAATCTCGGGCTTCACGTTCCAATCGGGATGAGCCTTCTTCACATTGATAGCCGCACGGATGACAGCCTTAGTCTGCATCTTGGCGATCTCAGGATAAGTTACAGCCAGACGACAGCCTCTGTGGCCCATCATCGGGTTGAACTCATGCAGGGAAGCGATGAGGTTCTTGATATACTCAACGGACTTGCCCTGTGCATTGGCCAGTTTCTCGATATCAGCTTCCTCGGTGGGAACGAACTCATGCAGAGGCGGATCCAGGAAACGGATGGTTACCGGGTTGCCCTCCAGAGCCTCGTACAGCGCCTCGAAGTCGCCCTGCTGATAGGGCAGGATCTTCTCCAGTGCCGCTTCTCTCTCCTCCACAGTGTCGGCACATATCATCTCACGGAAGGCAGCGATCCTGTCCTCCTCAAAGAACATATGCTCGGTACGGCAAAGGCCGATACCCTCGGCGCCCAGTTCACGGGCCTTCTTTGCGTCCGCGGGAGTATCTGCGTTGGTGCGGACCTTCAAGGTTCTGTACTTGTCCGCCCAAGCCATAACACGACCGAATGTACCTGCGATGGTTGCGTCTACGGTTGCAATCTGGCCTGCGTAGATGTTGCCGGTAGTGCCGTCGATGGAGATGTAATCTCCCTCATGGAACTCCTGTCCGGCCAGCGTAAACTTCTTGTTCTCCTCGTCCATGGCGATATCGCCGCAGCCGGACACACAGCAGGTACCCATACCACGGGCAACCACGGCCGCGTGGGAAGTCATACCGCCGCGAACGGTCAGGATACCCTGGGAGGCCTTCATGCCGGTGATGTCCTCGGGAGAGGTCTCCAGACGAACCAGAACCACCTTCTCGCCTCTTGCGTTCCAGGACTCTGCGTCTTCAGCGGTAAATACCACCTTGCCGCAGGCAGCGCCGGGAGACGCACCCAGGCCTTTGCCCAGAGGGGTAGCCGCCTTCAGAGCCGCAGTGTCAAACTGAGGATGCAGCAGTGTATCCAGATTACGGGGATCGATCATTGCCACAGCCTCCGCTTCGGTCTTGTGGCCCTCGTCTACCAGATCACACGCAATCTGCAAAGCAGCCTGAGCGGTTCTCTTGCCGTTACGGCACTGCAGCATGTACAGCTTCTTATTCTCAACAGTAAATTCCATATCCTGCATGTCATGGTAGTGGTTCTCCAGAATCTCACATACCTTGATGAATTCCGCATAAGCCTCAGGGAACTCCTGCTCCATCTGCGCGATGGGCATGGGGGTACGAACACCTGCAACCACGTCCTCGCCCTGTGCGTTCTTCAGGAACTCACCCATCAGCTTTTTCTCGCCGGTAGCCGGATCACGGGTGAAGGCAACGCCTGTACCGGACTGATCATTCAGATTACCGAACACCATGGGCATAACGTTTACCGCGGTACCCCAGGAATAAGGGATATCGTTGTCACGACGGTATACATTGGCACGGGGGTTGTCCCAGGAGCGGAACACAGCCTCTATAGCCAGCTTCAGCTGCTCTACGGGATCAGAAGGGAAATCCTTGCCCAGCTGGTTCTTATACTCGGTCTTGAACTGCTCTGCCAGCGTCTTTAAGTCAGCGGCGGTCAGATCCACATCATACTTAACGCCCTTCTCCTCTTTCATCTTGTCGATCAACTGCTCGAAATACTTCTTGCCGACCTCCATAACCACGTCGGAGAACATCTGAATGAAACGTCTGTAAGAATCATATACAAAACGCTCAAAAGCAGGATCGGGATTGCCTGCTATCATGGCGGCAACCACTTCGTCGTTCAAGCCCAGGTTCAGAATGGTATCCATCATGCCAGGCATGGATGCCCTCGCGCCGGAACGGACGGAAACCAACAGAGGATTCTTCAGATCGCCGAACTTCTTGCCGTTGATCTTCTCCATCTCTGCAACGCCTTCCATAGCCTGTGTCATGATCTCATCATTGATCTTGCGGCCATCCTCATAGTATTGTGTACAAGCCTCTGTCGTGATCGTGAAACCCTGCGGAACGGGAAGACCGATGCTTGTCATCTCAGCCAGGTTAGCGCCCTTGCCGCCAAGAAGATTACGCATGGTCATGTCGCCTTCTGCAAACGAATAAACCCATTTCTTCATGTTTGTCTTTCTCCTCTTTCTATAGATTAATTGATTACGCAGTTTCCATTCTATCAATTTGACAAAAAAATATCAAGGACTTTAAAATAATTCTTTTTTTCGCCAATCACTTTCGTCTATTGTACTCAAAACACCCTCTTTTATCATTTCCTGCATTGGTAAAATTATACAAAAATGTAAGCATTTACAATTCTATTTTTCTCCCCACCTGCAAAAAAATAGGATTAATACTTGCATTTTCCGGGAAATTCAGTAAAATAGGAAGAAGTGCAACTGCAGAACAGAGGATCCAAAGATCTTCAAAACAGCAGATTCTCCGCCAAAGCACTGCTGGATGCCTGTGCGCCCCAAGCGGCCAGTCATGCGGTGCCAGGCTGCGTTGGCGGGGAATATGCGGAACTTTAAGTAAGAAAGGTTTAGAATATGATCAGTGCAAACAATGTAACCTACCGTGTAGGCAAAAAGGCCCTGTTTGAGGACGTGAACATCAAGTTCACGGAGGGCAACTGCTACGGCCTCATCGGCGCCAACGGCGCCGGAAAGTCCACTTTTTTGAAAATTCTCTCCGGCGCCCTGGAGACCACCAAGGGAGATATTGTCATCTCCCCCGGTCAGCGTCTGTCCGTGTTGGAGCAGGATCATTTCAAATATGACGAATATGTGGTGATGGATACTGTCATCATGGGCAACGAGCGTCTGTACCAGATCATGAAGGAGAAGGATGCCATCTATGCCAAGGAAAATTTCTCCGACGAGGACGGCATCCGCGCCAGCGAACTGGAGGCGGAATTTGCGGAGATGGACGGCTGGGAGGCGGAATCAAGCGCCGCCATGCTGTTGAACGGCCTGGGCATTGACACCGAGCATCACTACTCCCTGATGCGGGATCTGGAGAGCAATGTGAAGGTCAAGGTGCTGCTGGCCAAGGCACTCTTCGGCAACCCGGATATCCTGCTGCTGGATGAGCCCACCAACCATCTGGATCTGGACGCCATCGCCTGGCTGGAGGAGTTCCTGATCAATTTTGAGAACACTGTCATTGTGGTGTCCCATGACCGCTATTTCCTGAACAAGGTCTGCACCCACACCGCCGATATCGACTATGGCAAGATCCAGCTGTACGCCGGCAACTACGACTTCTGGTACGAGTCCAGCCAGCTGCTGATAAAACAGATGAAGGAGGCCAACAAAAAGAAGGAGGAGAAAATCAAGGAACTGCAGGAATTTATCTCCCGTTTCTCCGCCAATGCCAGCAAATCCAAGCAGGCCACCTCCCGCAAGAGAGCTCTGGAAAAGATCGAACTGGATGAAATCAAGCCCTCCAGCAGAAAATATCCCTATATTGATTTCCGCCCTGACCGTGAGATCGGCAACGAGGTTTTGAGCGTGGAGCATCTGTCCAAAACCATAGGCGGGGAAAAAGTGCTGGACGATATCTCCTTTATTGTAGGCCATGAGGACAAAATTGCCTTCGTGGGCAGCAACGAGATCGCCAAGACCACTCTTTTTCAGATCCTGGCCGGAGAGATGGAGCCGGACGAGGGCAGCTACAAGTGGGGCGTTACCACCTCCCAGGCTTACTTTCCCAAGGATAATACTGAGGAATTTGACAACGATCTGACCATTGCGGACTGGCTTACCGGCTACTCCCCGGTGAAGGATGTGACCTATGTGAGAGGCTTTTTGGGCCGTATGCTTTTCGCCGGCGAGGATGGGGTGAAAAAAGTCAAGGTACTCTCCGGAGGCGAGAAGGTGCGCTGTCTTCTGTCCAAAATGATGATCAGCGGGGCCAACTGTCTGATCTTTGACGAGCCAACCAACCACCTGGATATGGAATCCATCACCGCTCTGAACAATGGCGTGATTAAATTCCCCGGCGTGGTGCTGTTCTCCTGCCATGACCATCAGTTTGTACAGACCTCCGCCAACCGGATCATGGAGATCCTGCCCGGCGGCCAGCTGATCGACAAGATCACCACCTACGACGAATACCTGGCCAGCGACGAGATGGCCAGAAAGCGCACCGTCTTCACGGCTAACCGCGAGGAAGATGATGCCTGAATACAGAACTCTACAGTCAAACTGCAAGACCCGCCCTGTAATGGACGGGTCTTAGTCATTGAAAAGGAGCAAAACCATGGTTGATTTACACGTACATTCCACCCGTTCCGACGGAACCTATACCCCCACCCAGCTGGTGGACTATGCCAGAGAAAAGGGCCTGTCGGCCTTTGCTCTGACGGACCATGACACGGTGGACGGTCTTACGGAGGCCCTGCACTATGCCGCGCAGCTTCGCCGGCATCCCCCAAAGCCCAACATCCCCGCTCCCCTTAACGAGGCACCGACTGTCCGAACAGCAATGCCGGATAAAGGCTGCATCTCGTCCGCCTCCCCTGTCCCGGAGGTGATTCCCGGCATTGAACTTTCCAGTGAGTACCAGGGAAAGGACGTGCATATCGTGGGGCTGTATATCGACTATCAGAACGCCCGTTTTCAAGAATATCTCCGCAGTTTTGTGGCCTCCCGGGACGCCCGTAACCATAAGATGTGTGCCCTTCTACAGGAGGCAGGTATAGATATCTCCTATGAAAAGCTGCAAGACGCTTTCCCAAGCGCAGTGATCACCCGGGCCCATTATGCCAAATACATGCTGACCCATGGCTATATCAAAAGCATGGCGGAAGCTTTTGACCGCTATGTGGGAGATCACTGTCCGTATTATGTACCACGGGAAAAAGTCACCCCTGCCCAGGCTGTTGCCCTGATCCTGGAGGCGGACGGCATCCCCATCCTGGCCCATCCCATTCTCTACCACATGAGCGACGCCCGGCTGGAGGCCCTGGTAGGGGAACTAACGGAAGCGGGCCTTATGGGCATTGAAGCCCTCTACAGCACCTATCACGCCTGCGACGAGCGCCAGATCCGCAGCCTGGCTGAAAAATATAATCTGCTTATCAGCGGCGGATCGGATTTCCACGGGGACAATAAACCCGGTCTGGATCTGGGCACAGGCTATGGCAAACTCTGTGTGCCGGAGTCGGTGCTGGAGAAAATACGCCATGCAAAAAAAGAACTTTCCCCCTTAAGCGCCACTTAAACTCAGGCGCATAGCGGAAAGTCCCTCTATCCAAAACTAAAACCAGCATCTGCCCTGACAGTAAATCATAATAATTCGGGCAGATGCTGTTCTATTTCCTCTTCCTTACTGATATCCGGGGTTTTTACCGCGCATTCCCTTTACTTCACGGTATTATACTCACGATCAATTAGATTTTCCTTTCTACCCGGCGCATGTTGCCAGATTACGCCGCATGTGCCTGGCAGAAATTGGAAAAGCTTAACGGTCGCCAGGTCCCTTCCTAGATCTCCTCTGTCTTAGGCTCCTCCGCAGGTTCTGCAGCCCCGGCAGTCTCTTCTGCAGGCGTTTCCACAGGCTCCGCGGCCTCGGCAGCTTCCTCGGTCACCTCTGTAACCTCGCCCTCTTCCACTACCTCCTCGGGTTCAGGCTCAGGCAGCTTGGCGCCGCAATAGGAACAGAATGCCGCGGAGTAGCTTACTTCCTTGCCGCAGTCCGGGCACTCCTGCCTGCCCTTGAGCTTGCGGACCTCTCTCTTCAGACCTTCGATCTCCTCCACAGCGGCATCGATCACGGCAAATTTCTCCGCTACTTCCTCCGGGGCATCTTCCTTCTGGCTCTCGTACACATACTTGCCCAGTTCAATGTAAGCGCCCTTGATCGATTCCTCTTTCTCGGCAATCTGACCGGTCAGCTTGGCGATCTCAGCGATCTCCTTCGCCTTCTTAGTCACATCCTTGCTCTTGCTGCTGATAGTACTGCCCACCTTGTTAAAAAAATCCATACTTTTCTCCTCCTTAATTTGAGTTCCGCACCCATAATAGATGCGGGTATGAGGTACTAGCCCTCTATAATTAGGTATCTGCCGTCACCAATGTCGAACACTTCATCTGCCTCCAGAATCTCGTCCTCATCGGCGCCCTCCAGATCAAGCCCCTCCTCTTCAAAGAAATTCAATACATCTTCCTTGCTGTCTGCTACGACAGCCATACATTCCTCCAGGAAACCCTCAGCCTCTTCCAGGCTGTCCGCCACCTTCTCAGGGAACAACTGCAGCTGATTGTCCAGGAAACACTGTAATACCGCATCGTCAAACTCATGCATAAGATATCTCCTCCTCTTGATCAACGTGAGTATAAAAGAAGTTCGCTTCTTGCCCTTATCATATCGCCTTTACCAGTCACCGTCAAGTATTTATACTACATAACGCCAAAAATTACCGTACTACATTGGCTAAACGTATATGGCTGGCGTTATGTAGTCAGGTTACTCGGAAATATTAACTATTAGGCAGTATATATTGACGATCACAAAAACTTGCCAAGTAACCCGACTCACGAGTGAACGCTTCCAAGGACATTGTGACAAATTTCATCCCTCGTGAGTATATCGGGAAATCTTCCCCGGGAATTACCGAATAATCTGCATTGTTTTCATCTCCTGATACAGTCTGGCAACAGGCAGGCCCACCACATTGCTGTAGTCCCCCTCTATTGCCTTCACAAAACGGCTGCCCAATCCCTGGATACCATAAGCCCCGGCCTTGTCCATAGGCTCTCCTGTGGAGATGTACCAGCTTATTTCCTCCTCTGACATAGGATAAAAATGCACTTGGGTGCATTCGTGAAAGCAGTGCCGTCGCGTCTGCCCCTGGCTGTGGTGATACAGTGTCACACCGGTGTATACCTGGTGCTGCCTGCCGGACAGCCATCCCAGCATCTTCGCGGCATCTTTCACGCTGGCGGGCTTCCCCAGAATCTGCCCGTCCGCCGCAACTATGGTGTCCGCCCCGATGACCAGAAGTCCCTCCCTGCCATCCCAAAAATGCAATTCCTGCCGGAGATTTTCATTTGCGGAGTCCTGCGTGTCTGTTCCCCGATTGGAAACTTCCGAAAGTAGTTTTTGCAGCACGTCCCGGGCTTTCTGATCCGACAACTCCTCCACCACTTTGGCGGGTTCCCTTTCCGTGACATGTTCCTCCACACCGCTGACCAGTACCGTATAATCCAGTCCCAGTCCCGTCAGAAGCTCCCGCCGCCTGGGGGACCCTGATGCCAATACAATTTTCATGTGTATCCTTTCCAACTATTTTGCTCCTATACTTCTGTATAATATTATATGTCATATAGTATTGACGTTGAACATACTATACGACATATAATATGCTTTGTCAATCCCTTTTTGGATAAAATATTATTAAAAATTCATAAAAAACCGCAGTTTCATCCAATGTCATTAACTTAAAGGAAAAGTTTATCGACAACTACAGTTGGGGACCAGGCAGCAGTCGCTTATCGGAAATACAAGAAATATTTTAGAACGTATTGGGTTGAATGCTGCCATGCTTGCAGAAATATTACAGGGACTGACGCGAACAGACAGGGAGAAAAGTAAATATGCTCAGCTTCCATTTTAGCAAGACAAAAGAGGTTTGCGTGAGGGAAATCAGAATCGGCGACAAGGTACTGAACGAGGCTGTGGTACAATGGAAACTCCATTTCTCACAGCCCCTTGTGAACAGAATGTGTACTGAAGCGCATTCTGTTTTTCTAGCGATGGATCTCCGGCACGAACCGCCTGCTCCCGCTTCCCGTCTCCTGGGCCGCTTCCCTGGCCTCCCGCTGGGCCTCCCTGCAAAAATATTCCTGAGAGCCAAATCGCTCCTTCCCCCTCTTATCCACTTTTGCATAGGTGCCGTCCGGCTGCAATATCTGGGCTTTGACATTGTCCCGAAGCTGGGCGCTCAAGATGTCTTGCAGCTTCTCCTTCAGCCTGGGCTCCTCCACGGGGAACAATATCTCCACCCGCCTCTCCAGGTTCCTCGGCATCCAGTCCGCGCTGCCGCAGTAGATCTCCTCATTCTCCCCGTTCAGGAAATAGAAAATGCGGCTGTGTTCCAGGAAATTGCCCACGATGGATCGCACCGTTATATTCTCGCTGACATCCGGGATCCCTGTCTGCAGGCAGCAGATTCCTCTGACAATCAGATCGATTTTGACACCGGCGCAGCTGGCTTCATACAGCGCGGCAATCACGTCCCTGTCACACAGGGAGTTCATCTTCGCGATGATGCGCGCCTCCTTGCCCGCCCGGGCATAGTCCGCCTCCCTGCCAATCAAGTACAGGAACCTGTCCTTCAGCCACAGGGGGGCCAGGGACAGCCTGTTCCAACCCAGAGGCTCCGAGTAGCCGCTGAGCATATTGAACACTGCCGTGGCGTCCTCGCCGATCATCTCGCTGCAGGTGAGCAGTCCCACGTCCGTGTACAGCTTGGCAGTGGCGTCATTGTAATTGCCGGTACCCAGATGCACATACCGCCGGATGCCGTCCTCCTCCCGGCGCACCACCAGGGTGATCTTGCTGTGGGTTTTCAGACCAACCAGACCATAGATCACATGGCAGCCCGCCTTCTCCAGCATTTTCGCCCAGACAATATTGTTCTCCTCGTCAAAACGGGCCTTCAGTTCCACCAGCACGGACACCTGTTTGCCGTTTTCCGCCGCCTGCGCCAGGGCCGTTATGATGGGGGAATGGCCGCTGACCCGGTACAGGGTCTGCTTGATGGCCAGCACCTGAGGATCCCGGGATGCCTGGCGGATAAAGTCCACCACCGGCGTAAAAGTCTGGTAAGGATGGTGCAGCAGCACATCCCCCTCCCTGATCCGGGCGAAAATATCACAGCCCGCCGGCAGCTGCGGCACCGGCTGGGGTTCATATTTCGGCGCCTTCAGCTTCTCAAAACCTTCCAGCCCATACATTTTCATCAAAAAAGTCAGATCCAGGGGGCCGTCTATATAGTACAGATTCTGCTCTCCCATATGCAGTTCTTTTCGGATAATCTTCAGCAGCCGTCTGTCTGTATCGCTCTCTACCTCCAGGCGGATCACCTCGCCCCACTGCCGCTTTTTCAACTGCTTCTCGATCTCTTTCAAAAGATCCGCCGCCTCGTCCTCCTCAATGCTCAAATCCGCGTTGCGCATGATCCGGAAGGGATGGGCACAGATCACATTGTAGTTCAGAAACAACTTGTGGATGTTCCGCTCGATGACCTCCTCCAGCAGAATCACCTTCAGGGGGCCTTCCCTGCCATCCTCCATCTCCCTGGGCAGCTGCACGATCCGGGGCAGTACGCTGGGCACCTGTACCGTGGCAAACTCCAGTTCCTCCGGCTTGTGCTTTTTCTCCACCAGCGCGCCTATATTCAGAGATTTGTTCCGAATCAGCGGGAAGGGCCGGGAGGAATCCACCGCCATGGGGGTCAGCACCGGGTACACATTCTCCTCAAAGTACCGGTCGATATAAGCCGCCTCCTCTTTGTTCAGGAGCTCATGCTGGCGGATCACCAGCAGCCCCTCCTTCTCCAGCAGCGGAAGCAGGCTTCGATTGTAGGTTGAATATTGAAGGTTCACCAATTCGTGAATCGCCTCGTCAATTTTTTCCAGCTGTTCCTGGGCGGTCATACCCGCAATATCCTTCTTGCTGTACCCCGCGTTAACCATATCCCTCAGTGATGCCACACGCACCATAAAAAACTCGTCCAGGTTGGAGGCGGTAATGCTGAGGAATTTCAGCCTCTCAAACAGCGGATTAGTCTTATCCCTGGCCTCGCTGAGTACCCGGTGGTTAAAAAGAATCCAACTCAGTTCCCGGTTATTGTAATACTTTGGATTGGTAAAATCTGTCTCTGCCATAAATTGTTGCCTCCAATTTAAGTTCCGCAGTTTCCCTGCCAACACACTTATCCGGTGATGTGTGCCGCCCGTGAATCTGCTGTTTTAAGTTCCGCAGCTTCCCTACATGGGTTTCTTCTGCTTAATGACCGGCTGTACACTGAATACCTCCTGGAAGAAGTCAGCCCGTTCCTCAAAGATCCCTCTCTCTAACGTGATGTCCTCCGGAGTCTCCACCATGAGCACCAGCTGGTCCTCCTTCAAAGTCGCCTTTACGCCTTTCAGCTTCTGTTTGTGGCTCCGATCCAACGCATTGGCAATGCGTAGGATGGCCGTCAGCTTGGCCACCGTCAGATAAGCGCTCTCGGTAAGAGCCGTTCCCAGCGCTTTCATCTGGTCATAGTAGATGAAGGGGGTATGGTTGAAGCGCACGACGCTGGCCACCGTCTCCCGCTCCATGTGGGACAGGCCGATCATCTCTGTGGCCATGATGATCTGGTAGGAGGTTTCCCCGATATTCACCATGCTGATATATTTGCCGCAGTCGTGGAGCAGCGCCGACAGCTGCAGGTACAGTCGCTCCCGCTTCCCCATGCCGTGTACTTTTTTCATGCTGTCGAAGATTGTCAACGTGATATTCTCCAAGGTCTCCGCCCGTTTGCGGCTGCCCTGATAGCGCTTGCTGATATTCATAGCGCAGGCCAGGATATCCCTGTTAAAATCATGCTCACTCTGCAGCAGCTTGTTCTGCTGGGCGTACTCATAGGCCATGCCGTCGCTCAGCGTGACCCCCGGCGCCCAGATCTGCTGCGCCCCGGTCAGCTTCATGATCCGTTTCATGATGCAGGCGCTTATAAAGGTCAGGTTCACCGCCTCCTCCGGGAGGTCCAGCATCCGCATGATCTCCGCCATGGGTCTGGTGCGCAGCTGCTGGACAAATTGCTCATAATCCCCCAGATTGACCAGTTCGTTCTTCCTGCCTGCGCTGGCCGCTTTTCTGCTCACCCACACGGAAAGATAGTCGTCCACCACAATGATGGTCCTTATGTCCCGATCCTTCAGATACAGTTTTTTGTAGGTGGCCAGCTGGGCGCTGACAATCTCATCAATGATCACTTCCCTCTGGCTGCTGCGGGTATTCATATGGTGCAGCAGTTCCTGCAGCCGCAGTACGCCGATCCGCAGGTTCTGGGTGGAAACCAGAGTATCATTGTCAAACAGGGAAATCTGGATGCTGCCCCCGCCGATATCCACGATGGCCGTCCCCTCCTCAATCACAGACTGGAAAATCTCCCCCCGGAAGGCGATGGCCTTGTAGTCCAGAAAGCGCTGTTCCGAGTTGCTCAGCACCTCCACTTTGATGCCGGTGCGCTGACGTATCTGGTCCAGCACAATGTCGGTATTCTTGGTCTCCCGGATGGCGCTGGTGCCGTAGGCCCGATAGCTTGTCACCTTATAAGACTCCATAATCTGCGCGAACTCCGACAGCACCCGGCACAGTTCGTCCATCTTGTCATGGCTGATCTTGCCGCTTCCATAGGACTCGCTGCCCAGATCCACCCTCTGTCGTATATGCTCGATGACCCGCCCCTGGCTTTTCCCGGAAAATTCGAAAATTTTCATGGAGAGTTCAAAGCTCCCCACATCTATCGCTGCAAATGTTTTTACGGCCACCTTCTATCTCTCCCTTCTACAATTAGTGTATATAGACAATTGCAAAATGCTCTCTGCAAGGGACGTGGCTGGTCAATATATGCAAAAACTCCCATTCCCCTGCTATATCTTTCCCTATTTTGACTGCATTCCCAACATATAGTCAATAAACTGCTGGGCGCTTCTGCCGGACAGGCCGCTGTGGGCCAGTTCCCATTTGCCTGCCTCGGCCAGCAGCTGCTGCCGATCCATCTCCACTCCGTAGCGCTCCGCCAGCGTGGTGACAATGTTCTGAAATTCTTTGGGGCTGGGGGATCCGAAGTATATAGTCACGCCGAAGCGATATACCAGAGACAATTTCTCCTGCACCGTGTCGCTGGTGTGCATATCCTGCCGAATCTCCTCCTTGTCGCTGAAGTTCTCCCGGATCAGGTGCCGCCGGTTGGAGGTGGCGTAGATCAGAATATTCTCCGGCTTTTTCTCCAAGCCGCCCTCAATGACCGCCTTCAGATATTTATACTCCGTCTCATGCTCCTCAAAACTCAAATCGTCCATATAGATGATAAACTTATAATTCCGATTCTTGATCTGACTGATGCATTCCTGTAAGTCCTGAAACTGGTGCTTGTAGATCTCGATGATCCGCAGCCCCCGGTCATAGTAGGCGTTGGCGATGGCCTTGATGCAGGAGGATTTGCCCGTGCCCGCATCACCGAAAAGCAGACAGTTGTTGGCCTTGCGCCCCTCCACAAAGGCTTCCGTATTGGCCACCAGCTTTTGCTTGGGAATCTCATAGCCCACCAGATCGTCCAGATGCACATGGGCAATGTTCAGGATGGGACGGATCTCTACATGCCCCTGCTGGTCATGGCATATTCGAAAGGACTTGTGCAGGCCGAATTTGCCCACGCCGTACTCCTTATAAAACTGTGTCAGGGTGTCCTTCATCTCCCGGGCCGTGCCGTCCTGACAGAAGCGCTGTGCCAGTTCACAGATCCGGGCGCGTATCCGGGTATTGTAAACCTTGCTCTCCCGGCTGCTGCTGACATAATTCTCCACCAGCGCCCATTCCGGCACATTCAGCGCTTCCGTCATAGGCCCAAAGTCATAGTCATAAAATTCCTTGAAAATCCCGATATCATGCAGTGCCGCCTGATTGATCGTCCCCTCTATGGTTCCCCGGATCTCACAGCCGCAGCTGTAGCTGTTCTCATTGTTCACCAGCAGATTGGCCAGATAGCAGTGCCACAGATTGCCATGGAAACCGTAGTTTCCCGCCTGATCGATCAGACCGTGGATACACTGATACAAAAGCGCCGCCAGATCCTCCTGATTATAATATGCGTCGTCATAATGCTTCATGAGCCAAGTCACGTCATAGAGCAGCTTCTCCCCTTCCAGGTCTCGATAGACAATTAATTCCTGCTCCCTCATAATTCTCTCCTTACTTCCTTACCCGCAGTAGGCGATTGCGAAACTCCCTTTCCGGTAACAGCGGATGGGCAATATATACAAA
>ERZ778518.887-NODE-887-length-24781-cov-5.336447_pt1 | contig 24781 bp, 20 predicted proteins | sample MGYA00510340_ERZ778518 | MGnify/ENA primary metagenome ERZ778518 (study PRJEB29527, sample SAMN07138967) | mouse gut metagenome | material: feces | host: mouse | place: China:Nanjing | collected 2016-01-25 ...
GCAAAGGGCGCAGGCAACTACGAAAACGCGATCGCGGATGATTTTGAGGAGATACGCCGCATGGTAAAGCTCGGCAAGCCCATTCCCGCCTACGACGCGGAATGGTTCAAGGGGTATATTTACGGCTACGTGCCAGCTCTCGCATCGGTCAACAACAAGAATTTGTTTCTGCTCGGCAGCTGTGATATACTGTTCACTTTGTTTTACAGCGCACTTGAGGAGGAACTGGAGCGTGTGCTGAACTCTTTGGCGGCTCAAGTCTGATAATATTTCGGAGGTTTTCGTTATGAGTAAAGTCAAAATTTGCGCGGACAGCGTTTGCGATCTGTCCGAGGAGCTGAAAAAACGGTATGATATCAGCGTTGTACCGCTGTACGTCAACAAGGGCGACGAAACGTTAAAAGACGGTCTAGAAATCGGTCAGAAAGACGTTTTCGCCTACTATCGGAGCACGGGCAATCTTTGCAAGACCTCGGCGGTGAGCGTAGATGATTTCACTAATTTCTTCAAGGAACAGCTTGTGGGGTACGACGAGCTGATAGTCATCACGATATCGTCCGACTTTTCGGCTTGCTATCAGAATGCTAATATCGCGGCGGAGGATTTCCCGAATGTGCGTGTTGTTGATTCGCGCAACTTGTCCACGGGCGAGGGATTGGTGGCTGTCTCGGCGGCTAAGCTGGCGGCGCAGGGGATGTCGGCGGACGAGATAGTCGAAAAGCTCGGGGAGATAATCCCCAAGGTCGACGCTACGTTCTTTGTGGCTAACGTGGAGTATCTTCACAAGGGCGGACGCTGCTCATCTATCGCGGCGCTGGGGGCTAATCTGCTCAAGCTCAAGCCGTGTATCGCCGTTATCGACGGCAAGATGAAGGTCATCAAGAAGTACCGCGGCAGCATTGAGAAGACGATAAAGGATTACGTCAAGGACAGGCTGACCGATGTCGGCGTGGACGACGACCTTATCTTTATTACCCACACCACCGCCGAGGAAAATACCGCGCTGACCGCTGAGGAGATCGGGAAGTACAAGAACTTCAAGGAGATAGCCGTTACCGACGCGGGCTGCACGGTGGCTTGTCATTGCGGCGAGGACACGTTGGGCATACTTTTTATACGGCGGTGATGGCAGTGGCGAAGAGAATCGCTGCGGGTATTCTCGTTTTGGCGGCGACGGATTCAATAAGCGGCTGTTCGGGCGGAAGGTTTTACCGGGCGATGAGGACAGATCTTTATACAGAAGATCATTGGGTGCGAAACCGAAAAATTTCTCAAGCTTGGGAACGGTATTATATCGAGTGATCTTGATACAAACTCTTACATCATCAACAAAAAGGCGTACGATATTATTCATGACGCGTACTATAATATGTTTACCGATCCGCGAATTCCGTCGCTTACATTCGAGCTTATTGCCGAACCAACGGGGTATGATCTGTCAAATCTGAAAAAGGCGGCTTTTTGAGATAACGGTATAAGGAAAGTGTACAGACCCACTTGCATATACTTTATGTAAAGTGAGGTGTACTATTTATGAAAGCTAACGACAATGTCCAGACTTTTTCCTTTATGAGCGCTGAACGTCCCGTACTTGAAGCCGAGCTCCTCGGCGGTGCGGAATATCCCGATATCAAGGGTGAGGCGTACGTCTATTTCCTGCCGGACGGTATCTACGTACAGGCGGATTTCGACAAGCTGCCCGAGAACAACGAATTCGGGTTTCATGTTCATGAGGGCTTGATCTGCGAGGCACCGGGCGAGAAGCTGCTTCCGCTGTCCAACGTGTACTCCGATAAAACCGGAAAGTCGTCAATGCAGGTCTATCTTGACCGCGCGACCTCAACGCAGATTGCGGGAAAGCCTATCATGCTGCATATAATGCATGAGGACGGCACGGACGGAATAACCATAGCCTGCGGCATACTTAACAGAATTTTGTAAAAAACGGTCTCCCCGACGCCGGTCGGGGAGACAAATAAAAAATAATGGGAGTGTAAAATCATGAGCGAGATAAGAGACGTTAATTTATGGGAAAGCGGCGCACGCAAGATCGAATGGGTCAAGCGCAATATGCCGCTGCTTAACGGTATCGAAAAGGAATTTGCGGCGGAGCAGCCGTTCAAGGGGCTGAAGGTGGCTTTGTCGGTACACCTTGAGGCTAAGACCGCGTATCTTTGCAAGGTGTTGGCGGCGGGAGGCGCGGAGATGTATGTCACTGGCAGCAATCCTCTGTCGACACAGGACGACGTTGCGGCGGCGTTGGTTCATGACGGACTGAACGTGTTCGCGTGGTATGACTCCACAGAGGAAGAATACCACCGTCACATCTCTAAGGTTATTGATTGCGGACCGAACATCATCATCGACGACGGCGGTGATCTCGTTAACCTTATCCACAACGAGCGCACCGACCTTATCCCGAACGTTATCGGCGGCTGCGAGGAGACCACTACGGGCATTATTCGTCTGCTGGCTATGGATAAGGCAAAGGCGCTGAAGTTCCCGATGGTTCTTGTTAACGACGCGGACTGTAAGCATTTGTTCGACAACCGCTACGGCACGGGTCAGTCGGTGTGGGATGGGATAAACCGCACGACGAACCTTATCGTTGCGGGGAAAAACGTTGTTGTCGCGGGCTACGGCTGGTGCGGCAAGGGTGTTGCTATGCGAGCGAAGGGCTTGGGCGCTAAGGTCATAGTTACTGAGATAGACCCGATAAAGGCTATGGAAGCTGTTATGGACGGCTTTAAGGTAATGCCTATGCGCGAGGCGTCGAAGATCGGCGACTTCTTTGTTACCGTAACAGGCTGCGCGGACGTTATCGGTGAGGAAGCATTCATGAATATGCAGGACGGCGCAATCTGCTGCAATGCAGGTCACTTCGACGTTGAGGTGAATATGGCTAAGCTGCGCGAGATCGCGGTCGACAGCTATGTTGCGCGCAACAACATCATGGGTTACAAATTAAAGAACGGCAAGACCGTATTTGTTATCGCGGAGGGCAGACTTGTCAACCTTGCGGCTGGCGACGGTCACCCCGCGGAGATAATGGATATGAGCTTCGCGATACAGGCTCTTTCGGCTGAGTACCTCGCGAAGAATAAGGACAAGCTCCGCAGCGGCGAACATATGACAGTCAATGTTCCCAAGGATATCGACCGCAAAGTTGCCGAGCGCAAGCTGAATGCGTGGGGCTTTGAGATCGACAGGCTCACTCCCGACCAGGAGAAGTATCTTGGAAGCTGGGAAGTCTAAAATTTTATTCTCCGACCTCGACGGAACTCTTATCTTCTCCGCAAAACGCCGACGGGTCGGAGATATTATTGCCGACAGTCTACGCGGCGAACCGGTGTCCTGCATCACTCCGCGGCAAGCTGACTTGCTGCCCGATATACGGTGTATTATCCCCGTGACTACGCGGAGCTTGGAACAGTATCGGCGCATAAGGTTTCCCGCGGGGTTTTCGCCCAAGTATGCGTTGTGCAGTAACGGGGGAACTCTACTGGTGAACGGCGTGCCGGATCCGGATTGGACAAGCTGCTCGACGGCGGTGTATCGGAAGTGCGAGGGCGAGCTGGAACGGTTTCGCGGACTGCTTGAGAACGACCCTGACAGGTGTTTTGAGATACGTACGGTTGACGGGTTGTTTCTGTTTACAAAGAGCGGAGATACCGCACACACTCTTAAAAGGCTCGGCACGGGCGAGTTGTGCGAGTGCTTTGCACACGGGCGAAAGGTGTTTGTTATTCCGAAAAAGCTCTCTAAGGGGCTTGCTGTGAGAGAGCTTGCGGAACGGCTTGAGTTGACACGCGAGAACATCGTCTGCGCAGGTGACAGTCTTGTGGACGTACCTATGCTGAACGAGGCGGGCACGGCGCTGTTTACGAATAATATAGCCCCTGAGCTTGTCACTGCCGATATAAAGCACCGCAGACCGCAGGAGGGTTTTACGGAGTTTGTCACGGAATTTGCATTGAACCTTAATACTAAGAGGTGAAGTTTTGTTTAATGTACTGATAGTTGATGATCAGCCGAATATACGACGGCTGTATGAATATACACTTGAAAAGAACGGTTACCGTCCGTTTGCCGCCGCTAACGGCGAGGAAGCGCTTGCGGTGCTTGACCGTCAACATATTGACTTGATGATACTTGACGTGATGATGCCCGTGCTGGACGGCTACGGCTGCCTGAAAGCGCTGCGCGATGGAGGCTCTACCGTGCCCGTGCTGATAATCACTGCGAAGGACTCCGCGGAGGACGTGCGTAAGTCGTTCCTGCTAGGTACGGACGACTTTATGGTCAAGCCCGTTGACGAGATCGAAATGCTGCTGCGCATAAAAGCGCTCCTCCGCCGCAGTAAAATAAGCGAGGAACAGAAGATCGTTGTAGGCGGCACAGAATTGTTTTACGATTCGTTTTCCGTTATACGGAATGGCAATGCTACCGTGCTGCCGCGAAAGGAATTTCAGATACTTTTTAAGCTGCTGTCGTTCCCGGGAAAGACCTTTACGCGGCAGAATTTGATGGAGGAATTCTGGAGCATGGACTCTGACAGCGAGGCGCGCACCGTCGACGTGCATATCAACCGCCTGCGCGAGAGGTTTAAGGATAACCCCGATTTCTCTATAGTTACAGTAAGAGGGCTGGGATATAAGGCTGTAAGGAACGACTGACGGAGGAGCTATGCGCGTTTGGAATTTCGTTTATCTTCCCGATGAATCGGGTGAATACCGTGTAGCGCTCGATATGAGGAAAAATCTGCAGTTTTTTCTGTGTGACAGGCGTTTCCCCGGTACGCTGGATTGTGATGATTTCGCAGTTTTTGAGGAAGTCGTAACGCTTACCGAGCCTCTGGAGATCATGACCGAAGAATTGGCGTGCGATTATCCGTTGACAGAGAATCAACAGATACTGTGCGAATATTGTATGCTCGATATAAACGGAAATGAGATTGACGCTCCGGATATCGCCGAGCGCGTGATCAAAGGCTTCACGTTCTGCGGCTTTGAGATCGCGGACGAATGGGAAATAAGCGCGCTTACCAATTGCGGCTTCGCTTATGACAGAGCGCTCACAAAGGACGATCTGAACAGGTGGGGTCTGATAGACGGCTATCAAAAGGCGCAGGCGGTCTTAGAAAAAATGTATGAAAAATACAGCGACGCTCCCGACGCAAAGGATTGGATGCTGTTCGCTGTGTGGAGAAGAATTTCGGAGGTGCAAAATGTCGCTTGACGCGAACCTGAATATACATCTTGGTGAGTATCAAATCATGGATATAGTCGGCGTTTATCTTAAGCGCGGGCTGAGCGTTTTCGATAGCGATGGTCGCGCGTATATTATCACCTCCGACGATTACGATTGGGAACATCTGCCTGTGACATTTGACGAGTTTTCGAATATTATCACGGAAAGGGAACGCAGCGGCTTGACCGTCGGTATCATGCTTTACGAGAACGGCGAGCCGGTCACAGATCTGCTTAAAACCACCCCCAACAAGCTTTCCGTTGCCTGCGATCTCAACAGGAGAACTCTTGACATGAACGTCCGTCGCCGCTACACCGATGTCAGTTGGTATATCGAAAAATTTGTCGCGCCGTTGGAATCGGACAGGGCAGTTATTGAGTGGTTTGAGTTCTGGGAATCTCGATAAGTAAAAGTAAGCGGAGGTTTTTTCACGGGTGAAAAGGAAAATAGACAAAAACCGCCTGTTCGGCGTTGTGAACAGGCTTGGGATGAAGCTGACTATCCTCACACTGCTGATAAGTCTGGCGGCGGATATTCTGACATTTACGGCTGCTATCGTTATCGGATTTGTGACGGGTGGTACGACCGACACTACACAGGTCATAGCGTCGGTCGTCGCGAGCATTATCATAGGCACGCTGCTGTTGTTTATTATCGGCAATACCGTGCTGAAACCGCTTTCGGTGCTTATCAAGGCGACAAAGCGCGTCGCGGGAGGCGATTACACGGTGCGTCTGGAAATCGGCTGGATAGAGAAGCACACGATCAAGGAGCTGCGCGAGCTTATCCGCGACTTCAACGATATGACCGAGGAACTGAGAAATACCGAATTGTTCCGAAAGGATTTCATCTCCTCGTTTTCGCACGAATTCAAAACTCCGCTCGCGTCTATCCGCGGGTTTGCGCGGCAGCTGTATGAGGGTGACCTTACTCTCGAACAGCAGAGGGAATTCTCAAAAATAATCCTTGATGAAACGGAATATCTTTCGGTATTATCACAAAACACTCTGCTTATGACAAGTCTAGATAATAAAGATATCATTACCGAGAAAACAACTTTTTCACTTGACGAGCAGCTCCGCGGCTGTATGATACGGCTTGAGCCGCAATGGTCGGAGAAAGACATCGAGATAGATATGGAGGGACTGGAGGACATTAATTTTTTCTGGAACGAGCAGTTGTTGGCGCACGTCTGGAATAATCTGTTCGACAATGCAGTGAAATTCACACCCGAGGGCGGACTGATACGCGTTTCCTGCAAGCGTGAAAACGGATTTGTTACGGTCGTGGTTGCGGATAGCGGCTGCGGTATCGCGGAGGACGCGTTGCCGCATATCTTCGAGAAGTTTTATCAGGCTGACAGCTCGCATGCGACAAAGGGAAACGGCTTGGGGTTGCCGCTGGTAAGGCGGATAGTTGAGCTTGGCGGCGGCACGGTCGAAGTGAGCTCGGAAATCGGACGCGGAACAATGTTTACCGTGAGATTGAGGGAAAACGCTTTTTAACGTCGATATTGTTTCGGAATATCAGAGAATTAACGAGTTGTTCAACTACGTGGCTTTCGAGAACGACTGTCTTTTTATGAGAACCAAAAACGACTGCGTTTGCTTTGGGATTTGGGGGAATTCAGCGCACGGCTTATGATGATATTCTCCGAAGGAATATGCTCGATAATGTCCGAGGATAACGGCAGTTTCACTTACTACTTTCACACCGTCCGCAAAGTAAAGCCGCTCCGGATATCGGACAATGGTATAATCAAATAAATTTATTTTTAGCGGGGTATTTATGTACGAAAGAATGCTCAATAAGCAAGCAATGCCCACAATAGAAGAAATGGCAGAATTTTGCGGTGAGAATTCAGAAGAGTTTTCTTTACTTAATGAATGGCTGGTTGCTACCTTTAATACAGAGCAAAAAATTGTTTTTCCATATGGTAATAAATATGGTTGGGGAGTCGCTCATAAAAAGAAAAATAAACTTATATGCAATGTTTTTGCAGAAGACAATGCTTTCACTGTTATGATGAGGTTATCGGATAAGCAATATAAAGCCGTTTATAATCAACTTCACAAATATACACAGGAATGTATTGACAACAGGTATCCTTGCGGTGACGGCGGCTGGATTCATTATCGCGTTACATGTAATGAACACTTTGACAATATAAAAACATTATTATCTGTTAAATGTTCCTAATAAATATATCATCAATGGTGCTGATGTGCGGTGAATGACGTTTTGTGCAAAGCTTTTTTGAATATATCTGCTATAATTATAAAAGGAGGCGGTGGCATGGATTATATAGAAGGACTTAATTTATCGATTGCGTATATAGAAGATAATCTGTTTGAAGAGATCGACTATGAAAAAGCGGCACGAGTAGCCGGAATGTCCAGATCAACTTATCAACGTTTCTTTTTGTTGGTTGCTGATATGACACTGGATGAGTATATCAGGAAGCGTAAACTTCAATATGCGGTAAGAGAATTGATGAATACCGAATATAAGGTTATTGATATTGCAACTAAGTGCGGATATAGTTCAGCAGCATTTTCTCGTGCAGTGCGCAATTTTACAGGCAGTACGCCGAGCAAAGTCAGAAAGGAAGGTTCTTCGGTCTGTTTTCCAAAACTTAATTTTCAAATACGTATAAAAGAAGGAGAGATGTTCATGAACGAAACTGCTATTGTAAAAATTGAAGAACACAGGAATGAAAAGGTAATCTGTTTCACCACAGATTGTGTTGATCCGGAAAATGAAGCATGGGGACAGATGGCGGAATGGTGTAGAAAGAATGTACCTGATCGTACAGCCAGAAGGTATGTTGGACTTGCACCATTCGGTCATCATCCTCAGGGCGAAGAACATCAAAATGCATCCGAACATATAAAGCACCCTTACAAAGCAATGATGTATCTTATAGGTGGTGAGTGCGATCAGAAAGAATTCTGCGGGTTAAAAGTCAAGGACGCTCCCTCGGGCTTGTTTCTGGTAAATGATGTCACACTTAATCAGTTTGATGAAGATAATAATTTGGATATAGCGCTCAGCTTGATGAAAGCTTCAGAGGCTTTTGTTGAATTTATAAAAAATACCGAGGGATATGAATTTGATTGTTCTGCCGGCATATTTTATGAAGAACACATCTTTTCGGAAAGATGGTTTCAAAACGAAGGGGTTCCCGATGGTTTTCGTATGTGGGTACCGATCATTAAGACATAGCTTCCCATAATTCCAATTTTATTGTTCTCCGTTTAGCTATTGATTTTTGGCATTACGATTTGCGGATATGAAAAGTTTTTTTAGCGGCTTTAAATCATATCTTGTGTTTAAAATGCTCTCAACTGCGGGTTTAGTTGTTTTGCAAAAAACAACCTGTTATATATGGACATTATCGCGTATAATAGCTATAATAACATTATAGCATATGACATGCTATAACAAAAACGACAAGGAGAAGTAATTATGTTTGATGTAAGGAAAATGGGAGAGCAAATTGCATATCTGCGCGCAGCAAAGAAATGGACGCAGGAACAGTTGGCGGAGAAGTTAGAGATCTCACCTCAAGCAATCAGTAAATGGGAAAACGGAAAAGCCGTACCCGAGGTACCTATGCTTTGCTCTATGTCAGGACTTTTTAATTGTTCCGTAGACAGAATTCTTGATCCCAAATCATGTGTTTTGCATAATATGGATTTTAATTATGAATTTCTTGTTAAGCCGCGGATCCCCGTAGCAGATTATTCAGGTCCCGAATGGCCTAAGAGCATCTCGTTTGCCTCTCTTTTAACCGCGTTAAAATTATTTTTTGGATTGGAGCAGCGCAGGGATAGCAAAAACCGTCAAATAAATGACGACGAAGAGTATATCTTGCAGTCGGCTATTACGAACGTATGTTTCGGATATTCGTATTCGCCGGATGAATTTGTTAATGACAGCTTTTCAATATATGGTTTGGATTATGAGATACATTCAAAGGCGGATTATTCGGAAGATAATTTTATCGCTCTCGCGTGTCAGCAGATCGAGCACGGTTATCCGGTAATCGTTATTCCCAAAGAATATACGGATACTATCTTTGCCGTCGGCTTTTCCGACCATGGACATACCTTAAAGGGATTAGGATTTGTGGAGGGAGACGATCAGAAAAATGCAAATATAAACTTTGACCGACCTAATCAATATGCCGGTTGGTATAAGGTAGATTGTGATATGATGACGCTAAAGCCCTCAAACGAAAAAATGCCGTTAGCTAAGGCGTGTATCAATGCGCTCAACAAAGGGGTAGAGCTGTTATTGAACGACAGCCATTGCGGAGAAGATAAAATGCAGGGCTACGGTCTGGTAATTTATCAAAACTGGAGCGATCTGTTAAGAGAAGAAAACAAAAATGACGCGGATCAGATTGACTGTGTTTTCCCCCACGCGTTTATACATTATGAAAACAAATTAAGAACCAAACAGTTTTTTGAATTATGTATGGATATAATCCCCGATATCGACAAAGAATTCATGGCTATGGCAATAAGTCAATACAACGAAATTATATCCTTTGCAACGGAAATAGCAACTATTGCTCATCAGCGAGAGTCCTTTACCAAGGATTGCTTGAAAGAAAAAAGGAATTATATAATTGAAATGCTGCGCAGAAGCATCGGTCCGGAAGAACTTGCCTTATCTTATATACAAAAGGCATTGGTAAATGTTCAAACGCTGTGATAGATAAGCGTTTTTGCGGCAAAAACTTTAACACGGCTGAGCCCTATATTTGGACTCAGTCGTGTTATATCATATCTAAAATTTTTTTTTGTTTTCTATTGACTCTTACGTTGGGGAATAGTGTATAATATAATCAACACCAATGAAAGGGATTGATAATATGGGTAACTTAGCCAAAATCAGAGAAGTATCCGTTAGATATAACGTATCCGCCCGTACTCTTCGTTATTATGAGGATATGGGTCTGATAGAAAGCACGCGGAGCGACGACTACGCTTACAGACTGTATGATGAGGCCGCGATAAAACGCTTGGAGCAGATTTTGATTTTACGCAGACTTAATATCAGCATTAAAGACATTAAACGTATTTTTAATACGGAAGGCTCCGAAGTCGTTCTGGACGTGCTTGAAAAGAAGGTCGATGATATAGATGAAGAGGTTTCGCTTTTATATGATCTGAAAAAAATCGTGCTGGAATTTATCGATCAGATACGACGGCTGGACTTTGAAAGAGAAACAGATGTTAAGCTGTTGTATGAAAAAGCCAAGGATATTGAGGCGCAGATTACAAATGTGGACTACAACGGCAATTCCGCTATGGCAGAGCGTTTTTTTGAGGTCACCGAAAAGCTGAACGATAAAGTGCCCGATATAATGATTGTCCGTATTCCGAAATTCAGAGCGGTCACATCGGGCGAAATGTCGTTTGAAGATGTCTTTGGGAAATTTCAGATATGGCAGGAAGCGCACAATGATTTTTACAAGCCGATTATTTTTGACGCTCCCGATTTCCTTTGCGAAAATAATGGGCGTCTTGAATGGATATGGCGTATTAAGGACGAAATTACAGCGGCTGATGTTGCTCCGTATGAAATTATTGAACACCCCGGCGGACTGTACGCGGCTGCGGTAAGTATAGACGGCGACGACGAAAGCGGCAATAAGGTAATGCAAAAAATAGAAAAGTGGCTGGAAAAAACGAATTTTATTATTGACGACAGCCGTGCAACATCGGTTCATATGATCTATGTGGACGATGAGATCAGGAAAGGGCTCGGCTATCATCAGCAGAACTTTTATACGCCCATAAAGTTAAAGAACGGTCTTTGACAATTAACATATGTTCGGGTGAAAAATATCGCGAGAATAAGAACCGAAAGGAAAGTCAAGATGACATACTGGATAGGGCGATGGTCGCAGCTTAGAAAAAAAGAATTGATGTCATATCCGAATGAATTTCCCATACATGACGTGTATAAAACAATATGTACGCACGAAGAATTGAAAAACGGATTTGATGAGCTTCATGAAATTTTTGCACACTGCTATGAAGATATATTGCATGATCCTGCCGATATGATGCTGCCGATATACGATATGAATGAATATGGGTATTTTTCCAAGGAAGCTAGAGCGTCCCGCGAGGAATCTTATAAATACGCGAAAATTTTTTATGTGTTGGGATATTCGGGGGAATTGAGGCAAAACGGCGAAATATGCATACGAGCGGATAAATTGAAGGAACAATGTAAGGCTTTGAAAATTACAAATCTCGGAGCGTTCCTGAACAAGCTGGGCAATTACGGAATTATGGCTGATGGATTGGTTAATGGTAAAATAAAAAGCGATACCAATATTACTGTTTCGTATCCCGACAATAAGAATGTTATGGCGGCATTGTACGTTCTGTCAGTAAAATCAAATAATATTGACAGTTTCAAGGATTTTTGCAGGCTGGATTATCGACTGTTTGAAAGCGATTGGAACACAAAAGAATACGGCATCGGTGTTGAGGCTGTGTCGGCTTTTTTCATTCGGAGCAGGACAGGTCGGCGGCTCGATTGATACATGATGAACTGATAAAACGAAACTACTGTTATAATTTTCAGGACTGGAACGAGGGACCTCAAATTCGGTATTATAGAAAAGAGAGCGACCGTAACAGGAATACGAATGCCGATTTCTGGCTTACCAGTATGGATACCGAATTCATATTTTATTTTCGAATAAAAAATATGGATAAGGTTATCGAGTACATTAAAGGCTGTCCCGAAAGTGTCATAGAAAATTTCTTAATAAGTGATAACGGGTGCGCTAACAGAATTTCGAGAACCTGCGTTTCGGGAATATCTTATCGGCTTAACGGCAAAACCATATGGCGGTGCGGCTGCTGCAACCCTAATTTTCAGGTAACTCCGAGCGTTCGGGATTATTTATATTATATCAATGCCGTGGAAATTGCAGGCAGCAAAAAGCAATAAGAGCGGTATTATTATATGTGGGAGCATTTATATACTGATTGTCATGTTTTTAAATAAGCGTCGTGCGCGGGCGGTTATTTGAATAATGTTGATGATATAAATTATAAATTTGCAGGAGGTTATGATATTGAAAAAAATATCCCTTGACGAATTTCTGAGGTTAAGAAGGCTGGTTCATCGCAGCGCCAGACCGCTTGACTATACAAAATGGAAATTCCTTTTTGAAAACGGCAGCTGTGATGATTTTCTGTTGGTTCTGTCCAGCTATCAAAATGAGGACGGAGGGTTTGGATACAACATTGAGTGCAACAACTGGAATCCCAACTCCTCTCCCTATACAGTATGCATTGCGTTGGATTATCTGGATACGACAGGCGATTACGAAAGCGGCATAAAAAGCAAAATCATTTCGGGTATCGTCAAATATCTTGACTCCGGGGCATATTTGTTGGACGACGGCTGGGTGGGAATGCAGGGAATCCCCGGCAATAATGACTTCGCGCATATGCCGTGGTTTCATTTTGATTCCCGAAAAGCAAAAGAAGCCGATATCGGAGTTACTAAGCGCCTTGCGGACTTCATCCTCAAACACGCAGACCGGAACAGCGGCATTTATATTAAGGCTAAGACTTTAAAAGAACGGTATGAAAAATGCGGGCAGGTTCTTCTCCATGGTTATCCCGGTTACGATCCGTCAGTATTGAATATTAAAGAATTTGACCCCGAAACATATCCGTCTTGGCTGCCGCTCCCGGTGTATTTTGTTAATTCGCCGGAAAGCAGTTTTTATCCGGAATGCATAGGCACCGTTGATATGAATTTGGACACGATCGTTAACTCGCTGCTCGGCACACAAGAGATCAAGCTCCCCTCCGCCGTGGAACTTGACGCGTATGAGCAAAACAATCCCCATCCTGATGGTAAGCGGTGGTGTGTGGCCGAACAAACGATTGGAAACTATTATTGGGGCAGTAATTTTATTATACGCGATCTGGACATACTGAGGAAATTCGGCAGATTGGACTTTGATTTGCCTGTTCTCATATAATGAGGAGCCAAAATGCGTTGTTATTCTGCTGAGGTGATTACATCGTAAAATACTCTTAGGTGTGGGAGCAGTTATACATTGATTGTCATATTGTTTGAATAAGCGTTGTGCGCAGACGGTTATTTGAATAATGTTGATGATATAAATTATAAAATTTGCAGTAGGAATTAAAAATGCAAAGTATAAGAATTTATGAGATGCCGGATTGTAAAATGGTTTCGCCCGGAACAGGAATGTTTGGGGAGGAAAAATTCAATCGATTTGAAGAATGGCTTTCCCTGCAAAAACGCGGGCTTTTTCCCAAAGATTTCTTATTTGGCGGTGAAGAGGGCTTTACTTGGTTGCATATGCTTGAGGACGGCATGAGCGTTCCGACCGAATTTGAGATCATCGATTTTCGGGGTGGTCTTTATGCTGTCGCAACGGATATCGACCAAAAAACGGATTTGGATTCAATGAACGCGGAGGTGGATAAGTTTTTAAATGAAAATGGGTTTAAACGTGATAGTTCGCGTCCGCAGCTGGGCAATATAATTACATCAACGGCCGTGAATAAAATTATGGGGTATGACCAGATGGACTACTATTTCCCGATAAAGGGTTAAATTAGAGCGTATTCACTTTAGTTTGAAGGAACAGAGGGGCTGACCGACAGATCAGAGCCCCCCAATAAGCATCATGCCGCGAATCTGTCTTAGAAATAAATCAATAACTGTGCGTGGTCCAAGCCCCAATCGCACATCGGCATAGTTCATTTTGAGGATATCTTGGAAACGCTCATATAAATAATCATTCGGATATCGGATAAGTCATAGGTAGGAGAAATCGACTTGGATTTCGTGAATTTCCGCACTATTCTGTGGTAGCTTTCTACGGCATTAGTCGTGTATATTATCTTCCTTATCTCCTGCGGATATTCGAAAAATATGGTAAGCTCTGCCCAATTTTTGTTCCAGACCTTTAGGATATTCGGATATTTCTTGTCCCATTTTTCACGGAATTCCTCTTTGGCATATTCGGCTTTATCAAGGTTCGCGGCACTGCAAATTTTCTTCAGATTGGGCGGTCTTTCCGTTGATCTCCTTTAACGTATTCCGTGGCTTCCGGATCCGGATGATTTTGCCTTTATAGGCAGGCAAGTTTCGTCGAGCATGCTTGCGCTTGTGGCAGGGCATCCGAAAAACGGATTCTGCTATCCCCAGCGCCACCCTATGGTAGGTTTGATGAAAAGGCTTTGTCCACGGGATGTGCCGTTTATGCTTATATGTGTATGCGCTGGCTGGAGGAAAACTGATTATACTGATTTTTAGAGCTTGTTCTCGTAAAAACGTGATATAATGTAAGCAATGAGGGCAAGAATATAAAGAAACCAATCATTCGCGTGCGCGTTAATATTTGAATAGCTTTAAAGTATTATAAAAGGTGTAAAATGAAGAACCGCACAGAGAAGTGTGCGGTTCCTTTATAGAGCAATATGTGCGCGTTATGGTGTTATGAATAGCTGCAGCACACAGAATATACCGTAATGCTGCCATTTTTTGCCCCGATGTTTATTCTGTTGAGTTTGCTGAAATCAGATCCAAATGCTTTTACCATATCATTGTAGCTGTATTTTGCGTAGTAATGACCATTTGCAGAACCGTTCTCGAATGACTGAACCTTTGCCCATTCTGCCCCGCCCGACCAGCTTTGCAAAATCAATTCGATCTCGTTTCTAGATCCGGAGTATTCCACATAGAGATGACAATTGGGCGTGATCGAATATGTGTTGAAAGAGCCGCCGCTCTTTGCGGTATCAATGCATACTGCCTGTTCCCATGCGCCGCAGCTTGCCTTGCCCCAGAATGCAGATACATATGATGAGTTTCCGTTCTGACTGCTATTGCCGGACGAAGAACTGCCGGAAGTACCGGAACTGCTCGCGCTGCCGCATTTTTCGAGATACCAGAGTTGATTGTTGTTGCCAAGATACTTCCACTGGTTAACGTTTGCACCGCTTGATTTACTGTGTCCGTAAACCTCAATAGCGGAGTAGCAGTTGGATATTTTTGTCTTTATCGCATACGCGTCACCGATTTTTACAAGCTGGAATTTCTGATGATCGCCGCCTCGGTTTGACCATTGGATAATATTCGCGCCATCGGCTTTGCTGGCATTGGTAACGTCCAGACCGCCTTTAAAATCGGAGCTGCCCGTAAGTATGCTGTAATAGCCGTTCCCGTCGCTCACCAGCTTGAACTGCTGTGCGTGGCAGCCGTTAAAATCATGCTGCTGAATATTTGTGCCGTTGTTCGCACTGCCGTAGTAAACATCAAGATATTTTCCGCTGTTTTTATTCTTTATGTAGTAAGTGCCATCCAGACCGAGTACACCGCCGTTATTGTTTGTGTTTGAGGAAGATGATCCATACGTATATACGGAGCATTTTGAAGCGGTGTTTTTAATCCCGTTGGTGCTATAAAACAGAGTGTTGCCCCAGTCGGTAAGCCTTTTGCCGTCGCGGTCCACTGCAAGATCAAGATAGCTCCAGTCAGAACCGTTGCCGATCCACGACCAGCCAAGGTATCCCACGCCCTTGCTCTTGCAATAGCTCATTACAGTCATTTCGTCAACATCGCCGTTTGTATGATAGCAACCGAATTCGCCAATAATAACGGGAACACCGATGTTAAGCGAGTTGTTGATATTGCTTTTAACGGTAGTTGCATCGCCGCCCGCATACTCATACATATGAATGGAGAACATTGTGTTCTTCTCGCTGTCGGCATTGAAAACATCTTTGCCGTAGTAACAGATAGAATCGGGGTATTGTCCCCAGCCCGCACAGTCAACGATCAGTGTATTTTTGATGCCTGCGTTTCTCAATGTGCGAATTGCGCTTTTGTTACCATCCGCCCATGCCGCGCCGTTCCATGTTCCGTACCATTCGTTGGCAATGTTGAGAAGAACGTACTTACGGTTGTTGTTGAGCAGGTCCTTAAGATTTTTCCAAAAGTCTACTGCTCTGTTAAGTTCCAAGATACTGTCGCTGCCTGTTGCATCGTGAACTTCGAGAATGCATACAAGATCGTTGCTCTTACACCATTCTACAATATTTACAACCTCGTTGTAGGATGTTTTGTTGTATTTGGCACCATTGGAAAGTACAACTCTTACCGTGTTTGCGCCAAGGTTTGCCGCGGCTTTAATGGAAGCCTGTGTATCCGAAGGAAACCATGCATGCGCGATATTTACACCGCGCATTATAAACGCGTTGCCGTTCGCGTCACGGAGAGTCGTTCCGCTTACATAAAATCCCGCTTCCGATGCAGCGTGCGTGTTGACGTTCAGCGCTTCCGAAACAAAAAACAGTGAGATAAGCATTATTAGTGCCATCATCGCGCTTAAAACCTTTTTGAAGTTGCAAGTGCTTGTCATAATCAAATCTTCCTTTCAAAATGACTTACAAATCGAGTAATCGATTACACAAAACTTAATGCTTTACTGGTTTTTAGTTTATCATTAAGTTGTCAATTTGTCAATATATTTTAAATAATTTTGCCTGTAATTAAGTTAATTCTCTCTTTATGCCAAATTGCAGCGTGCGCATTTGTGCATTATTGACATGTTTTTTTGCAAATGTGGAAAATGATAACGCTTATCGCTGGGCATATGGCGTTATAAAATTAAGTAAATTACTTTGCAAAAGAGCTTTTTCGGGGATGGCTTGTCACCTTTTTTTGTGGATTATAAGATACTGCAGTAATGCTGCTTTCAAGACTGCTGAAATAATTATACAAAACGAATAAGTTGAATCCGTATAAAAGCTTTTATCTAAAGGTTCTACTGTATTGCCGAAGAGGACAAAGACCAGCCGTTGGGCAGATACGAACTTTATGCCAAAAAGGACTGCGCACTGCTTATAACTGAGACTGACAACTTCTTTTGGACATTTGAACAGGCAGTATCATACTACAAATTTACATTAGTCAACTATATCGGATTCCATGATAATGGTATATTGCTTACCGGCGGCTGCAGCGACACGAACAGTAAACCTCAGATAGACAAGACCGAGCATCTGACTGCTGCATATCAATTTGGGAAGAAGGTATACGAAGAATGAAGCTTCTCTCGTAGACCGATATGTGAACGTCTCAATGGTTTTGTTAGTGGTTAACCAAAATTTATGTGGCTGTTTAAAAAAAGTACTTGATAAACCAAAGGTATTGTGATATAATATTATATGTTCAGTGGGAGACTGCTGAGTTTTAATATGCAGATGTGGCGGAAATGGCAGACGAGCTGGCTTCGGGTTGCGTCACGACAGTGAAAGAATTTGATTTTTTAGCGCTTTTGTGTGGAAAGCGCTTTTTATGTTTTCTCCATAACTATAATGAGTTGCAAGCTAATGTCAGAAATTCAAAACCCTAAATACTCATGTCCAAGCAATGAGATAACCAAGCCGTTGGCAGAGCGATTGGTGTCCTATGGAGTGGATGTTGTTTGGATAAATGGGATTTAAAAGAGTGGCAGGATAAGTATGCCTTCATGGAGAAATGCGTTAACGATCCCGATGTTTGTAAAGTTTTGATAATATGTGATAAGTCATATACTGAAAAAGCTAACAACAGACTGGGTGGTGTTGGTGATGAAACATCAATTATTTCTCCTGAAATATATGGAAAAACTAGAGCCTGTTCACATTAAAACAGCATCTAAAATCATGGCAAAAGAAATAAACGCAATAAAAATAATATCAAGTTTGTCATAGCGGGTAAACACCTTGTGAAAGCATTTCAAGCGGTGGATATTATGTGCTGCAGCACATAACCAGCAAATTTCAAGCTGATGATGGAAATGTTACTGCCGTATATAGGAGATCCGGAGGCTATACTTGTGACGGGCTGGTCGGGCGGCGGCTTTGGCGCCTCCTTCCTTGCCGAAGAAATTTTCAAAGACTATTTTCCGCGGGTACAGAACAAAACCGTATTGGTTGATGCCGCCTTCCTGCTGAAAGATGACTGGAAGAATATCGCGGATAGTGCTTGGGGAACACCGGAGCATATTGCGAACAGATTTACAGGGGATAATCTTGTACTCGACAGTCTCCATTCTCTGTTGGAAAATGTTACCGACGCAAAGATTCTTTTCCTCTGCTCCATTCGTGACGAGGCATTGACTAAGTATCAAAACTATCTGAATAGCGGTTCTTTTGAAGCAAATAAAGCCGCAGGAAAGGAATTCGAGAAAAATCTGAAGGACATGGTTGATGAACTTCTTGCGCTGCCGAACACCTCTGCCTTTATCTGGAGCGACAAAGACAATGATACAGACCTTACGGCGCACACCGTGACTATGATTCAATTTGTCGATGCGAAGTACGGTGGCATCAAGGTGTCTGACTGGCTGATGGACGCTATCAACGGAAAACCGGCAAATTACGGTCTTGATTTGGTGAATAGGCAGTATTAACTGTAATGCTATGGTGAAAAAATTCTAAATATGATTATATCCAAAACACATCATGACGGCGGAAATACAGATAAGTTCTTCGTGGGCTTCGCAGATACGATAAGAGGGATCAACCCATCAGCGGATTGATATTCTTTCTGAATAAAAGCTCTCGTATACCTTTTGCTATTTTTTACTGTTCGGAAGAACTGTCCGCAGCTTGAACCATCACCGATATGCTAAGCTGCATGGTATAATTGAATATGGCTTATGTCAAATAAGTGATTTTTACGTCAAATAAGTGATTCCTGTTGAAAACTTAACATAGATTTGCTAAAATATTAAAGTAAGCGCAAAGGGGCGGATATGCCAAAATACGCTAATATATCGGAATAGGATTCGTCTGTTTCACGCAAGACATCTTGATTTTTTGCCGATAAAAAGCTATTATGTGAGAAACCGCTTTGTTTATGCTAAAATTTACATAAAGGAGAGAACTATATGAAAAGGATTTTCAAAAGGGTCTCCGCGGCGGTAATGGCCCTCGCGGTGGCGGCGACGGCAGTCGTGTTTGACGTGCCGGGGAAGATAATCGCAGCGGCGACAGCAGACCATACAAACCACGCGGTGTGCGGCGATACAAGCTGCACCGAACACACGACTATATCTGATTGGACGGGGATAAGCGACTTTAACAGTGTATCATCGGGCAATTATTATCTTACCGCTGATGTTACCCTCACCGATCAGGTAACGATCAATGCGAAAACCGATATTACCCTTTGCCTGAACGGGCATACTATCACGGCGGCAAGCAATAATCGTATTTTAAATGTTACCGGCGGCTCTATTACTCTTTGCGACTGTAAGGGAACGGGCAAGCTTACGGGCGGCAATTCCGAGGACTACGGCGGCGGTGTAAATGTTTCTAACGGAACATTTACAATGTATGGCGGAACAATTTCCGACAATACTTCCACCAGAAGCGGTGGTGGTGTATATGTTTCTAACGGAACATTCACAATGTACGGCGGAACAATTTCCGGCAATACTGCCAAAAACAGCGGCGGCGGTGTATATGCTATCGGTTCAAGTTCATTCACAATGTACGGCGGAACAATTTCCGGTAATACTGCCCGCCTTAGCGGCGGTGGTGTATATCAAGGAGATCGCGTAATATTCACAATGTACGGCGGCGCAATTTCCGACAATACTCTCACCGCCGGCTACGGCGGCGGTGTATGTGCTATCGGTTCAAGTTCATTCACAATGAATGGCGGCATAATTTCCGGCAATACTGCCGTCACCTACGCCGGCGGTGTATGTATTGATGACACAACCGGAACATTCACAATGAATGACGGCACAATTTCCGGAAATACTGCCAACAACAGCGGCGGCGGTGTATATCTAAACGGAACATTCACAATGAACAACGGCACAATTTCCGACAATACTGCCACTACCGGCGGCGGAATGGTTGTGTATGGCACAGTAACGCTTAACGGGAAAGTTGACATCACGGGAAATAAAAAAAGATCCGACGGCTCCGCATACAATGTATATCTCTATACCAATAAGACCCTCACCATAGGAGATGACTTTTCAACAGATTCCAAGATAGGCGTTATCACCTCACGAGCACCCACCGACTGCTTGTCGGGTACCGTTGCCGTAACGGGTGCAGTCGCTTCCGATATAAGCGGCAGCTTTACAGCGGATAAAGCGGAGCAAGCTGTCGTTTATAAGGATAACACGGTGCGGTTGGCGCTGCATACTTATAGTGATGATTGGTCGTCGGACGACACAAACCATTGGCATGAGTGTACCTCTTGCGATGACCAAACGGACATAGCCAAGCATACTTTTACAGATAAAAGCGACGAGACAAACCATTGGCAGGAGTGTACCTCTTGCGGCGACAAAACGAACATAGCCGAGCATACTTTTACAGATAAAAGCGACGATACAAACCATTGGCAGGAGTGCTCCGAGTGCGGCTATCAAAAAGAAATAAACGCACATTCGTGGGGCGATTGGTCGCTGGCAACAGAACCCACCCTTACAACAACTGGCACGGCAGAGCGCACTTGCTCCTGCGGCGAAAAGCAGACTAAAACGGACATTCCCAAGCTGACCGATACAACAGTATGGACAAAGGGCATACGTACAGAACCGACCTTGAACGGCACGGGAAGCCAAAAATACACAAGCACGGACTACGGCACGGTCACCATAACCATTCCCAAGCTAACTGATACAACGGTATGGACAAAGGGCACACGCACAGAGCCGACCTTGAACGGCACGGGAAGCCAAAAATACACAAGCACGGACTACGGCACGGTCACCATAACCATTCCCAAGCTAACTGATACAACGGTATGGACAAAGGGCACACGCACAGAGCCGACCTTGAACGGCACAGGCAGCGAGGATTACACAAGCGACGACTACGGCACGGTCACCATGACCATTCCCGCACTGACCGATTCCGCTTGGACAAAGGACGAAAGTCAGCACGTTGACCCGACCGAGGAAGCAGATGGCAAGGACGTTTACATAAGCACCGATTATGGCACGGTCACGGTCGTTTTGCCTCAGCTCGAGCATACCCACGAATGGGATGAGTGGACAATAACCACAGAGCCTACCCTTACAGCAACGGGCACGGCACAGCGCGTTTGTACTAAAAACGACACGCATATAGATACAACAACGCTGCCCGCTCTGACAGATACTTCCGTGTGGTCAAAGGTTGATGATAAGCACGTTGACCCGACAGAGGAAGCAGATGGCAAGGACGTATATACAAGCGAGTACGGCGAAGTCACGGTTGTTCTGCCATCACTCGGACATACCCACGAATGGGGCGGGTGGACAATAACCATAGAGCCTAGCCTTACGGCAACGGGCGCGGCACAGCGCGTTTGTACTAAAAACGATACGCATATAGATACAACAACGCTGCCCGCTCTTACAGATACTTCCGTGTGGACAAAGGTTGATGATAAGCACGTTGAACCCACAGAGGAAACAGACGGCAGGGACGTATATACAAGCGAGTACGGAGAGGTCACCAATCTGCTTGAAAAATTGCCGCACACGCATAAGTTCCCTCTTACCTATGTTCCCGAGGTAAAGCCAACGGAGGAGGAAGAGGGCGTAAAGGAGCATTGGCACTGCGACGGCTGCGGTAAGGATTTCGAGGACGAGAACGGCACAAAAGAAGTAACCGCCGACGATCTGAAAATAGGTAATATCGAAACGGAGGTTCAAGCCCCCGCAAATATTCCCAAGCCTGAAATTGCCACTTCCAAAGATGAGCTTATCGCGGCGGCATTGACCGAGGACGAACAGCAAAAAATCAAGGACGGCACGGGTGTCAAGATAATTCTGAAGGTCGAGAATGCAACGGAAAATGTTTCTGCCGAGGATAAGGAAAAGGTCGAAGCGGAGATAAACGGACTTTCCGATTATAATCTCGGACAATACCTTGACATTACTCTGCTGAAAAAAATCGGCGAGGATCAGGAACAGAAAATCACCGAAACAAATGCTCCGATCATGATCACATTTGAGTTATCCGAAGGTCTTCGCGGAAAGGCGGAATATTCTGTAATTCGCGTTCACAACGGTACAGCAACGGTTCTTCGCGATTTGGACAGCGCTCCAGACACCGTAACGATCGAGACCGACAAATTCTCGACCTACGCGCTGACCTATAAAGAGAAAACTACAACATCTAATCCGAGCGGAGACAATTCAAGCGGAGGAAACCCGGGCGGCAGTTCTAATCCCTCAACCTCCACGCCGAACGAGAGCGATAATTCCGACGTAGCATCAAGCGGAGATAACGGTTCCGATAGCAGCTCAGATACCACTTCAAGTGGAAACGGCGCATCAACTGACGAGAGTAATACGAATTCGAGCGGCGGCACTTCTTCAAGTGATGAGAGCAATCACGCTCCAAGCGAGAGCAGTCCGTCCGAGGATAACGGAAATCCCTCAACGGGAATAGCAGTATCGCTTATCCCATTAGTAACAGCAGCTGCCATCTTAACGGTTGCGGTAAAGCTCAAAAAGAAATAAATGGCACTCCCTGTTTTAAGGAATGCCATGCTGATGGGAATACAGATGAGTACCTAATAACAACCGCGGCGCTGACGGGATAATTTGTCCCGTCAGCGCTTTATGCTTCAAAACTTGAGCTGTATAAAACAAAGAAAGGCACGCATAAATAGCTGAGTCTTTATATTACTGACTCAGCTATTTTATTTGCGAATATCCACATAATACTGCTTGATTTGATGAGAACCGCGGCACATTAAAAGTAAAGCGCAGCATTGAAAAAAACATAAACGGCGTTATGCTTCTCGGCGAAACCAAAACCGAAACAGGTTCGCGAGAAATCCTGCTGCCGCCAAGCACTGCGGAACTTCTCCGACAACGAAAGGCATATTCACGCAGCGAATGGATATTTCCCAATCTACTCAACACCGAAAAACCAATGAATCCGCAATGCGCATATGGGAGATTAAAAACAATATTAAAACAAGCTAATCTCCCACCAATACGTTTCCATGATCTGCGTCACACATTCGCGACTCACGCGATAGCGGGCGGTGTTGACGTAAAAATACTGTCCGAAATTCTCGGTCATGCGAACGCAAGTTTTGCGATAAACACAAATGGTTTGCGTTAATTCGCAAACAAATGTTTACTTTAACAATTTACGCTATGCGAACAGTAGCGAACCACCGAACTGTTTTATATTCCGTTCGGAATAATTACATTACCTGTCAGAAGTGGGTTCAGCAGGAAATAGTCCATAAACTCAAAACCCACTGCCGACAGTAACGGAGGCATAGCAAAGAATACCGCCGAACATATTACCACCACGGGATATTTTTTTATTTTGACGGAAATCCCGAAGATAAGTACCGCAGCGAACATCATTCCAACAAATCGTCCAAGCTCGGTCAAAACAAGATAGGCGGCAATCGGAATTGAGATGCCCGCAAGCTGTTCCATACTCTCGGCGGGAGCGCCGAACTGTGTCATTCCCCAAGCGTTCAGGACGTTGAATATCCTGCTGCCGTCAAAAATCAGCAGAACGGATAACGCGCAAACGGCGGCAGGGAGCGTTTTGTAGACAAACGTTCGCGCTCTACCATTTGGCGAGGATAGCAAAAGCATATACGCGTCGTTTTTGTATTCCAAACAGCAGGAGCAACTCATAATTAAAACGAAAATCAAAGCTTTTAGGGATGTCATAATTCGGTCGTAAACATATACAGTATCGCCGCCTGTAAGCATTCTATACCCCTTGTCTGCTATATAATACCCATCATTTTGTTTGAGATATTCTGTGTGTTCCAACAGCCTTGTAAGAGCTGTGATTTTATCTTGCCCCTGTTCGGAAAAATCAGTCATTGCGCTTGCCAGTTCGTTTTGGATAAACGTTTCTTTTTCGCTTGTGACCTCCCCCTCTAATTCTTTTATGTAAGAAAAATAGTAGTATTCCGAAACGCTGGCGTATTGCGGCTTTTCGGGCTGATATAAAATTATAGCTGTCGCTGCGCACAGCACAATAATAGCAAGACCTCTGCTGCCTATAAAGCATTTGTGCATTTCGTGAGCGGCAATGCTCGTATGTCTGCCATTTAATATACTCTTTCGGGTAGACATTCTGCGTTCCGGTGCAAACAAGCAATTAAGTATAATGCCCGCAGCCGAGCATACAAACGCAAATATAATATTAGCTGTAATTGTAACAAAAAGCGAATTGAGCGGGTTCTCAAAAAAGTTAATATTGAGATATTCGCCGACAAGCTTTTCGGTATCGGCTAACGCAACTATGTTTATCTGCCGCAGAAAAGACAAGTAACTTGTCGGTTTTATAAGAAAATACGCCAACGTGGAAATAGCGGTAAAGCCGCCTAACGCGGCAAAATTCGCAATACTCCCTATGGGAATTGACATAAATAAATACACTGTCGCTGCTGTAACAGTGCAAAAGAGCAATTTTATTTCTACGAACACACCTAAAAATTCTCCAACCGA
>ERZ778518.899-NODE-899-length-24598-cov-11.105977_pt1 | contig 24598 bp, 19 predicted proteins | sample MGYA00510340_ERZ778518 | MGnify/ENA primary metagenome ERZ778518 (study PRJEB29527, sample SAMN07138967) | mouse gut metagenome | material: feces | host: mouse | place: China:Nanjing | collected 2016-01-25 ...
AAGTAAGACGGGTGGTGAATGTTTATGGCGTCCATGAGGGACATCAAAAGAAGAAAAGGCAGCATACAAAGTACGCAGCAAATCACAAAAGCCATGAAGCTCGTTTCTACCGTTAAACTGCAAAAAGCGAAAAATCGTGCGGAACAGTCCAATCCATATTTTAATTATATGTATCAGACAGTAACCTCAATGCTTGCAAGGTCTGGAAGCATGAATCATCCTTATCTGAAAGCAGGAAGCTCCCAAAAGAAAGCAATTATTACGATTGCTTCTAACCGTGGGCTTGCCGGCGGATATAATTCTAATATTGTCAAGCTTGTGACCGACAGTGGAATTTCCAAGGAAGATGCTCAGATTTATATTATCGGACGCAAAGCAAAGGAATCCTTGCAGCGGAAAGGTTATGCGATGAAAGGGGACTATTCGGATGTAATCGAAGGCCCCACATATGAGGATGCTTCTGCTATCTGCAAAGAAGTTCTGGGCGCTTTTACCAGAGGGGAAATCGGAGAAATTTACCTTGCATATACTCATTTCAAAAATACGGTCAGCCATGAGCCTACTTTGATGAAGCTGCTTCCAGTGGAATTTGATGAAGCAGAAATCAAAGAAGCAGACAGCAATGTGTTGATGAATTATGAGCCAAATGAGGAAGAGGCATTGGATTTGATTATTCCTAAATATATGACAAGTCTTTTTTATGGCGCACTGGTGGAGGCTGTAGCCAGTGAAAATGGCGCCAGAATGCAGGCAATGGATTCCGCAACAAGCAATGCAGAAGAAATGATTAGTGATTTGACATTGAAATATAACAGAGCGCGTCAGGGCTCTATTACACAGGAGCTGACAGAGATTATCGCTGGCGCGGAGGCCATATCTTAAGGCGCAAAGACAGGCTGAAGAATGTTTGGCCATTAACAATTTTAAGGAGTGAAATTATGGCAGAAAAAAATATAGGTAAAATCACTCAGATTATTGGTGCCGTTTTGGATATTAAATTTTCCGAAGGCAATCTGCCGGAAATCAATGAAGCAATCAACATTCCATTAGCAGATGGAAAACGTCTGGTTGTGGAGGTTTCTCAGCATCTGGGTGATGATACAGTAAGATGTATTGCCATGGGTTCTACAGACGGGTTAGTACGTGGGATGGATGCAGAAGCAACAGGGGCGTCCATTACCATTCCAGTGGGCGAGCAGACATTAGGACGTATGTTTAATGTATTGGGTGAGCCCATTGATGAAGTGGCTCCGCCCAAAAATGTGGAATACATGCCAATTCATAGAAAAGCGCCGACATTTGAGGAGCAGGCGACCTCAACAGAAATGTTGGAAACCGGCATTAAAGTCGTTGACTTGCTCTGCCCGTATCAGAAGGGCGGAAAAATCGGTCTGTTCGGCGGAGCTGGTGTAGGAAAGACCGTGTTAATCCAGGAATTGATCCACAACATTGCTACTGAGCATGACGGATATTCTGTATTTACTGGTGTAGGCGAGAGAACCCGTGAAGGAAACGACCTTTACTATGAAATGAAGGAATCAGGGGTTATTGACAAGACCTGTATGGTGTTTGGACAGATGAATGAGCCCCCCGGAGCGCGTATGCGTGTAGGCTTAACAGGACTTACAATGGCAGAGTATTTCCGTGATAAAGGCGGAAAAGACGTGCTTTTGTTTATTGATAATATTTTCCGTTTTACCCAGGCAGGTTCCGAAGTGTCTGCATTGCTGGGCCGTATGCCGTCAGCCGTAGGTTATCAGCCTACCTTGCAGACAGAAATGGGTGCATTGCAGGAGCGTATTACATCTACAAAGAATGGTTCCATTACTTCTGTACAGGCAGTTTACGTTCCAGCGGATGACTTGACAGACCCAGCTCCGGCAACAACATTCGCCCATTTGGATGCAACCACCACACTTTCCCGTTCCATTGCGGAGCTTGGTATTTATCCGGCGGTAGACCCGTTGGATTCTACTTCCCGTATTCTGGACCCCCGTGTGGTAGGACAGGAACATTTTGAAGTGGCACGCGGCGTACAGGAAATTTTACAGAGGTACAAAGAATTACAAGATATCATTGCAATCCTTGGTATGGATGAATTGTCAGAAGATGATAAGCTGGTGGTAAACCGGGCAAGGAAGGTACAAAGATTCTTATCTCAGCCATTCTTCGTTGCAACTCAGTTTACTGGGCTGGAAGGAAAGTATGTACCGATTGCAGAGACCTTAAGAGGTTTCAAAGAAATCCTGGAAGGAAAGCACGATGATGTTCCAGAGAGTTATTTCCTGAATGCAGGATCTATTGATGAAGTTCGCGCCCGCATGAAGTAGGGGGTGAGCACATGGCAGAGGAAAATAAATACTTTCAATTGGAAATTATAACGCCGGATCGTGTGTTTTATCAAGGGGAAGCCTCTATGGTGGAGTTTACTTCTGTAGATGGGGAAATGGGTGTTTACAAGCGCCATATTCCCCTGACCACTGTATTGGCTCCCGGCATTGTGACGATTACAGAAGCCAACGGTAAAAAAGAGGCGGCAGTCCATGCAGGTTTTGCCCAGATTCTTGGAGAAAAGGTGACGTTTCTTGCAGAGATAGCGGAATGGCCAGAGGAAATTGATGTCAATCGTGCCCAGGCAGCGCGAGCACGTGCGGAAGAACGGATTCGCAGTCATGGTGCAGATATCGATGTGGCCCGCGCAGAAATTGCACTGAAAAAGGCTTTGGTTCGTCTTGATGTGAAACATTAAATCAGAAAAAGCATTGCAGATATCAGAGAGAGGATGGTGTCTGTGGTGCTTTTTTTGGAAATGAGAGAAAGAAATGAGCATAAATAAAATAATAAAGTCCCTGGAAATAGAGAAGCTGCTCCAGGTAGCTCAGGAGGACTATATCGAAGATATGGTGTATGACACGATGCGTAAGATGGAACAAAACATGCCTCCTGAGGAATATTTTTTTCTTCCAATGAGAATACTGGATGAGTATCGCAGCAGTGAGGAATATCATAAATTGCAGGAAGTGGTTAGAAAAGACTGGGAGCGTATGGGAAGGACAGCGCAGCAGTATCTTGGCAGGAAACAGGAGTTAGCAGAGGCATGTGAAGATAGGATAGTCTCTCAGAAATATGGCAAAGGAGGACCAGGACATAGAGGACCATTGCATCCAGGGCATATGGAAATCATTTGTAGGTCAGGGAATAGAAAAGGACGACTGTTGAAACAGAGCAAGGCGCCAGATTATATTTATGGGTTTGATCAAGAAGGAAGGCTTTTGTTTTGTAAAAGCAAGATGGGAAAAACCATAGAATATATTATATGGGAAGGAAACAGAGAGCTTGGAGTGTCCTATCTTCCCAATGGGAGAGTCAAAGCCATATCTGAAGTCAGCTATGCTTCTGACGGGAAACTGGAAAGCTATGTATATGGAACTTTTTCCTATCGTAAACATAAAGTAGAGATTTCTTCCTCTTGTGAATGTTACGAATATCATGGCAGGGAAGTGTATGTGGACTGGATAGAGGCAAGTGGGAAATATCCAAGCTGTGAACATTTCCGTTTTTATTGTGATGAAGAAGGGGTTGTGGAAAAAGGAGAATGTTGCGATGTAATGCGAAAGGAGATTATGGAAGTGGCAATTCCCCGAGGGATTAAATTTACTAAAAAATAAGAAAATAAAAAAATTTATAGAAAATGCAAGTATTTTTTCTTTGGTGACGTATTATAAGTGAAGTACATGAAACGGAGTGATATTCTGGATCGTATTTGAAGATGAATTTGATCTGGAGAAGGTAAATATTTAGGAGGTCAGAGATGAAGAAAATCAAGAAGGTATTAATCGCAGTACTTGCCTGTGTGGTAGTATGTGGGGTTTCTGTACCAGTAATTGCTGCAAATATGCAGAAGACAGGTACAGGTATGAAACAGAAAGTGTATACAAGGAATGCAGGAGTTTGTAATGTAATTTTGGATGCAGGCGCCATAAGCTCCAGCAACACAGACAACTCTGAACAGACAGATCCCGTAGACGGAACTGCTTTGCCAGATGTTCCTGTAGTAGACGAGACTGCTGACATTACGCAGAATGAGAATTCAGCAGCAGATGTTCCTGAGAATGAGGAAGGACCTATCGTTGATGCAGCGGATATTCCAGATGATGTAGAGGAGCCTGTAGATGATACAGCAGATGTTACGGATACAGGAGTGACAGATACAGCAGTAAGCCCAGTTTGTCCTTATTATGTAGATGCTAATGGGGATGGGACTTGCGATCACTGTGCCCATGGCGGAAGCTGTAACAATTATGTAGATTATAATGGGGATGGAGTTTGTGATTACTGTGCCCATGGCGGAAGCTGCGGAAGTTATGTAGATTATAATGGAGATGGAGTTTGTGATTACTGTACGCATAATGGAAGCGGCCATTGCGGAAGTTATTCGGATTCCAATGGAGATGGAATTTGTGACAATTATACTGGCAGCGGCAGTACTGGCGGCGGCAGACATCACGGTGGACGTCATCATGGTGGAGGTCATCACTGGTAAGCAGCACAAAGGGGATAAGCTATGCGCAGTGAGCAGGAGGTTGAACAGGCAATCGAATCATATTCTGATATGATTCGAAGAATTTGCCTTTTGCATCTGAATAGTCATGAAGATACGGAGGATGTGCTTCAGGAGGTGTTTTTGAAGTATGTCCTTCATTCTGTGGAATTTGTAAGCAAAGAGCATGAGAAAGCCTGGCTGATTCGGGTAACAATCAACGCCTGCAAGGATCTTAAGAGAAAATTGTTCCGTCACAGTACGGTGCCATTAGAAGTACTTTCGGAGGAGGCTGCCAGTGTGCTGCCAGAGCAAATAGGTATATTGGAAATTGTTCTTTCTCTGCCAGTGAAATATAAAGATGTCATTTATCTTCATTATTATGAAGGTTATACTGCCAAGGAAATAGGAATGATGTTACATAAGAAAGAGAATACGGTATATTCCCTTTTATCAAGAGGAAGGGAATTGTTAAAGCAAAAGTTGGGAGGTGGCAGAGGTGCATGATGAGATACGAGAAGCATTTGAACAGATACATGCCACAGAACAGATGAAGCAGTCTGTATCAGAGTATTTAGCTCAAAACAGGCGAAAGACTGCAAGAGGTTCTATTAGATTAGGCTTGCGGCCGCTGGTTTCGATTTGTGCCCTTTTGCTAATTTGTATTGGGCTTGGAAATTGGTATTTTTGGGAGATGCCAGTTTCTTATCTCAGTGTGGATGTGAATCCCTCAATAGAATTGACATTGAATCGTAAAAACCAGGTTACAGATGTTCAAAGCCGGAATAAAGAAGGAGAATTAATTCTAAAAGATGTTCAGCTAAAAGGTAAGGACTATTTAGAGGCTGTTGAGATGCTTATGGAATGCGACAATATGCAGCCTTATCTTACAAGGAATGCGGAAGTGACGGTTACTGTGGCGTCTTCTAAGGCGGAAGAGCTTCTTTCTGGTTTTGCAAGTAGCCCAGTAACAACCTATTATCATGGTTTATGCAGAAGTATGGATATGGAAACCGTTGCTTCTGCCCATGACCATGGAATGTCATTGGGAAAATATCAGATGTATCAGCTTCTGTCTCAATATGATTCTGGGCTGACAACAGAGGAATGCCAAAATATTTCCATGTGCCGGCTGCGTGAACTTTTATCACAATATGAAAATGGCAGGGAAGAACCAGTTAATTCTGAAGAATTAAATAGTTTCCAAGAAAGCTGCAATCATAACGAAAATGGAAATCACCATCATGGAAACGGCCATCATCGCAGATAGCAGAAGGATTCGAGGGGGCGGCGTAGCCGTCCTCTTTTTTTATCTTATAGGAAATACCGTGTTACTGTGAAGTGCTAAAGTATATGGATTTCCTATAAGATAAAAACAATATGCGCACTCGCACAAGAGGTAAAATATTGCTTCGCAATTGTGCTCGGCGCAGCAAAGTGCCCAAGCCCCTCATGAGTGAGGGGTAGGGGAGCTGAAGTGGGCTTGTCCACTTTGTTCTTCTATCGGAAGACCTTGTCACGCTAACGCGTGAAAGTGTCTTCCGATAGAATAAAAAAGCTCTTATCGCACTGCGGCGGGTATGAAATCTGTCGCAAAGCGACCCGCCGCAGGCGGAGAATCCTGCTTTGCAAGATTCTTTCTTGTCAAGTTTAAAATAAAATGGCTTTTGATTTGGTATAATATGGGTAGATATCAGAACCAAATGGAAAGGAAAGATGAACATGAAAGATATAGTATTAATCAAGCAGGGAATCATTCATGATGCTGTCCATGAAAAATCATATGTAGCAGACATTCTGGTAGAGGATGGAAAAATTACCAGGATAGAGCCTGTTTTGGATGGAGAAGCAGTAAGGGAAGCAGAGGTTTTAGATGCATCTTCTTTGCAGGTATATCCTGGCTTTGTGGAAGCCCATTGTCATTTGGGATTAGATGGATATGCCATTGGATTTGAGGGAGCGGATTATAATGAGATGACAAATTCCCTGACACCAGAATTATCTGCAATAGACGGTTTAAACCCACAGGATGAAAGTATTCGACTTGCTATGGAAGGCGGGGTTACCTGTGTGGCGGCAGGACCAGGAAGCTCTAATATATTAGGCGGAACCTTTGCCGTATACAAAACAGCAGGAAAACGCATAGATGATATGGTAGTCAAGGAGAAAGCCGCTATGAAATGTGCTTTTGGGGAAAATCCCAAACTTTGTTACAAGGAGAAAGAGATTTATTCTCGGATGACTATCGCCTCCAGGCTGCGTGTGATATTGGAAAGAGCAAAAGAATATTTGGCTAGAAAAGAGGCTGCTGGAGATGATGTGCTAAAGCAGCCAGCCTATGATCCTAAGCTGGAGGCTTTGCTTCCAGTTATCCGAGGAGAAATGCCCTTAAAGGCACATGTTCACCAGGCCAATGATATTTATACGGCTATTCGTATTGCGAAAAAATTTCAGGTGGGTTTGGCCCTTGATCATTGTACCGATGGCTCTCTGATTGCAGACGATTTGGCAAAGGAAGGATATCCTGTGGCAGTAGGGCCTACTTTAACACATGCCACCAAGTTTGAATTGAAGAATAAAAGTTTTTCCACTCCGGGGGATTTGGCAAAAGCTGGATGCCAGGTGTCAATTATTACAGATTCTCCGGTGATTCCCCAGCAGTATCTTGCATTGTGCGCAGGGCTGGCAGTAAAGTCTGGGATGAATGAATTTACAGCTTTACAGGCAATTACCATAAATGCCGCAAAGCATATTGGCGTAGAAGATCGGGTAGGTTCCTTGGAAATTGGAAAAGATGGAGATTTTGTGATTACAGATGGTAACCCTATGGTGTCTAGCACAAATATAAAGTATGTTTTAATTGATGGAAAAATCACTTATTCAGCAATGTGAGGCGTGCCATTCGTAGGGACTGAGGAGTGGAAAGATAAAGTCGGCTTGCCCGCCTTATTCTCATAATCGTATCGTAATGGGAAGAGGGTGCAGTTTGTAATATCAAAACGGAAGGAAAGCGTTGCCAAAGGGCAACGCTTTTTGGGGGAGTAAATTTATGAAATGTTTCATGGGGTGCCACATCTTGGGCGGTGGCACCAATATATGTAAAATAACTTCAAAAATAAAGTTAAATTATTGTTTGGCGAAGTCGATAACGATGCGCGCTTGTTAGTGCTATCAACTTCATTTGATATAATGAGTATAGAATAAAAATGTGTGCAAATTGTGGACAATTTCTAAAAGAAAGATAAAGAATTCAAAAGAAATTATGAAGAAAAAGTAAAAAAAACGTTAGCGGAAAAAACCCAGCAGAGATATTGTCTAAAGGCGAAAAAATAACGGTTTTCATAAAAATTCTTGCAAATAAAAAGGGTCAAAGGTATAATGAATTAAGCATGCTAAAATACATAAAAATAGTGATGCGCACTCGAACGAAAGGAGTAATTATTATGGAGAAGTCAAAGGTATATTTTACAACATTCAAAACTTCTTACACAGAAAATATTCCTGCAAAGTTGAAACGTTTGATTTTAACAGCAGGAATCAAGGACATTGATTTTACAGATAAATATGCAGCCATCAAGATACATTTTGGAGAGCTTGGCAACCTGGCATTTTTGCGTCCCAATTATACAAAGGTAGTGGTGGATATTGTAAAAGAACTGGGCGGCAAAGTATTTTTGACTGACTGCAATACCTTGTATGTGGGAAGCAGGAAGAATGCGCTGGATCATCTTGATACTGCCTATGAAAATGGATTTACACCATTTTCTACTGGATGCCATGTGATTATTGGAGATGGCTTGAAGGGAACAGACGAAGAGCTTGTACCAATCAATGGAGAATATGTAAAGGAAGCAAAGATTGGCCGTGCAGTTATGGATGCAGATGTATTTATTTCTCTCACCCATTTTAAGGGCCATGAAATGGCAGGATTTGGCGGAGCATTAAAGAATATTGGAATGGGCTGTGGTTCCAGGGCAGGAAAGATGGAAATGCACAGTGAAGGAAAGCCATACGTCAACCAGGAAAATTGTATTGGTTGTGGAATGTGTACCAAAGTATGTGCGCATACAGGGATAACGGTTACAGATAAAAAGGCTTCGATCAATCATGATAATTGTGTGGGCTGTGGCCGCTGCATTGGCGTCTGTCCCAAGGATGCGGTAGAGCCAAGCTTTGGTGAATCCAATGATATTATGAATTATAAGATGGCAGAGTACAGTCAGGCAGTCTTAAAGGACCGTCCTCATTTTCATATCTCCATTGTTTGTGACGTGTCACCCAACTGTGACTGCCATGCAGAAAATGATATTCCAATTATTCCCAATGTAGGGATGTTTGCTTCCTTTGACCCAGTGGCTTTAGACGTTGCCTGTGCAGATGCCTGCAACCGTCAGCCAGTCATCGACGGAAGTGTGCTCCAGGAAAATCAAAATCATGATCACGAAGAAGGTCATGACCATTTTCATATTACACACCCAGATACCAATTGGAAATCCTGTGTGGAGCATGCAGAAAAGATTGGTCTTGGAAGTAGGGAATATGAATTAGTGGAAATTTAATCTAAGGTATGTGTTTATGAAAATAAGAAAGCATGTATGGAATATACTATTTTTGTCCTTGATAGGTATTATGTCATTGGCTGGGGTTGCATTGGCAGCCCAGCCAAAGGAAGTCCAAATTGCATTTACTCATGACCTGCATTCTCACTTAGAGCCATTTTATCTGTCAGAAGGGGAAGAGGAAAAATTGGTAGGGGGCGCTGCAAGGATTATGAGTTATCTGCAAGAACAGCGGACTCAAAATGAGAATTTACTATATCTGGATGGCGGAGATTTTTCCATGGGGACATTATACCAGACTGTGTATACGACCCAGGCTGCAGAGCTTCGTATGCTGGGAGTTCTGGGGGCAGACGTTACTACGTTTGGAAACCATGAGTTTGATTATCGCAGTAATGGGTTGGCAGAAATGCTTCAGGCTGCAAAAGACAGCGGCGATACGCTGCCATCCTTGGTAGTCTGCAACATTGACTGGGAGACAACTTTGGCAGGAGAGCAGGCTGAGGATGGAGCCTTGTTACAGAAAGCCTTTGAAGCATATGGGGTAGAACCCTATACCATCATAGAAAAAGGCGGCGTGAAGATTGCAGTAATTGGAGTATTTGGAACGGATGCTTTGGCCTGTGCGCCGACCTGTGCGCTGTCATTTCGTGATCCCATAGAGGCAGTAGGGGAAACGGTGGCTGAGATTCGGGAGCAGGAAAAGGCAGATATGATTGTGTGTGTATCCCACAGTGGAACCTGGGAGGATGAGGAGAAATCAGAGGATGAGTTGTTGGCAAAGGGAGTGCCAGAATTGGACTTGATTGTCAGCGGCCATACCCACAGTATTTTAGAGGAACCCATCGTTCATGGTGACACGGTCATTGTATCTACGGGAGAATATGGGGCCCGGGTAGGTAATCTTCGTATGATACAGAAGGAAAATGGAAGATGGAGCCTGGAAGATTATCAATTGGATTTGATGGATGAAAATTATAAGGAAGATCCGAAAGCAGTAGAAAAAATACAAGAATTGGGGCAGACTATTGATGAAGATTATTTGGCCCAGTTTGGCTTTACCAAAGACCAGATACTTGCCCATAATCCATGGGAGTTTACAAAGATAAATGGACTTGGGGAAAAGCTGCAGGAGGAGCCTCTTGGAAATTTACTTGCGGATTCCTATTTGTATACTGTCAACAATAGCGACACTGGGGATGAAAATCAAGCTTTAGTTGCAATTGTACCAAGCGGCTGTATCCGGGAAACTTTCCATAAAGAGAAGGATATTACAGTTGCAGATGCATTTCAAACCCTCTCTTTGGGAATTGGCCCAGATGGAGTACCAGGGTATCCGTTGGTCAGTGTATATTTTACGGGAAAGGAATTAAAAACCATTACTGAGGTAGACGCCTCGATTTCGCCGATTATGACCACTGCTCAATTATATGTGAGTGGATTGACCTATACTGCCAATCCCAACCGGATGATTCTGAATAAGGTAACAGATGTAAAGCTTCAGGATATGGAAGGGAATGTTCAGGAGCTGGAGGATGATAAGCTGTATCGTCTGGTAGCGGATCTTTACAGTGGGCAGATGATGGGTGCAGTTACAGATCAGTCTTACGGAATTTTATCTATCGTTCCCAAGGACGCCCAGGGAAATGAGATTCCAATTGAGAATTTGGAAGATCATATTGTGTATACGGATGGGCAGGAGTTAAAAGCCTGGGTATGCGTGGCAAAATATTTGGATTCTTTTGAGGAAAGTACAAAAGAAGCTGAAATACCAGAATATTACAGTACAACACATAGCCGTAAAAATATAGAAAATAATAAGAGCCTTGGAGCAATCGTAAAAAATCCCAATAAGATTGCAGTGGCAGCTTTTTGTATCATGACAGGGGTTATTCTCTTGTTAATTCTTGCAATTGTTCTAATTGTAAGAGCTATAAAGAAACGAAAACAGGTGCGCAGGAAGAAGTTCTGACTGTAAACCGAGTGCGTTGGTACATGGGTGGAAATAATATCAGCGATAGATATATGAATTTGAAAAGAAAATAAGCAGGCCAGAACACAAGGAAATTCCTGAAGGGGATGGCGCAGCACAAAGAAAGAGCTGTTTATGGTTTGGAGACAGAGCAATCTGTGATATACTTGGCAGTCTTTCAGAAAGATGATTAAGAAGCTGTTGCATCAGGAGAAATTTATCCTTATGCAGCAGCTTTTATAATTCTATAGGAAAGAACTTGTCCCCTTTGTTCTGACGCATTTCCAGGAGGATTTATGGAAAGAATTTTTGAATTGATTGATAAATTGGAAGAGGAAACCTGTCTTACCAGGGAAGAGTGGGTGACATTACTGGAAGGACGCAGCCAGGAAGCCGCAGAGTATCTCTTCCAAAAAGCAAGAAAATGGCAAAAGAAGTATTTTGGAAATAAAATTTATACCCGAGGATTGATTGAATTTACCAATTATTGCAAAAACGATTGTTATTATTGTGGAATCCGAAAAAGCAATCAAAAGGCCCAGCGTTATCGGCTCAGTCAAGAAGAGATTATGGAGTGCTGCCATGTGGGGTATGAGTTAGGATTTCGCACATTTGTCCTTCAAGGCGGGGAGGATGGATATTTTTCCCAGAAAATACTGGAGGATCTGGTTGCTGGGATTAAGAGGCAATATCCTGATTGCGCTCTTACCCTTTCCATTGGGGAAAGATCCTATGAAAGCTATCTGAGCCTTTTTCAAGCAGGTGCAGACCGATACCTGCTTCGCCATGAAACCGCCGATGAGAATCATTATGGGACCCTCCATCCGCCTCGTTTGTCTTTGGAAAACCGGAAAAGATGCCTGTTTGATTTGAAAAAAATTGGGTATCAGACGGGAACAGGATTTATGGTGGGAAGTCCTGGGCAGACAGCGGAGCAGTTGGCGGTAGACATGATGTTTATTCGAAAGCTGGAGCCTCATATGGTGGGAATTGGGCCTTTTGTCCCTCATCATGATACACCCTTTGCAGGGGAGCCAGGAGGAACGGTAGAGATGACATTGTTTTTGCTTGGGCTTTTGCGTATTATGATGCCTGAGCTTTTGCTGCCAGCCACTACCGCACTAGGAACCATTGACCCACAGGGCAGGGAGAAGGGTATTTTGGCAGGGGCAAATGTGGTGATGCCCAATCTTTCCCCTACTTTTGTGCGAAAAAAATATGAACTATATGATAACAAAATCTGTACCGGTGATGAGGCGGCGGAATGCTGGGATTGCCTAAGTCAGAAAATGAAACAGATAGGATATGAACTGGCCGTTGGCCGGGGTGATTATAAGGAGGAAAATGTATGTACAATGTAATGTCATCAAAAGCAGAAGAATTTATCAGCCATGAGGAAATTTTGGAATCTTTGGCTTATGCAGAGGCCAATAAAAATAATCGGGAGCTGATTGATGAAATTCTGGCAAAGGCCAGACAGCGAAAAGGGCTGTCCCATCGGGAAGCTGCTGTTTTGCTGGATTGCCAGCTAGAGGACAAAAACCAGGAAATTTATGAATTGGCGCAGCAGATAAAAAAGGATTTTTATGGAAACCGAATTGTAATGTTTGCACCCCTTTATCTGTCCAATTACTGTATTAATGGATGTGAATATTGTCCATACCATGTAAAAAATAAACATATTGCCAGAAAAAAACTTACCCAGGAGGAAATTGTAAAAGAGGTGATTGCGCTCCAGGATATGGGACATAAAAGGCTCGCACTAGAAGCTGGAGAAGATCCGGTAAATAATCCCATAGAATATATTTTGGAATGCATTCATACCATTTATGGTATCAAACATAAAAATGGTGCAATTCGGCGGGTGAATGTGAATATTGCGGCTACAACCGTGGAAAATTATCAGAAATTAAAAGAAGCAGGAATTGGGACTTATATTTTGTTTCAAGAGACTTATCATAAAGAATCCTATGAGAAGCTCCATCCAACAGGGCCAAAACATGATTATGCATATCATACAGAAGCTATGGACCGCGCCATGGAAGGAGGTATTGATGACGTAGGGCTGGGAGTTTTATTTGGCCTGAATAATTACCGTTATGATTTTACTGGAATTCTCATGCATGCAGAGCATTTGGAAAGCTATAAAGGTGTGGGGCCTCACACCATCAGCGTACCCAGGCTGCGCCGGGCGGATGACATTGACCCGGATGTGTTTGACAATGGAATTTCCGATGATATATTTGCAAAAATTGTAGCATGTATCCGAATTGCAGTGCCTTATACTGGAATGATTGTTTCCACCAGGGAGAGTCAGTCCTGTCGGGAAAAAGTACTTCATCTTGGTATTTCCCAAATTAGCGGAGCATCCAGGACAAGTGTGGGGGGCTATGTGGAACCGGAGCCTGAGGAAGAGAATTCCGCACAGTTTGACGTGAGTGATAATCGTACCTTGGACGAAGTTGTGCGGTGGCTGATGGAAATGGATTATGTGCCAAGCTTTTGTACTGCATGTTACCGGGAGGGAAGAACGGGAGACCGTTTTATGACATTATTGAAAAGTGGGCAGATTGTGAATTGCTGTCATCCCAATGCGTTGATGACGTTAAAAGAATATTTGGAGGATTATGCTTCAAAAGAGACGAAAGCAATTGGGGATGCGCTGATTGAGAAAGAGCTAGAGGTTATCACCAATCCTAAGGTGAAAGAAAAAGTGATTGATTATTTGGCAAATATTCATCATGGAGAGCGGGATTTTAGATTTTAGCATATGGGGGAATGGCAGTTCTGAAAGCTGGATTTTCCTTGCAACCGTAAAATAATTCTGTTAGAATTGATTAGTACTCTGTCTAGAAAAAGCAGAATAGGGGAAGGAAAGAATGAGTGTACAGGACAAAATAGAACATGTGTTAAAAAGCATACATTTGCTGTTTTCCCAGAGTTTACCTTATGGAGAAAAGGGCGATAAGATTATTGTAGATAAACAGGCGGTGTTTGAGTTGCTGCAGCAGTTGAATCTTGCAGTTTATGCCGCAATGGATCAGTATGAGATTACAACCAGAAAACATGAAATCGCAGAACGCCGTTGTGAAAAACGGGGAGAAGAGATTATCGACAAAGCAAGCAAGCATGCCGATGATATCTATGCGGCATCTATTATGTATACGGATGACGCCATCAATCGGATTTGTTATATTATGGATGACGCTCAGCAGGCTGTTCAGAATATTTTTCGTAAAATGAATGGGGAGATGGAGAACCAGAGGGATCGGGTGAAACGGAACCAATTAGAATTGACAGGACAGCTACGGGATTTTGCCGATACGGATAAGTATGTAAAGCTGATTCAGGAGGTAAACAAACAAGCAGAGAAAGAACATCGCTTGCAGATAGAAGGAAAAAAAGAAAAGAAAATACCCAATGAAGGAAAATCATATTCAGCCGTTAAACCGGAGATAAAGATTAATCAGGCTTATTTTGAGCGTACGGGAAAGAGTTATGATGAAGAACAGGACAGCTCTGACAGGCGGGATGAAGCGGCGGAGAGCCTGGCAAGGGTGACTGGCAAGGAATTTGCGGAAAATCTGCGCCGCAGGGCTGCAAGAAACAGAGAAAAAAATTTGGAACTGGAGGATATGTCACTGGATAACCCATTGGGACAGGGAGATTCACCAATGGGAAAAAGAGCACAGTCAAAGCTTGAGGAAGAGGCAAGGTTAGAGGAGATTTTGGCACGGGCAGGGGCAGGACTGGCGGCTGTTGTGGAGGCAGAGATGCAAGAGCCTGAATCTATGTTTTCCAGCAGCAATAAGATTTCTGTCTCCTCTGCATTGGCAGGAGAATATCCAGAGGAAGAAGCCAGGATTCCCAATCTTCCACCGGAAATTCATGTGGATCTGGATGCAGAGTATTTCAAATGGAAACAAGGGGAGGAGAATCCAGAACCAGAAAAAAAAGAGCGGCGTTTCCCCTTTGGACGAAAATCTTAAGTAGGTGAAACGGTGGTTTCACAGACTTTATTCTCGCGGCCAATGAGCCCTTGTGGGGATATTTAACCAATGCCGCCAGGGTCAAATACCTATCCCCTTGGGGTTGGGTATTTGATTTACCAGTTCCATGCCATGTTCTAGGGCATAGGCATTTTCCATTGTTTCAATGGCAATGGCCTGCATAGCTTCTGTGGTAAAAAAACCCATATGGGACGTAACCAATACATTGGGAAAGGTCATGAGTCTTGCAAGGGTTCCATCCTGGATAATTTTGTCTGAGAGGTCTTCAAAAAACACGCCGCTTTCCTCTTCATATACATCTAATCCTACTCCAGCGATTTTCCGAGACAGAAGACCTTCAATCAAAGCGTTGGTGTCAATCAAAGCCCCTCGGGAGGTATTGATGAGATAGACGCCTTCCTGCATCTGGCTGATTGCTTTTCGGTCAATGATATGCTTAGTGTCTTTCGTTAGGGGGCAATGGAGGGAGATAACATCAGATTTCGCAAATAATTCTGGCAAATCCAGATATTCCACGTCCAAATTAGGATTGGGATATAAATCATAAGCATAAATTTTCATATCAAATCCTTTCAGGATTCGGATCATGGACTGGCCAATTTTTCCAGTGCCAATGATTCCAGCAGTCTTCTGGTACAAAGTCGTGCCCATCAATCCATTGATACTCATATTAAAGTCCCGGGTGCGGGTATATGCCCGATGGGTAAAACGATTGACTGTCAAAAGCATAGACACTGCATATTCGGCTACTGCCTCTGGGGAGTAGCTTGGCACGCGGAGAATGTGGATTCTTCCTTTGGCAGCTTCGATATCCACGTGGTTAAAGCCGGCAGAACGAAGTAGAATTGCCTTCACCTTCATTTCACAGAGCTGGTCTATCATATCTTTTGTAATCTGGTCGTTGATAAAGATACAGATTGCATCACAGCCTTTCGCCAGATTTAGCGTATTTGGCTTGCAGGGGGCTTCCAGAAATATTATTTCCATTTTGTAACCTTTTGCCATGGGCTCGAACCAGATGCGGTCATAGGGTTTTGTGGTATAAAAAGCGATTTTCATAAGAGAATGTTCCTTTCCTGAATGTTATGTGAAAAGTATGTGCAAATCAGGAAGAAATATGTTGTTGTTCTGATTGAAAAACTTTTTTGAAGGCAGGAAGGTGGATGAATTATTTCAATCCCGCAAAAATTTCCTCCAAGGTCATTGTAATATGGGGGAATTCTCGTAAACAAACCACTGTTTCTGCATTATAATCTGCCTCGTCTTTTTCATCTTGCAGCATGTAGCTTTGCTCAAGAACATATTTGCCATTTTCAAGATAATAGATTTCAACAGAACCTTGGGGTGAAACAACCCAGTATTCCGGCACGCCGGCTGTTTCATAAATATCTTTTTTCTCTGTTTTGTCTTTTTTTGCCGTGGAAGGGCTTAAGGTTTCTGCAATGAATTTGGGGACTCCGCTGTAAGAACCGCCTTTCAAATGTTTTCGGTCGCAGATTACCATAACATCTGGGCATACATAATCGTCATTTTCTTTTGGATTGTACTTGAAATCCAGGTTTTCCATAAATACCAGGCACAAACTGTCTTGTAAACCGTATCCTATTTTTTTAAATATATTACCATTAATGATTCCATGCTGGAAATTTGGTGAAGGCGACATATCATAAACAACACCGTTTATTTTTTCCGTGCGTTTGCGTTCCATTTCTGATAAGGCCATATAGACACATCCTTTCTTAATTTTCTAATTAAATTTTATCAGGAACAGAAAGATAACACAAGTCTATTCAATCATATGAAATATCCTTGCTAAGATACACAAACAAAGATATAATCTGATATAAAGAATTGTATCATTGATTTAATTTCAAAAAATCTTAATAAAATTCCTTTCTTTAATTTAACAATCAAATGCTATAATAAAAACGAAAGAACGAGGCGGAAAAATGAAGAGTATACTGGTTTGTGATGATGATAAAGAAATTGTAGACGCTATAGAAATTTACTTGCAGCAGGAAGGCTACCGCATACTGAAAGCGTATGACGGCGAGCAGGCATTGCAAGTGCTGCGAGAGAACGAGGTACATCTTTTGATTATAGATGTGATGATGCCCCGGCTGGATGGGATTCGAGCCACATTGAAGATCCGGGAGGACAGTAGCATACCGATTATTATTTTATCTGCTAAGTCAGAAGATGCAGACAAGATACTGGGGCTTAATATTGGTGCGGACGATTATGTAACGAAGCCGTTTAATCCTCTGGAGCTGGTGGCCAGGGTGAAGTCACAGCTTCGGCGTTACACACAGCTTGGGAATGCAGCAGAGAGTAACCGACGGGTGTATCAAGTAGGGGGGCTGGTGATTAATGATGATTTGAAGGAGGTGCTGGTGGACGATGAACCAGTGAAGCTTACACCCATTGAGTATAATATCCTGTTGCTTTTAGTGAAAAATCAGGGCAAGGTTTTTTCTATCAACCAGATTTATGAAAGTATTTGGAATGAGGATGCCATTGGCGCGGACAATACAGTAGCGGTTCATATCCGTCATATTCGGGAGAAAATAGAGATTAATCCTAGAGAGCCAAGGTATTTGAAAGTAGTCTGGGGAGTAGGTTATAAAATTGAGAAGTCTAAATAATTTATAAGGTTATGAAAGCGGTGATAAGGTGACAAAGATTCGGTATTCTGCTGGTTTAAAAGCAATTGCAGTGATAGCCCAGCAGATATTTTCAGTGGTGTTGGTCATAACGATTATTATTCTGACTGTATTATTTCAGAAAGATATTTTGGATTTTGGAGATATGAAAAATAAATCTTTTGAATCATCCAGTTATTTTTCTGTAAAGTTCCAGACGGCGGCTGAGGAGATTTTGAATTTTATTGATTTGCGGAGAAAATTTGAAACCAATGGCAGCTATGACAGTGGGAAGGAAGTAAATATCTGGAACTATTACAACAATCGTGAAATTTTGGGTAACACAACAAAGGGAAAAGAAAACAGGAAAAGTATTCTTCGGTATACATTAGAAGATTTGTCGGAATGGTCAAGGGGATACAGTAAATCTGACTATGAATTTGTATCAGAGCTATTTTTAGATCGGGGAATCCTTCAGAAACAAAATATTTATAAGAATGGCAATTCCGTGTTCAGCGAGGAGAAAAACATTACCAACCTGGGCGAAATGACAATGGAGCTTCAGAACGGAATTGTAGCAGCTGTAGAACATTATTATGGGGGTTCCTATAGTGTGTCGGGTGTTAATCTTGGAAACAGTGGTGAAAACATTCGGATAGAAAACGCTGGAGAACAAAATCAGGAAAGAAGCCAGAGGGGGCAGATCACAGAAGAGGATGCCGATGAAGAGCCCTTAAACCTGGATAGAATTATTGATAGTGTCATTCAGGGGCAGCTTTATGAGCTGAAGGAAGAAGAATTGATTTTGCTCTTAGAAAGTATGGATATGTACCATATTAACAATACGGTTGATTATGAATTTGTAGATGAAGATTATTTGCCAGTAGAAGGTGTAGGAATCTGGGATACTTTTATGGTTGGCAAGTGTACTATGGACCAGATGCGGAATGCTTATGCAGCATTAGAGTTTACCCTGGAAAATATAGGCACAGAAATCAACCAGTATAAGAGATGCTTAAACCTTTATAATTTAATGGAAAATGGAACCAACGTTTATTATTGGGTTACCCGTGGAAATGAGGATGAAATTTATACCAATATCAAAGGGACTGTGGATATGCAGCTTGCAGAATATGGGGAAACCCACGGAAAGTATGTGTTTTATCAGGAACGGGATATTCGTCTAGAAACCAATGTAAAAGGGATGGAAGATGCATTTTACAGCAGGCTTGAGCCAAGGTATGGCGGAAAGGGAAGCATATTTTTCATCTGTGTGGATACCACTCTTCCTAACAAGGACAGTTTTTTACAGGCAAGGGAAGAATATAACGCAATGCGTCCCTGGGTCTTTTTCAGTGTTGTTGGGGCAGCCATCAGTTTCAGTATTTGTTTAATTTGCTTGATTTACTTAAGTATAGCAGCAGGCAGGCGTGAAGGGGAAGAAGGGGTTTATCTCAATTTGTTTGACCGGATACCTACGGAGATTTTGTATTTTTTGGCAGTAGTGGAAGTGATTCTGTGCCTTTTAATGAGTGGACAGGTATTTTACCGATTTGGAAGTGACGAGTTGGCGGGGCTCTTGATTGTCTCTGGGATATTGACCTTTTTCAGCTCAGCATTTTTATTGGTATTTTATCTAAGTTTTGTACGAAGAATCCGGGCAGGTGTGTTGTGGAGCCAAAGTATTCTCCACTGGTTTGTGAAAGGAATTGCTATGTTGTTCACCCATCGAAAATCGTCTACAAAAATGCTAATTTGGTATGGGCTGCATTTGCTGATTTGCATTTTACTTTTTTCAGGAATGTTGGCCAATGCTTATAATGAGGAGGTTGTAGTGGCAGGAACATGGGGATTTTTGCTGCTATGCAGTGTGGAGGCTATTCTGTTGATTCGGGAAGGGGTGCAGCGCAATAAGGTACTGGAAGGTATTGGGAAAATTGCAGGCGGTGACCTGGAATATAAGATTGCAGTGGATGAATTGAATGGGGATAACAAGCGTTTGGCAAAGGCAGTGAATACCATAGGCGACGGGCTTTTTCATGCGGTGGACGACAGTATGAGAAATGAGCATTTGAAAACGGATTTAATTACGAATGTATCTCATGATATTAAGACTCCCTTGACTTCAATTATTAATTATGTGGACTTGCTAAAGAGGGAGAAGTTGCAGGATGAACGGATACAGGGATATATTGCTGTGCTGGATAGCAAGTCCCAGCGACTGAAGCAGTTAACAGAGGATTTGGTGGAGGCTTCCAAGGTCAGTTCTGGAAACATTAAGTTGGAGATGGAACGGATTAATCTGGTGGAGTTGGTCAATCAGACTGGTGGAGAATTTAATGAAAAATTTGAAGCCAGAAATCTCACCATTATTATGAAGCTGCCAAAGGGGCCGGTAGTGATTCTTGCAGATGGCAGGCGTATTTGGCGTGTATTGGAAAACCTTTACAATAATGTAGCGAAATATGCCATGGAAAATACCCGGGTATATGTGGACTTAAAGGCTGAGGGAGGGAAGGTTTATTTTTCTATTAAAAACATATCAGAAAATCCACTGAATATTCAGGCAGACGAATTAACCGAACGTTTTATCCGGGGAGATATTTCCAGAAGTACAGAAGGAAGCGGCCTTGGGCTTTCCATTGCAAAGAGCCTGACAACATTGATGGGCGGAGAGTTTGAGATTTACCTGGATGGAGATTTGTTTAAAGCAATGGTAAGCTTTCAGCAGGAATCAGAAGTACGTATGATTTCTGGGTAAGGTACAAGTGAAAATTTTTATTGCAGTAACGGGGGAAAGGTTCTATAATATAATTTTATAGACAGATGGAATCTTTATGAAATGCAGGAGGAAAATATATGATAAAATTACATGACGGCGGCGTTTACCTGGTAAATGGAACATCCTTAATTGAGGATAACGGGCAGGCAGCCGCAGCAATTTTGGCCCAGACAGGCACATCGGTAACCAAAGAAGAGGCAGCGAAGAATACCATTGCTTATGGGATTTTGGCTGACCATAACACCTCTGGCAATATGGAAAAGCTGAAAATCAAATTTGATAAATTAACCTCCCATGATATTACTTTTGTGGGAATTATACAGACAGCAAGAGCTTCAGGACTGGAAAAATTTCCGGTTCCCTATGTGCTGACCAACTGCCATAATTCCTTGTGTGCAGTAGGAGGAACCATCAATGAGGATGACCATATGTTTGGATTGAGTTGTGCCAAAAGGTATGGTGGGGTATATGTGCCCCCTCATCAGGCGGTAATTCATCAATATGCCAGGGAAATGCTTGCTGGAGGCGGCAAAATGATTCTTGGTTCTGATTCTCATACTAGATATGGAGCGCTGGGTACCATGGCAATGGGCGAAGGTGGGCCAGAGCTGGTAAAACAGCTTTTGAACAAAACATATGATATCAATATGCCAGGAGTGGTAGGGGTTTATTTCACTGGGAAACCGCAAAACGGCGTAGGTCCCCAGGACGTTGCGCTTGCAATTATCGGTGAGGTTTTTGCCAATGGTTATGTGAATAACAAGGTGATGGAATTTGTAGGACCTGGCGTTTCTGCTTTGAGTGCAGATTTCAGGATCGGTATTGATGTTATGACAACGGAAACCACATGTTTGTCTTCGATTTGGCGGACCGATGAAATAATTCAGGAATTTTATGAAGTACACAAAAGACCAGAGGATTACAAGGAGCTGAATCCGGGGCAGGTTGCATATTATGATGGAATGGTGGAAGTGGATTTAAGTAAAGTGAAGCCTATGATTGCTATGCCTTTCCATCCAAGCAATACCTATACCATTGAGGAATTAAATGCAAACCTTATGGATATTTTGGAGGATTGTGAGAAGAAAGCCCAGGTAAGTTTAGATGGCGCTGTAAACTTTACGTTAAAGGATAAAGTAAGAAATGGCAGATTATATGTGGATCAGGGAATCATTGCAGGCTGTGCTGGAGGTGGATTTGAAAATATCAGTGCAGCAGCGGATATTATGAAAGGCTTAAGCATTGGTTCGGATGAGTTTACATTAAGCATTTATCCAGCCAGTATGCCAATTTACATGGAATTGATGAAAACTGGCGCAGCACAAACCTTGATGGAGACAGGAGCTATCCTAAAAACAGCATTCTGTGGTCCATGCTTTGGTGCAGGAGACACACCAAGTAATAATGGATTTTCTATTCGCCATTCTACCAGAAATTTCCCCAACCGTGAGGGAAGCAAGCTCCAGAATGGTCAGATTGCTTCAGTAGCTCTTATGGATGCCCGTTCCATTGCGGCTACAGCAGCAAACAAAGGATATTTGACGGCAGCTACTGATCTAGATGTAGATTACACCAATCCCAAATATCATTTTGATAGCAAGATTTATGCAAATCGGGTATTTGACAGCAAGGGCATGGCCGATTCCTCTCAGGAGATTAAATTTGGTCCAAATATCAAGGATTGGCCAGCAATGAGCGAGCTGCCAGAAAATATGGTGTTGAAGGTAGTTTCTGAAATACATGATCCAGTGACTACAACAGATGAGTTAATTCCTTCAGGGGAAACTTCTTCTTACCGTTCCAATCCACTGGGACTTGCAGAATTTACTTTATCCAGGAAGGATCCTGCTTATGTAGGACGTGCGAAAGAGATTCAGAAGGCTCAGAAAGCCCTGGAAGCAGGGACTTGCCCTGTAGAGGCAGTAGAGGAATTGAAGCCAGTGATGGCAGCCGTGAATCAGGCTTTTCCAGAAAAGAAGTTTGCAGAAGGACAAGGAGCAGGAGCCTTGGGCTTTGGAAGTACGATTTTTGCAGTAAAGCCAGGAGACGGTTCTGCAAGGGAACAGGCGGCTTCCTGCCAAAAGGTACTGGGGGGATGGGCAAATATTGCCAATGAATATGCAACCAAGCGTTACCGTTCCAACTTAATTAACTGGGGCATGCTTCCATTTTTGATTCCAGAGGGAGATTTGCCTTTTGTCAATGGAGATTATATTTTTATTCCTGATATCCGTAAGGCAGTAGAAGAGAAGAAAAAGCAGATTTCAGCTTATGTGGTAAAGGATAACAAGCTGCAGGAATTTACTTTGGGAATGGGAGAGCTGACAGAGGATGAACGCACGATTATTTTGAAAGGGTGCTTAATTAATTATTATAAAGGATAGGGGATTGTTTTGGACGAACAGAAAAAAACGAATGAAAAAACAAATTGGAATATTAGGCCCTATTTGGCAGTGGGACTGACCTCCTTTCTGGTGATTGCTGCTAGTATTGCGTTTTTCTTTTTGGTATATCGTTACCATGGAGTGACGCAGCTTATGGACAAGATGTCGGTGATTTTGCAGCCCATTACAATCGGTTTAGTTCTTGCTTATCTGGTGACGCCCATCGTGAACTTTGAAGAGCGGTATTTGCTGCCCTTTGTACAGGGTAAGGTGAAGAACCAGCGAAAAGGAAAAAGGCTGGTGCGAGGATTAAGCGTTGCTGGGGCTTTGCTGTTTGTAGCAGTGATTATCGGTGTGCTGTTGCAGATGGTAATTCCAGAATTATACCGAAGCATCAATGGAATGATTGACACATTGCCCAAACAGGTTAATAGCTTTATGGATTGGCTCAATGCGTATGTGAGCTCAGACAGTAATATTTCTGGTTATCTGGAGACGGCATTGACGAAGGGGACGGAGGTTTTTGAAAATTGGGCAAAGACAGAGTTTCTTCCTCAGACAAAAAATATTCTTGCCGGGCTTACCTCAGGGGTAATCATAGCAGTAAAGCTTTTCTTTAACGTAGTGGTGGGAATTATTATTTCCATTTATGTGCTTATGAGCAAGGAAGAATTTATTGGCCAGAGCAAGAAGGTTGTATATGCTGTTTTTTCTGGAAAAAGAGCCAATACGATTATCCGAACAGTGCATAAAAGCAATGAGATTTTTGGTGGATTTATATCTGGGAAGATCTTAGATTCGCTGATTATTGGCGTACTGTGCTTTATTTGTCTTTATCTGATGAAGATGCCCTATACGGTGTTAGTCAGCGTGATCGTTGGAGTGACAAATGTTATCCCGTTTTTTGGTCCGTATTTGGGGGCAGTTCCTAGCGCCATACTGATTATGCTGGCAAGTCCGGTGAAGGGGCTGTACTTTATTATTTTCATTCTGGTGCTTCAGCAGGTGGATGGAAATATTATAGGACCTAAGATTCTTGGGGATTCCACAGGCTTGTCTTCTTTCTGGGTGGTATTTGCGATTTTAACCTTTGGAGGGGTATTGGGCATTCCAGGTATGATTATTGGCGTTCCAGTTTTTGCAGTATTTTTCTATATTGTCAAAAGAATTCTTTGGTATATCTTGAAAAAGAAACAATTGCCCAGGGATACCAGAAGCTATATCAATGCAAGCAAGCTGGATCTTGAGACGAATACCTTGGTTTGTGAACCGAAAAAAGAATCGGAAATCGGACTGAAAAAGGAAAAGAAGGAAAAAGAGAAAAAAGAATAGCAGATATGGTGAATCCGCAGATATTGTTCCAAGGGGGATGATATCTGCGGAATTTCATTGTAACAGTTCAGCCCTTTCAGCTCTGAAATAGAGCTTTATTCAAAGGATTTTCATACTGACAGTATAAAAATATGGATGGGTATTTCCATATTTGAGACAAATTTTCCTGCTTTCACTTCCAAGAAAGGAAACATTCGGTGGATTTCGTGTATTTCCTGCTTCCAGGGATGGAAGAAGTGTATTCCCTCCAATTTTGCTGTTAGAGGTTTTCCGCCGCGTGGAAAATTATCATGGAGCGGGGCTGTTTTTCTTCACGGACAGCCCTTCTGGTTTTCCTAACAGCGCCAAAGGCCCCTTCGATTTGGGTATGCCGCTGA
>ERZ778518.902-NODE-902-length-24500-cov-5.448926_pt1 | contig 24500 bp, 25 predicted proteins | sample MGYA00510340_ERZ778518 | MGnify/ENA primary metagenome ERZ778518 (study PRJEB29527, sample SAMN07138967) | mouse gut metagenome | material: feces | host: mouse | place: China:Nanjing | collected 2016-01-25 ...
AGTCCCAACGTCATATCCTCCGATGGTATGCTGTTCAGAAAGTTCAGGGTTTGTGTGTAGCCGTCGCATCGCTCCAATGCCTGTTCGTAATTTTGTTTCTCTTGGTCTGTCATAAGGCTTTATTATTAGGAAACGCCCGTTTCCGGGCGTTTCTATCGTTCGTGTTTCGGGGTTATTCATCGTCTTCTTCCCGCTCGTTTTGGAACGAGAAAGTGTTCTGGGTTATCTGTCCCATGTTATCCTCGATATACACGTCGATAACCTGTCGGTCATCGCTTCGGGAGGTGTAGTAAAGCCGAAACACCTCCCTCGTGAGCGGGTAGCGGTCGTTGGGGAGAAACAGCGTGCCGTCGTCCATGCGGAGTTCTCCTTTGCCGTCGGGTTGGAAGTAACGAATGGTGTATCGCGCTCCGTTGTATTCTCCCTCCCGAACGAGCGTGCAGCGTATCTCGGCCGTTTCGCCACGCACGATGCGCGTCTGCACGGGCATCGTCTCCAATCGGAACGCATACGCCTGTTTCACGTCCAGTTCATCGTCGCAGGCGGTCAGCAGCGTACCGACCGCCGCGAGTGCGAGCATCAGAAATCCTTTTATCTTCTTCATCTTGATTCGTTTTTATCGGTTTTACACTATTTGCCTATCGGGGTGTCGGGTTGGGGAATCGAATCCCACGCCGGTGGCGCGGGTATCTCGATGTCGTATTGCGGACGTTCGATATACCGCTCGTCTATCTCTTCATGCAGCTTGGCGCACCCCATGCACCCTGCTGCGACGGCCAATGCCAGCAGGCCGTATTTGATTTTTCGTTTCATCGTCATTGTGTTGTTTTTAGTTTATGTATTCAAGACCGAGGTTGCCCCGGTATTCAAAGCAGGGTTCAATTCCTATGTCCCGATGTTCAGAACAGGTAGGAGAAGGCCACTTCGATTTTCGAGGGCGCGAGGACAACGCGGCGGCAGTGTTCGTGGCGGATCGCTTCATTTGGCAACAGGTCGGGATGCCAGCGCAGGTCGTCCATGTAGAAGATGCCTACACCGCCTTCGAGGGTCAGGTTCCAGCGCTTGGCCAGCATCCACGAGTAGCCGACTGAGGAGCCTATGCCCGTCGTCCAGCCGTTGTAGCGGGTGCGGATGTTGCCGACCTTGTACTTGGCGAGGGTCGAGTGCAGACCCAAGAACAGCCCCACGTGCGGCTCGAAGCGCCAGCGGCGCACACCGACCGTCGCCGCGAGGACGTTGGCCCGCAGGCTCTCCGTAGAAATAGGATTCCAGTAGCCCGACAACTCCACCGACCACTTCTGCGCCACGGCGACATCGACGCCCGCGTTGAGCGTTCCCGTCGCCCAGCCCAGTGCATTGACACGCACGGCGGTGTATTGGGCCGATGCCGTGTGCGCCGCAAGGACGCACAGCAGCAGGATAAACAGCTTTCTCATGATCGGTTCGTTTAATCGGTGGATATTGCGGCGTGGTGGCTCGGCGCGTTTTCTTTCGAGACGGCATCGTAGCCCGGGATAAGGGTCATGTTGGCTGTTGCAATAAAGCTGTACGGATTGTCGGTCGATACGATATTGCGTATCATGGAAGCTTCCGGCTTATCCCACCATACCGAAATGAATCGTCCGTCTTTGCCGGATATGGTGCACCGACTGCCGGGCAGGACGATGAATGCCTGCTTGGCCTCGTCTATCTGGTATCCGCTCGGACAAGCGAACGACACTTCGTCGATACGGGTGTAGATATACACTCGGTCTGACTGAAACTTCGCGTAGAGCGTATCGATCCGAGAGGTCATAGGATGCCGGTAGGGATTCGCATCCGATACTTTTTGTGTCAGTTCTTTGTCTGCATACCATCCTTTGAATGCGAAGCCGTCGTCGGGTACCGCACGCATCTGCGGCCCGTCGTCGAGGGCGAGCATGCGGACATAAGAAACGCCTGCATTTGAATGTGAAATAGTACGCACGGCCGAAATGTCGTCGAGATAGCCACCTTTATTCGCTCGACCATCCCAATAGGTGTAGACCGTCAGATGATTGTAAAAATCATGCGTAAACCGTTTCGTATAGGAGTAACCGTTTCCGTCGGATAGCGAAACGTCGTATATCAGTCGATTGTTGGCAGCTGTAAACACGCGCGGGTCGTAGCATACGTTGAATGAATAATTGCCTTCGGGTTTGGCAAGTCGAAGCGAAAGTCCGGGGTTGAGTGTCTTTTCATTGATGTGAAAAGCATATTGCTGCCCCTGCATGAAGAGTATGTCCCCCGTTAATTCTCCCGTAATGTCGGGCTTGTCGACTTTGATGGTCAGATTATTTACCCCGTTTTTGTACCAGCAATACTCTTGCAATGACGTATTGAAAGCCGGATCGGGAAGCTCGTCCGAGATCTCCGCGCCGAACGAATGCACTCGTGCGTCGACTTCATTTTTGCCTTTGATGATGATGTTGAGCGTCTGTACCGAGTTGCGCCGCACGTCGAAGTTCGAGGTGTTGTTTTCGCCTAAATAGACGTCGTATGTCAGTTGCAAGCCTTCTCGTTGTGCTTTGATTCGCACGAAAGTCGCACCTTGCGGAGCGTTCTCGGAGCACTTCTGCTGCTGGGTCGTGATGGACGGTACATTGCCCTGACAATTTTCCAGCAGATAAAACATTCGTGTCGCTGAGCGTGCTTCCGAAGATTCGATCTCCGCTGAGTTCATCGTGATGAAATTCTTGGCAATCTGCTTCTCCTCGAACAATTTTGTCGTGGCGGAGGCATCTACGATCTGCACGGACTGCAATTCCATCGTGTTTGCGACGGCCGGATCTATGGATACGTTGCAGATGATTTTCGCAACGGTACGTCGCACGGTAATGACGGGATCGGGCATTCGGTCTTCGACCGTGAGCGTCGTATATCCCGACATCGGAAGCATAACATATTTCGTTACCGAGGGAAGTTGTACGGCGAACAGCTGTTCTCGGGTCATCGCGCCCATGTCCCGATGGACGTTCGCTACGGCATAGGTTTCGTAGCGACCGGGCAGTACGGAGCACTCTACCGAGCCGCTCACGACGTAGAAATGTCGGTCGGGCAACATGCCGTGCGGATCGTAAAGGAAAAGATTGACGTCGCGTACGGTTTGTTCGTCTGTCGCACGGGTAACGTACTGCACACCTTCCTCCTGAATCTGTAACGAGAAACGCACCTCGTCCCCAATGGACGGGTAATCTGCCGCTTCGTCTTTGATACAACTGCTTATCATCGCGAGCAGCGGTATGATAAACAATACTATTTTCTTCATGACTGATTCGATTTGCGGTTTAAGCTCCCAATTCTACCGTTTGAGTTATGGGCGATTCCCATTCGGCAGGCGTGATGGTCAGCGAGGCGTCGTGGCCCGAGAGGCCGTTGATCGTGATGTCCATGCGGTAGTAGCCGTTGCGGCGAATCTCACCGCCCGACGCACCGTCGAGTTCCACCTCGTAGGTCATCGACGACTGACCGGCTGCGGTCGAGAAATCGCCGTCCAAGTCGTAGGTTGCATCGATGGTCGCCTTCACGCGGCTGCCGACGTTGCGGGCGGGACTTTCGTACAGGTAGAAGAGACTGCGATACTTGCCTGATGCTGCATCCGAAGCCTGCGTCGTCGAGAAATCGAAAGCTCCCGGATCGGTCTTTGTCGGGAACACGGGGGTCTGCGTCGCGCCATTGGAGAGCGTGATGCTGTTGATCCGCACGGCTCCCTGATAAAGCACCCCGAACTGCGGCGAGGGTGTAACCTGAACGGCCACTTTCGCCACGGTGCGTTTGAGCGTGATGGCCACATCGGTCGAGGAGCCTGCGGCCGCGACGGCTTTCGAGGCGGAGCCCGACATCACGAAGCCGCCGGTGCGCTTGGCTTTCGCGGAAACCTCGGCGAATGTGCCGTTATACGAGGCTGCGTCCTGTTCCAACATGGCGGTCAGAACATCGCTGCTATTGACCTGCGCCATGTCGAGGTTCGCCACGGCGTAGAACTCGCAGACCGTACCCGGCACGGCGTCCGGCAGGGCGAAGGTCGCCTTCTTGGCTGACAGTTCGGCCGCCGAGAACGAGCGTTTGACCAGCAGGTCGCCAGACGGGTCGAAGACGAACATCGTAACCGTGTTGAGTGCCTTTTCCCACGTCTCGGCCGCAGCCGTAGAGCCGAAGAACGCACGGGTCGCAGGTGCTTCGTCGGTAAATGATACGGTGGCTACCGTATCATTCTGGATGCCGTAAATTTCGTTGTCTTTTTTGTCGCACGAGACGAGAAGTCCCAGGGCGGCCGCAGCCGCCAAAAATAAGTTTTTCATACAATAAATTGGTTTTATGCTACTTGCGTAGCGGTTTGATAAAAAACGTTCGTGTCAGTTGATGATGAACTTTACTCCGATGCCGTATTGCGTGTGGAAATGTCCCGTGGAACCGCCCCACAGGCAGCGTTCGCGGACGTTTACCGTAAGGGCGATGCGGTCTGCGAGGTAGGCTTCCATTTCGAGCGACACCGCGCCGCCGTAGATGAAGGCGTCCTTATTGGTGAGCCTTGCCCCGTCGAACAGGGTTTTGTCGCCCCAGTTCACGGTCTCGTAACCTGCGAGCGCCGAACTGCCGACGTAGAAGAAGAATATCTTGCGGGCGTTGGAGAGGAAGTTGTAGTAGAAACCTCCCTCGGTCGTGAACTGCGCCATCGGAATGCGTCCGGCCTTGTAGGGATAGTAGCGCGACAGATACTCGGCGCCGAAGACCCACTTGTCGGCGTGCTTTGCGTAGCGATTCATTGCAATGCCGAAATAGTATCTCGCATCAACCCGTCGACCATGCCGCCCCGCAGCTCAATACTGCGCATCTTCGGTAGAGCACGCTGGGCGTGCGCTTCGTATCGGAGTACGACGCACAAAGCCAGCAGTAGAATGAATATTGCCCGTTTCATGTTATTTGACCTTTAATTCGTCGATAACACGGGCGCGCACCAGATCGGTATTCTCCACCGTGAAAGTCTGATGCCGACCTCCTTGCTGTTCGTGCAATTCTACGACGAGGTGCTTGCCGTCGGCAAGCGTGAACTTCGGAAGCGTGAAGACCATGTGCTCGCTATGTCTGCCGTCGATTACCTGTACGTTGTTGTAGGCACGCACCGGCTGAATGATTTGCTCTTGCATGACCGTGCGTTTGGCGACTTTTTTATCGACGATCTTGAATGAGAGGTAATCTACGTCGAACGGTACGCTGGAAGAGTTTTTCAACTGCATATGGAAATAGAGCAGCCCGTTATGCGAGTAGATGCCTTTGAGCAGGTACTGTACGCCGAACCGTTTGCATCCAATATGCTTGATTTCACGGCGGTCGTTTTTGTAGATGGACTTCATGATAAGGCGCACGAGCAGCGGCGATTCGCTTCCCAGCTCCGTGAGGTACACCTCCATCGCGTTGTTGGGGCGGTTGAGCGTGCTGCCGTCGTGGATGAAGTCGCACATCTCGACGTTGAGCAGCAGCGGCTCGGCCGCGTAGCGGACGTTGAACGTGTAGAACGAACCGTCCTCGGTGATGACCGACATATTGGTCTCGGCGCGGAAATCGCGCACGGTGGCCTTCACGCGGATGACGTTCTCCGCACCGTCGGCCTTGCCTGCGATCAGATTCGGAGAGCCGAGATCGACGTAGCGTACCGCTGCCGGAAAGATGATGTGCACGGTCTTGTCGTAGGTAACCTCCAACCCGTGCGGCGGGATCATGCGGTCGAAGGAGAGTTTGCGCGTGAGACCGTGATAGAGGCCGCCGTCCCGCTCCGCGTCGGGATAGACCTCCTTGCAGAGCGATACCGTCTGCGTCTGTTCCGTCGTCCTGACGGCCTCTGTGTTGGTTACTTCCTGTGCGTTCGCTGCCCTCGCGCCCAGCGCGAGGGCGAACATCATTACGAAATACTTTTTCATTTTGCTGTGGATTTAGTGGCAGGGTTAAGAACCCCGATTTAATAAATGGTTACTTGCTGATTATCCTTTTCTCTTTAATCCTCCGGCTGATAAAGCATGACCCTATATCCTGCTTTCAGGTGCACTTTGACAGTGCGCATCTTTTGGGCGATATATTGGCTCGTGCCTTGAATCAACCCTTTGCCGAGGTCGGAGGCGAGCTGCGCTCCCGCATCGGTGGAGATGTTGATGCTGTTGCCGAGCGATGCCCCCATGTTGGCCGCCACCTCTTTGGCCGCACTTACCTCCATCGAGTTGGGGATGAAGATGCCCTCCTGCCCGTCGCTGTCGAAAACGGCCAGCTCGACGGGGATGATCGTCCCCCGATACTCCAACGAGGCGATGTCGATACCGAGCCGCTCGCCCTGCACCCGCGCGGCACCCACGATGACCGTGTTGCGTGGGATGCGCACTCCGGCTACCTGCATCGGCTCCGCGAGCCGCAGACGGACAGCTTGCCCGTCGGTTACGGTCTGGTTGCCGTGTACGCACGCCGGAATGGTGTTGCGTCCGACTGCCGCCGAGGTTCCGACCGCTGTCTGAAATCCGAAGTTCCGCCCGTCGGTCTGCGCCGTGATGAACTCGCTGTCGGTCATGGGCTGCGCAAGTGCGGAGACGATGCGTTCGGCTACCTGCCCGACGGGTTGCGCCACCGCCTTGCCGTTGCGCACCGTCTTCTTGTCTTCTTCTGTATCGGCTGCCGACGGCTGTTGTGTCGTGCCGCCTTGTCCGGCGGGCATATATTTGGCCGCCAGCTCATAGGATTTTTCGAGCAAGGCTACTTGGTCGTCGAATGTCGAACCGGACGGCTCCGCCTGCCGCGCCATCATCGCCTCCAGCTCCTCGATGCGCTCGCGCAACTCCTCCTTTTCGGGGTCGTCTTTCGGCGTTTCGTAAAACGTGCCCAGCGTGCGGTTGATCTCCTCGTAGGCCGCTGCCGAGGAGCGGATCGGCTGTTGCGCAGAGCTTCTGCCGTAGGTGCGGGCGGGCTGCTGCGGTTCGGGATTGAGCAGGTCGAATTCCTCCGTCGGCGAATCGCCCTCCGCCTCCTTGTCCGAGAAGAGCGCGGCGAGGTTGTTCATCTGTGCCCGCCGCTCTCTCTGTTTCTCCTCCAAACGTGCCTGTTCGTAAGCAGTACGTTTGTCGGCGATAATGCCCGATTGGGCGGGCAGGGGCATTTCGGTGTTGAAACCGATGCCTTGCTGTGCCTCGGCTTTGTCTTTGTCTTTGTCGGATGGTGCGAAGATTAGCCACATGGAGCCTGCGAAAAGCAGACCCATAAGCGGGTATACGAGCATTTTGCGGCGGCGTTGCTGCTGCTCCTCCGTGAGCGGCTGTTCAGGCTTCGCCTCTTTCATGTTGGTCGTGGGATTTTTGTTCTGTTCCATAATCGTAATGGTTGAAAAGGTGGATACTGTCCTGCGTCTGCGGCAGGTTGAATTGCTGGATATGTTCGATCTCTATCCGTCGTCCGTTTTCCCGTCCGATTTGGTAGAGCGCCGCCCCGAACGTAAAAAGGGCGCCGATGGCGAACATGCCGAAAATGACAAGTACGACGATGATCTTCGTGCGCTCGGGGAGTGCCGCGAGCCATACCCGCAACCGCTCGTCCTGCCTCTCTGTCCACTCGCTCAGACGTTCGATTAACTTTTTCATAGGCTTATCTGTCCAATGTTTGCAGGTCGCGGTTTTCCAGAATCGTGAAGCCCTCGATGGTGAATCCGTTCGGGTTGTCGTCCGAACGTGAGGCGTTCAGCAGGCGGCACGACGTTACGAGGCTGCGCTCCGTTACGTTGCTTTCGCGGATAATCATCTGCCGCGCGTAGGTGTTCACGCGGTAGGGATAGCGGTCGAAATCGCAGACCACCGAATCGACCTGCAACACCTGATTGATGTTGCCCGCGATGATGCGGTTGTAGTAGCCTTTCTCGGAGAAATCCGAATAGTAGTTATAGACGCTCTTGTCGGCCAGCAGCAGGGCGCGTTTGATGTTGTGCTCGATGGCGCTTTTTTCGGGCGAGAGGGTGAAGAACAGCTCGTGGAAGCGGCGCACGTGCTCGCGCGCTTCGGCTGGGCGGTTCTGCGTGAGGTCTTGCGAGAGGGCGAGCATCAGCGACTTGCCGCCGTCAAGCACGTAGATCTTCTGCCGCTGCGCCTCGGCGAAGCGATAAGAACTACACACCGAGTACACCGACACGAGGGCGCACAGCGCAAGGAATACCATTCCGAACAGACGTATCTGCCGAAACGACGATTCGATATTTTTCAATGACTTGAATTCCATCTTGTTGCTTTTTACAGGTTATTTCCGTTTGATAAGGCGTCCGACGGTGTGGCTCCATGCGGCCTTGCCCGCACTTGCGCCCATGCGTCCGGCACGTCCTGCGACGTTGCCTGCGGCAGCTCCTGTGACTCCGCCTACCAGACCAGCACCCCGTCCTGCGAGGTGCGATACGGCACGTCCGTAGTTTCCCGCACCTCCGGCTTGGATGATCCACCCCGCGACGGTCGGTATCGTGAAGTAACCGATGATGCCGATAATCAGAAAGACGATATAGACGCCGTTGGAGGCTTCGAGCGAGAAGTTCGGGTTGTTCTGCAACTCCGAGATGTCGTTTTGCAGCATCAGCACCTGAATCTTCGCCAAAATGGTACTGAACAGGTCGGCGACGGGCAGCCACAGATACACTTGTACATAGCGACAGACCCATTGCGTGAGCGTGGAGTGGAACCCGTCCCATACGGAGATGGCGAATGCTATCGGGCCGAGAATCGACAGGACGATCAAAAAGAACGTCCGCAGCGTGTCGATCAGCAGCGCGGCAGCGGCGAACAAAAGCTCCAGCACCTCGCGGAAGAAGTCGCGGATGCCTTTCTTCATGTTGTAAGCACCGCGCTCGATATACATTCCGGCCATCGTGATCATATCGCCGGGCGACCAGCCTAACTCTTCGAGCTGACGGTCGAACTCCTCGTTCGAGACGAGGTAGGCTGTTTCGGGGTTGCGCATCATCGCCTCGTATTCGAGCTTGTCTTTCTGCTCTCGGTATTGGTTCATGTCGAGTGTCTGTGTTTCGAGCATCCGGTTCGTGCCCTGCACGACGGGGCTCAACACTCCGTTGATTGTGCCGAGGACGAACGTCGGAAAAAACATGATGCAAAAGCCGACGGCGAACGGTCGCAGTAGCGGATACACGTCGATGGCTTCGGCGCGGGCGAGCGACTGCCACACACGCACGGCCACGTAGAACAGCGCACCCAGTCCCGCGATGCCTTTGGCGACACCCGCCATGTTGGAGCAGAGCGGCATCATCTCGGTATAGAGCGAGCGCAGGATGGTGTGCAGGTTGTCGAACTCTATGGTTAGCAACATCATAATCGTTACGGATTAAGGGTTACCAGTAGCGTTCGTTGCGGCTGCCGTAGAGAGCCAGCACCCTGTCCATATCGTTCTTCTTGCGCGCTCGCAGGTAGCTGACCGAAATGTTCTTGTTGGTGTAATACATCACCAGATTGCGGTATCGCCGTACGTTGTTGTAGCACCTGTCCACCACGTCCATGCGCTCCTTGTCGCTCATCGAAAGCGTCGTGATGTTCACGACCTCCTTCATCTCTTTGAGGACGTTATTGCTCTCCTCCAAGAGCTTCGTGTAGCCGAACGCGATGGCCGACAGCTCTTCGGGCGTGTAGTTCTCATCGCGCAGCATAAGTTGGAAGTTCGACACGTATATTTCCGATATTTCCCCGATCAGCAGAATCGTGTTCTTGACCTTGACGGCATCCTTGACGAGGTTGTTCACCGATTTGAGGGCGTCGTAATACTTCTTGCCCTGCTCGTAGATTTTTACCGTCTCCTGAAAGTTCGACACCATGTTGGCCGCCGTCTTCGAGGTGTGGATGATGTTCTTCGAGGCATTGATGATGCCTTGCGCGAGGTTGCCCGGATCGCTGACGACCCATTGCGCCCGCGCCGTGCCCGCCAGTAGCAGGCACGCACTGAAAAGTAGGATTATTTTCTGTTTCATTCTCTTATGGATTTAGTGGTTGTTATTGTTTTTCACTCGCACGGGTGTAATCGCCGTGCGGTGAGAAGGTCAGCACGTCCGTCGCCTCGTTGTAGGCGATGTCGATACGGTAGCCCGTGTTGATGAAGAGGTTGCCCTCCTCTTCGCGCAGCAGGTAGGTTTCGGGCTTCGGCTTGCGACGGATGCCGCTGCGCTTGAACACCGTGACCTTGTAGGCATCGCCCTCGCGGTAGATCAGCACGTCGGGCTTGCCCTGTACGCTGACCCAGTTGCCGCAGAGCTTGCCGCAGTCGGTCTCTTTCGTCTCGATGCAGGCTTGCAGCATCATGGCCGCCAAGCCCACCAGATAGCCGCTCAACGTGAGCAGGCGTTGTTTATTCACACTCATACGCTTTCTTGTTTGGATGATTGGTTACTGTTTGTTTCTGCGCTGCGCGGCGAGCTGCCGGATCGCCGCCTCGATGTCGCCGCCCAGCTTCTCGGCAAGGGCATACACCTCCATTTTCTCGGTCTCCTCGGTCGTGTAGGCGAGGTATTCCTCGGCGCTCACTTCGGTGGCATAGACCGCCGACTGCGTACCGCCCAATCCGATCCACACCTCCTTGTAGAGCCGCGACGGGTGGTTGGCCATGTTGATCGAGAGAATCTGTCCCTTCTCCTTGTCCGTCAGTCCGAGTAATGCCTGAATCTGGTCGAACTTGTTGGCGTACTTGCGCTGGTCGAGCAGGATCTTGCAGTCGGAGTTGTTGATGATGCTCTCCTTGACGATTGGCGACGAGATGATGTCGTCCACCTCCTGCGTAACCACGACTGCCTCGCCGTAGAACTTGCGGACGGTTTTGTAGAGGTACTTGATGTAGGAGGCCATGTTCGCCGAGGCGATGGCCTTCCACGCCTCCTCGATAAGTATCATCTTGCGGATGCCTTTCAGACGGCGCATTTTGCCTATGAACAGCTCCATGATGATAATCGTCGTAACGGGAAAGAGAATCGGGTGGTCTTTGATGGCGTCGATCTCGAAGACGATGAATCGCTTCTGTAACAGGTCTAACTGCTTGTCGCTGTTCAGCAAGTAGTCGTACTCCCCGCCGCGATAATAGGGTTCGAGGACGTTGAGAAATCCCGCGATGTCGAAATCCTTCTCCCGCACCTGCTTCTCTTCCAGCACGGCGCGGTAGTCGGTCTTCACGAACTCGTAGAACGTGTTGAACGACGGTTCGACGCTGGCGTCGCGCTTGATACGCTCGATATAGAGCGTGACGGCGTTCGAGAGGGCGACCTCCTCCGAACGGGTGGCAGGCTCGGTGTCTTTTTTCCACAAGGTCAGTAGCAGCGTTTTGATGCTCTCCCTCTTTTCGATGTCGAACACCTTGTCGTCCGTGAAGAAGGGGTTGAACGATATGGGGTTCTCGTCGGTATAGGTGTAGTAGATACCGTCCTCGCCGCCCGTTTTGCGGCGGATCATCTCGCACAACCCCTGATAAGAGTTGCCCGTGTCGATCAGCACGATATGCGTTCCCTGCTCGTAATACTGCCGCGTGAGGTGGTTGGTAAAAAACGACTTGCCGCTGCCCGACGGCCCCAACACGAACTTGTTGCGGTTGGTTATCGTGCCGCGCTTCATCGGCAGGTCGGAAATATCGAGATGCAGCGGTTTACCCGTAAGCCTGTCCACCATCTTGATGCCGAAGGGCGAGAGCGACGAACGGTAGTTGGTTTCCTCGGTAAAAAGGCAGACCGCCTGCTTGATGAAGGTGTAAAACGACTCCTCGGCGGGGAAGTCGGCCTCGTTACCCGGTATGGCCGCCCAAAAGAGCGTCGGGCAGTCCACCGTGTTGTGGCGCGGGGTGCACTCCATCGCCGCAAGCTGCGACCCCGCGTCGTTCTTGATATGTTTCAGCTCCTCGTGGTCGTCCGACCATGCCATGACGTTGAAGTGGGCGCGGACAGATGTGAGACCGAGGCTGTGGGCTTCGTTCAGGTACTCGTCGATCCACTCCTTGTTGATTTGGTTGGAGCGCGAGTAGCGCGAGAGCGACTGCATATTGCGGGCGCTCTTCTCGAACCGCTGCAAGTTCTCCTCGCTGTTGTCGATCAGCACGTACTGGTTGTAGATATGATTGCACGGCAGCAGCAGCCCGACGGGCGCGGCGAACGACAGGCGGCAGTCCGAGCGGTCTGTCGAGAGCTTCTCGTAGCGGGTGTCTGTCGCCACCGACGAGGGCATATCTTCCGCATCGGAGAGCGTGTGCAGGCACAGGATATTGTCGCCGATGCGCATCTCGTCCGGCGCGAGGGCGATGTCCTGCAAGCAGGCAGTGTTCTTCGGCGTGAGGGAGAAGTATTTCTCGATCAGTCCGGCTTCGGTCGCCGTGCCGGTAATCTCGTCCGACGTCAGGCGGCGCAGGCGGATGAAGCCCGAATCGTTCATGATTCGCTCGAACTGCTCCGTCGCCTCGATGAACTTGGCCGCAGCGTCCTTGTCGCGGATCTCTTTCGGGATGATATGGCCCCGACAGAGGGTACTCCAGTTGCTCTGCCGGCGGCTGCGTTCTTTGGTCGTCTTCGTCAGAAACAGATAACACGTGTGGTCGAGATAGGGGCGTTCGTTGAAATGCCGCTCGAACGAACGCGACAGGAAGCTCATCTCTTCCTTTTGCAATTCGGGGCGGTACTCCTCGCGCACGAACCAGTCCTGCTTGTGCACGATACTGAAATCGGGCAGCACGCGGATCGCCTTGCACCACGTGGCATGGATCGCCTCGTACTCGGCGGAGGTTACGGTGTACAGCTCCGGCAGCTCCACCGCGAAAGCCACCGTGATGTCGGCGTCTTTGGAGAGGATGCACCCCTCCTCGACAGCCAGCAGCGGGAATTTCGATTCGAGCGTCGCAGCTTTAAGTGTATTTCTCATTCGTTGCTTTTTTATGGGTAAATAATCGGGAGATGCGGCGGCGGTTCAGGAGGTATCGGGGACGGCTGCGCTGTGCGCCCGACTTCATCAGTCCGTGTTCGCCGTATCGGGCATTCAGGGCGAATGTCTGCCACACCAGAACGGAGGCCGACACCGCTCCGAAGCCGATACAGAACCATTGGTCGATGCCGACCATGTAGAGGATGACGAACAGGACGAACAAGGTGAGCAGACCTCCGCAGAAGATGAAGAGGTACTGCGCCTTCAACCCTTTGAACTCTACCGAACGGCCGATCCCCTTGTTGATAGGGTACTCTGCCATAGTCGCCGGATTAGAGGAAGAACGAACGCAGAATCGTCGCGGCTACGATAAGAAAGATACACGCGCCGAACCACGAGGCGGCGGTCTTCGACGTGTTGGGGTCGCCCGATGAGAATTTGCCGTACACCTTGACGCCGCCGATCAAGCCTACCACCGCGCCGATGGCGTAGATCAGCTTCGTCGCGGGGTCGAAATAGCTCGTTACCATACTCGTGGCTTCGTTGATGCCCGAAAGGCCGTTGCCCTGCGCAAAGGCCGAGGAGGCAGCCAGCAGAAGGGCTGCCGAAAAAAGAAGATGCTTCTTCGTCATAGATTGTTCTCGAATTATGCCGGACGGGTGGATAGTCCGTCCGGCGGGTTGATACTGATTTTTACTTGTGGATTTAGTGGTCTGTTTTTTCGCGGGACAGCTACCCGTACTCTTTTTCTTTCATCGCACGTTCGTTTTTAATCGTTATACGAAATCCCGAATGTCGAATCCGTCCGTATCGTCCGGTGCATCGGCATTGTTTTGGGGTCGGACTGCTACCACCTCCGCGTCCCCTTTCATTGAGATCGGCTGGCTTAAATAGCAGTCCATTAACCCCGATATTTTCTCTCCGATAGCGGCGGAACCACTGACCAGACGGTCGTATAGCTCCGTGCCCTCTATCTGCTCGAAGACCCGTCCCGCTTCTCTGCGCTCCGCATCGGTCGCCGAGGCGTCGGAGGCGGTTCTGACCGCTCGGTCGATCTGCTCGAAGCTCACGCCGGAAGCGTAACCCGCAGGGGGTACCGCAAGCGACATCTCTTCATCCGCACCTGCCGCCTCGTCGTCTTCGTATTCGAGCGGAACGTCGGGGATTTCCAGATGCTCGAACGCCGCGTCCAACTCCTCGTCGGTGAGACGTGCGGGGCTTCGTTTTTTGGCTTCGGGGGCAAATGTAGGCGCTTTTTCCGCCGCTGATTCCGTTTCTGAGGGCGTGATAGTTTGTGGCGTCGAAATGATAGGCTTTGGCGTCGTCGGCTTCATGCGGAAGCTGCTCTTGCCGACAATATCCGGCACGTCGTTCCCGCGTTTCGGCAGCGCGACATCCGTCGTCGCCGCAGTATGTTTCGATTGCCGCCTCTCCCAAAGCAGATACGCCGCCAGCCACACGCCGTAACCCGCGAGCAGGCATACCAATAGCGTTTCCATAGGCTAAAAGATGGAGCGGTTATGCTCGTTGTACAATTCGGTAATTTCGGTCTGATAGGTCTCGAAATGGTGTGCCAGCACGTTGTCTATGTAGCTGAACAGCGACACCTCGTCCTTGCCGATGACCCGCAGGATAAGTTGTATCCGCTCGTGATACTCCTTGCGGATATAGACCGTCTTGCCGATGCGTGCGGGGATGGCCGCCTCTTTCAGAAATAGCGAGCGGTAATCCGTCTCCTTGTTTTTGGTTTTTCGGCGACGAGGCTCCTCCCGCTGCAACGGCTCCGCATCCTCGCTTTCGGAGGCGACTTCCGTAGCCCGTGCCGATGGCGGAATCGTCAAATCGTCCTGCCGGAACGAGTTGATGATGAAGTTCTCGTCGATCTCTTCGATATTCGGTTTCTTCGCCATGTCTCTATCGTTTTATGATGTTCAGTATTTCATCGACGAGCGCATCGAGGTTACTGCCCCGCACGAGGAATTTGTCCGCCGGAAAGAGCGTCGAACGGAATACCGCTTTGCGCTCCGTCGCCGCTTCCTTGCGGAATCGCTTGCTGTCCGGCAGAAAGGTTTTCAGAATGGGCAGCGCCAATTCGGCGCAGATTTTCTCATAGGCAGCATACAGTTCCGTCTTTTCGCGTCCGTCCACCATGTTCCATAGTAGATGCAATCCCTTGATGGCTGTTTTGCCGGTGCTTATCATGTGCTCGTTGATGACGGTGGCGAACTGCATGGAACTCGTCATGACCACTCGGTCGGCGGCAATCGGGCAGAAGATATAATCCATCGCTGCGATGGTCTTCACGACACTCGGATTGTTGATCGTACCCGGCAGATCGAAGAAGACGAAATCCAGCGGGACAACCGATTCGGCAAGGCGCGACGCCGCATCCGCCGCATCGTCCGACTTACTGCACACTACCGGATAGGCTTTCTTCGCAAGGCGTTTGAATTGCTCGTAGGCCATTGCCTTGTAGTGGTTGTCTTTCATCGTCATGTCCATATCCCGCTTGCGCATATCGTGGATGCTGTACTGCGGGAAGTCGCAATCGACCACTGCGACATTGTACCCCTTGACATAGTGCAGGTAGCTTGCGACCAGCACCGTGATGGTCGTTTTTCCAGCCCCTCCCTTTTGTGTGGAGAAAGCTACATAGGTTGGTTTGTTCATACCGTTGTAAATTTTAATCGTTATACATAGAGTTATCTGTTTCTGCGAACATTCGTTTCTACCGTCAGACAGATGGTCAGCCGTAAGTGCGTACAGATGTTCCGCCCAACAGCCCAACGGCCCGACATCGGTTGGTTGCAACATTGGGCCGTCAGTAGCAATCGTCCTTGCGACGTATGTTCGTCGGGCGAATCTGCCGATTGTCCGTCGGCCTGTACCGCTCAATCACCGTTCGTTGCGACTGACCGTCATTCGTTGGTTCGTATGGCAAATAAACAAGGAAAAAATGTCGGTTATATCGTTTCTACCGGAGGTGGCAGCTTGTGGCGTCGGAATGACAGCTTGTGGCGTTTTCAGTTTCGGAAAAGCCGTCTTGGAAGCCTTTACCTTTGCAACCGAGCGACAGAGCGTACCATGCGGCTTCATGCTGCGGTCGGGATCGGTTCTCCCGCAATCCGTCTTCGGACGGATTTTTATGTTCGTCAGAACATAGCAAGGTGTGTATCGAGTAACTCGATACTTTTCGGGTTACTCCCGAAAACCTTGGCAATGGCCTTCGTTTTCTCGCCTCGGCAAAGCACGAACTTCGTTCTGCTCTGCACTCGGCTTGTCGAAAACGTTGCCCTTGCAGGGGGCTGGGCTGTCCCTCCGAAGTCGGGCAGCCTGTTCCCGAACCTGCGGTCGTAACGGGCGAGGTGGCTTATGTTGCGCAACCACTAAATCCACATAAGTATGAACGGAAAGAAAAGGAACGTCGGGGGCAAACTGCCCAAACCCGACAAGGCCAGCCACCCAGTGATGGTGCGCTTCACGAACGAGGAATATGCCAGATTCCTCGCCATGTACGAGCAGTCGGGCGTCTATGCGAAAGCGGTTTTTATCAAAGCCCGCGTATTCGGAGCCGAATTTCGCGTGCTGAAAGTCGATAAGCCACTCGTCGATTACTACACGAAACTCTCCTCTTTGCACGCCCAATATCGTGCTGTCGGTGTGAATTACAACCAGACCGTGAAGGAGCTGAAAAGCCGTTTTTCGGAGAAAAAGGCGATGGCTCTGCTCTACAAATTGGAGAAAGCGACGGTCGAATTGGCCGGTTTGAGCCGTCAAATCCTCGCCTTGACAAATGAATTCCAGATGCAATGGTTGCCAAAATTAACGTAGGAAGCTCGCTTTACGGCGCGTTGGCCTACAACGGCGAGAAGACCAACGAGGGGCAGGGACGGCTGCTTGCCACACACAAAATCTTCGATGAAGGGACGGGACGCCTCGACATTCGGCGGGCGGCGGAGGACTTCGCCCGCTACCTTCCGGAGCAGGTGCGCACATCGAAACCAGTGGTGCATATCTCCCTGAATCCGCACCCCGATGACCGCCTGACCGACACGGAGTTGACGGCCATCGCCGAGGAGTACCTCGCACGGCTCGGTTATGGCGGCCAACCTTATGCCGTATTCAAACATGAAGACATCGACCGCCACCACCTGCACATCGTTACGCTCTGCGTGGACGAAACGGGACGAAAGATCGGCGACAGCTTCATCCACCGCCGAAGCAAGAATATTACCCGTGCATTGGAGCAGCAGTACGGATTGCATACGGCCGAACGCAAGCGGCAGACGCAGGCCGAACCGCTCCGCGCGGTGGATGCGGCAGCGGGCGACATGAAACGGCAGGTCGGAAACGTCCTGAAAGGCATATCCGGCAGGTACAAGTTCCAGACGCTCGGAGAATACCGCGCCCTGCTCTCGCTATACAATCTCACCGTCGAGGAGTGTCGCGGCGAGGTGCGCGGCAGGGAGTATCGCGGCTTCGTCTATTCCGCTACTGACGACCGAGGCGAGAAAGTCGGCACGCCGCTCAAAGCCTCCCGTTTCGGCAAGCGGTACGGATACGAGGCGTTCGAGCGGTGGTGCGTTGCGAGCAAGAAGCAAATCAAGGAACGTAAGTTCGGCGATATGACCAAAGCGACGGCGATGATCGCCTTACGCCGCACGAAAGACCGAGCGGAGTTCATCGTTCTGCTGAAAGCCAAAGGTGTAGACGTCGTGCTGCGGGAGACCGATACGGGGCGTATCTATGGCGCTACGTTCATCGACCACCGCACGGGATGCGTGCTGAACGGCTCCCGTTTGGGCAAGGAACTTTCCGCGAACGCCTTGCAGGAACATTTCGTACTTCCGGCGGCAGGCATACCGCTCCCGATTGTCCTCTCGCAGCAATCGGATACAGCGGACGTACCGACGCAAGCATCCCTTTACGACGACGCAGCGGGCGGAGGCTTGGGGCTGTTTACCGCCGACACGCATAGCGTGGACGCCGAGGAAGAAGCCTTCATGCGCGAGATGCAGCGGCGAAAAAAGAGAAAGAAGAAAAACAGAAAAATTTAAGAATTATGCAACAAGAAGATGATTTGGGGGCATTGGCGAAAATCATGGATTTTCTGCGTGCCGTAAGTATATTATTGGTCGTGATGAATATCTATTGGTATTGTTACGAGGCGATCCTTACGTGGGGCGTGAATATCGGTGTGGTCAATAAAATCCTGATGAACTTCGACCGCACAGCGGGATTGTTTCACTCCATCCTCTACACGAAGCTCTTTGCCGTCGTGCTGCTCGGCCTTTCGTGCTTGGGTACGACGGGCGTGAAAGACGAGAAGATAACATGGCTGCGCATCGGCATGGCACTCGCGGCGGGCTTCGTACTCTTTTTCCTGAATTGGTGGCTGCTGGCTCTGCCACTTCCGCTCATGGCGGCGACACTGCTTTACGTCGCAACGACGACCGCAGGGTACATCTGCCTCCTGATGGCAGGGTTGTGGGCGAGCCGTCTTTTGAAGAACAACCTCATGGACGACCCGTTCAATAACGAGAACGAATCCTTCATGCAGGAGACGCGTCTTCTGACCAACGAATACTCCGTGAACCTGCCTACCCGTTTTTACTACAAAAAGAGGTGGCACAACGGCTGGATCAACATTCTTTTGCCGCAGCGTGCGTCTATCGTATTAGGAACTCCGGGTAGCGGCAAGTCGTTCGCGGTGGTCAATTCCTATATCAAGCAGCAGATCGAAAAGGGCTACTCGATGTATATCTACGATTTCAAGTTTCCCGACCTCTCGACCATTGCCTATAACCATCTACTGAACCACTTGGATGGATACGCAGTGAAGCCGAAATTCTATGTAATCAATTTCGACGAGCCGCGACGGTCGCACCGCTGCAACCCCATACACCCCGACTTCATGGAGGATATTACCGATGCTTACGAGAGTGCCTACACCATCATGCTCAACCTCAATAAGACGTGGGTGCAGAAGCAGGGCGACTTCTTCGTCGAATCGCCGATCATCCTCTTTGCGGCAATTATCTGGTATCTCAAAATCTACGAAGGCGGAAAGTATTGTACCTTCCCGCACGCCGTCGAGTTCCTGAACCGCCGTTACGAGGATATTTTCCCGATTCTTTCCTCGTATCCCGAACTCGAAAACTACCTCTCGCCCTTTATGGACGCATGGCTCGGCGGGGCGGCGGAGCAGTTGCAAGGCCAGATCGCATCGGCCAAAATACCGCTCTCACGTATGATTTCGCCGCAGCTCTACTGGGTCATGTCCGACAGTGAGTTTACCCTCGACATCAACAATCCGCAGGAGCCGAAAATCCTCTGCGTCGGAAACAATCCCGACCGTCAGAACATATACGGCGCGGCGCTCGGTCTGTACAATTCTCGCATCGTAAAACTCATCAATAAGAAAGGCAAACTCAAATCCTCGATTATCATCGACGAGCTGCCGACCATCTATTTCAAGGGGCTGGACAACCTCATTGCCACCGCCCGCAGCAACAAAGTCGCTGTATTGCTGGGCTTTCAGGACTTCTCTCAGCTTGTCCGCGACTATGGCGACAAAGAGGCCAAAGTCGTGATGAATACCGTCGGCAATATCTTTTCCGGTCAGGTGGTAGGCGAAACGGCCAAAACGCTCTCCGAACGCTTCGGAAAGGTCTTGCAGAGGCGGCAGAGCATCACGATCAATCGCAACGACAAATCCACATCCATCAATACGCAGATGGATTCGCTCATCCCGCCCTCGAAGATTTCCTCTCTGACGCAGGGAATGTTCGTCGGCTCCGTGGCCGATACGTTCGACGAACGGATCGAACAGAAGATTTTCCACTGTGAGATTGTCGTGGACACTGAGAAGGTCAAGCAGGAGGAGAAAGCCTACAAGAAAATTCCCGTCATAACCGACTTTACGGACGAGGAGGGCAACGACCGCATGAAAGAGACGATACAGGAAAATTACAATCGGATCAAAGCCGACGTGAAACAGATTGTCGCTGACGAGTTGGAACGCATCAAGAGCGATTCGGCGCTGGCGCATCTATTGCAGCAGAAATAGCCGAAACAAAAACGAGCCGCGAATACGGCTCGTTTTCTTTATAGTTCTTGCGGCTCATTTCCCTCATGTTGCAACCGATAGAACTCCTTTTGTCGTTCGATCTCCTCACGGAGTTCCTTTTCAGTCGGCATATAGAGCATGTACTTCGAGGCGAACAGACGGTCGTTGTCGTGCAGAACAGAGTAACGGGCGATGTCCTCGTCGGTCTCCGAACAAAGGACGATGCCGATGGTCGGGTTGTCGCCTTCGCCGCGCACCCGCTCGTCGTACATCCGAACATACATATCCATCTGTCCTACGTCTTGGTGCGTGATGGTCGTCGTTTTGAGGTCGATCAGCACGAACGATTTGAGTATGTAGTTGTAGAATACAAGGTCGATGAAGTAGTCTTTCTTTTCAGTGCGGACTAATTTCTGCCGCGCGACGAACGAGAAACCTTTGCCCAATTCGAGCAGGAATTTTTGCAGGTTGCCGATGATGGCTTTCTCCAAATCCGATTCCGTGAAGTCGCTGTTGGGTTCAAGTCCTATGAACTCGGCAACGGTCGGGTTCTTGATGAACTCCATGCGGTCGTGCTCGAACGGAGCAGTCAGAGCCTCCATTTCGGACTTGACCGTCTCCTTGTGTTGCGAGAACAGCAACCGCTCATAATACTGCGAGCCAATATTGCGGTCGAGCGTGCGGTAGCTCCACATCTGTTCGGCGGCCTCTTTCAGATACCACGTGCGGGCATCGGCGTTGGAAACGCTCAACAGTCGTTTGTAATGCGACCATGTCAAAATTCCCCACGCTGTGGGGAGTTTTTCAGGAAAGAAGATATAAAATTGCCTGTAATAGTATAACGAATTGACGGAAAACCCTTTGCCGAACTCTTCCGTAAGCTCTTTCGAGAGCGATTTCAATAACTGCGAACCGTAATCGGCTCGGTCTTTTCCCTGCTGTTCCTGCTCCACGATGCGCTTGCCCATTTGCCAATAGGCTTCGACCATCGCCGAGTTGATTGCCGTATATGTCTTTTGACGGGCTTGCGTTACGATGCGTTTGATTTCTTGTATAAAATCCGAACTGTATATGGAAATATTGCTTTTCTTCATTGAATTATAGTGATTTATATACAAAGGTACATAAATAAACGGAAGAACTGCTTTGCTCTTCCGTTTATTCTTAATATTATCGTCTCATTCGTTCCTTTTCGTCATCGCGTTGCATCCGCAGGTTCAGCCGTTCGCGCATCTTGTCGAGAAAGTAGGTGCGACTATCGTTCTTGCGGCGTTTCATATCCGCATAGGCGTTGTAACAATGGCTCTCCTTGATTTCCGTGCCGAATAATCCACCGAAGAGAGCGAACAGCTCGTTGATCGGTGCTTCGCCGTCGTTAATGCAGTGCAATTCGTCGAATGCATAGATGATCTCGACCAATTCTACAAGGCTGCCAGTCCAGCGAAAGCGTGTTTCATGGGCGGTATTTCGGTTCCCGTATCGTGCAAGTAATTCCAGTTCGGTGTCAATATAGCCGATAGCAACTTTCAGTAAATGGTCAATACGATTAGCGATTGCGGGAGGGCAATGCAATAATCGGATGCGAGTATGATTCAAAATACGAAACAATTCGACGGTGTTCGTATTTGTATCGTACAGATCATGCAATAGTTCTGTAAATTTCGCTAATTGTTCGTCGTGTGCTGTAATAATCTCTGTTATACAGCGGGACAGTGTTTCCGCTGTAATATAATGTGTCATAATTATTCATCTTTTTAGTTGTAAATCTCTCAGTTTCAATTTTGTATATTGTGATGATCGTAATGGCGGAGATTTATTCTTTGAAAGGTAAATAATTTTGCATAGACGAACTCGATGTGCATATTATCTATAATGCACACCTAAATTCAATATTGGGGTTGTTCTGCTTCTATGATTTTTTGATAATTCTCTTTAAAATCGGCTTTCTGGAAATATGAATTGTTGCCATGCCTGTGGGCTGGGTGCTTAAATGTTCGGAATGGGACGCGGTATTTGTAAGAAGAATATCAATATCGACAAACCCGTTATTTTCCGCCAGTTTATACACTTGCCCATATATGTCATAATTGCCTTGCAAACTTTGAATGGTTATTGTTGCATTTTGTTCGATTTGAATGGAGCGAACTTCTCGTAGGGGAATATGCGATTCGGCATGGCTTGTCGAATCTTCATTATAAAAGCTGATTTTTACCGGAATGGTAATAGTTTGCGGATAAGGGATATAGTACAGCAAGCTTAAAACGACAAGTATAACCCCTGCAATTATAGAAATGCCCATGCGAAGAAGGAACGGGGGCATCTTTCCGACAATGCTCCGTACTTTTTCGCTTCGTAGTTCTATGTTTGTTCGTTCGTCCATATCAATTTCCCAGTTCGAGTTGATTTTTTACCAAATTGTAATACATGCCATGTCGGGCTGTAAGTTCTGCATGCGTTCCTTGTTCCGCGATCTCGCCGTTATGAAGTACGACGATGTTGTTTGCATTTTTTACGGTACTTAAGCGATGGGCGACGATAATTACGGTCTTCCCTTCGTAGAATCGTTCCAAATTATCGATAATTTGCCGTTCGTTGTTTGCATCGAGCGCATTGGTCGCTTCATCGAAAAAGATGAATTGCGGATTCTTATAGACGGCCCGGGCAATCAGGATACGTTGTCTTTGCCCCTGACTTAGCCCTTGTCCATCTTGCCCGATCTGAGTATTGTATTTCAACGGTAATCGTTCGATATATTCATGAATATTGGCAACCTCTGCGGCGTAACGCAACTTTTCCAAGTCAATCTTATCATCGGAAGTGGCGATGTTTTTTGCTATCGATTCGGAAAAAATATAACCATCTTGCATGACGGCACCGCATTGTGTTCGCCACCATGAAAGATTGAAATTCTGCAATGGTTGTTCGGCAACCGAAATTTCTCCCTGTGTCGGTTCGTAATAGCCCAGCAACAATTTGACGAGCGTTGTCTTTCCGCTACCGCTCGCACCGACGATGGCTGTCGTTTTTCCCTCTGGAATCGCAAGGTCGATATGTTTGAGTACCATCGGCGAATTGCCGCCGTTATACTGGAATGAAAGGTTTTCGATGCGGATTGTTTTCTCTGCATTTTGCGGAAAAGAAGCAATCGTCCGATTGGTATTTTCTTCCTCTTTTTGCTCGTGAATTTCATTCATCCGATCCAGACTGATGCTTACATCCTGCCATTGGTAGATGAAATTCATAAGCTGTTCGACCGGAGTGTTCAGCTGTCCGATAATGTATTGTACAGCCAGCATCATACCCAAAGTCATATTGCCGTTGATTACAGCAATCGCAGTCATGGCAGTAATCAGTATATTTTTACCCTCATTGATTAGGATGCTTCCGGCGTCTTGTGTTTGGGTCAGCGACAATGATTGGAGGTTCACATCGAATTTGTCTGCCTGAATGTCTTCCCACTCCCACCGTTTTTGCAACTCATAATTTTGCAGCTTGATTTCCTGCATGCCGGTAATGAGTTGGTAAGTAGAATTTCTGTCTTTTGCCTGTTGCTCGAAATATTTGTAGTCTAAGATTTGACGTTTACGTAAAAAGAACAGGGTCCAGATTCCGTAAAGAATACTGCCGACCAAAAAGATCAAAAATATTTTGATGTTGTAAATACAGAGCACCGCGCCGAAAATCACGAACGTAAATATCGAGAATAGAACGTTCAGAGTTTGCGCCGTAAGAAAATCTTGCACACGCCGGTGATCCTCGATGCGTTGCAGTAGGTCGCCGAGCTGCTTCGTGTCGAAGAATTTCATCGGCAAACGCATCAGTTTGATAAGGAAATCGGAAATCAACGAAATATTGATTCGTGTGCTGATGTGCAACAAAATCCGGCGGCGAATGAAATCGATGCTTGCTTGACCCAGTAAAAGCATCGCTTGCGCCATTAGAATCAGCCAAACGAATGGAATGTCCCGTCCGGAAATACCGACGTCGACGATCGATTGTGTCAAGAACGGGAACAGCAGTTGCAATCCGCAGCCGACGAGCAAACCGATAGAAAGCTGTCCGAAAAATTGTTTATAACGAATAAAATATCGATAAAGAAAGTGTATTTTTCCCAATCCTTTCGGTGCCTGTTCATTGCCCTGCTGTTCATAGAAACGCGCGGTCGGCTCCATGAAAAGAGCGACGCCCTTTTCTTCTTGGTTGCGAGAAGTACTGAGCCAGTGATTCAGAAATTCTTCTTTTGTATATTCGACCAGCCCTTGCCCCGGATCGGCAACATGAATAATCGTGCTCTTTTTATGTTTTTTAACTTTGTAGACGACTACGAAATGGTTCTGGTTCCAATGGACGATGCAGGGCAATACGGCTGTTGTTGCCAGTGTGTTGACCGTAACCAATCCTCCTATTGTCTTGAACCCTAACTTTTCAGCAGCCGATGCAATATTTTGCAACGAAACACCGGTTATTCCGGCAAACGTAACATCACGTAACATATCCAAAGAATAATTGCGGCCGTA
>ERZ778518.904-NODE-904-length-24393-cov-6.265018_pt1 | contig 24393 bp, 18 predicted proteins | sample MGYA00510340_ERZ778518 | MGnify/ENA primary metagenome ERZ778518 (study PRJEB29527, sample SAMN07138967) | mouse gut metagenome | material: feces | host: mouse | place: China:Nanjing | collected 2016-01-25 ...
CTATCGGGGCGCGCTCGGGACTTACACCCGTTAGATTATGCCCATGTCGGGCGAATTCACAAAAGAATCCCGCACCGTACGGTGCGGGATTCTTGATATTTCGACGAATCACACTGTGCGATTCAAAGTTATTTACTGCAGTTGCTTAGAGGATTATCTTCTTACCGGCAATGATATAGAAGCCGTGGGGAAGTTCCACTTCGTTGCGTCCTACGTGGAGGTTGAGCATCTGAGTGCGTCCATAGGCACTTGCTGCCATTACAGTGCATACATCGGGAGTCTCGATATACACCTTGCCGGCTGCCGTCCATACCTTGAGGTCTGAGTTATCGGAAACATTCATCACGCCGGTAGTCACCTGCTGGCCGGTATAGCCGGTAGAGGTATAGATACCGTTGTTGATCAGATCCAGACTGACAGTCTGAGAGCTGCCGTTGTTGAAGATAATCATCATCTTCGGGTTGGCATCAGTGACAGTGCAGCTGAATACATAGTAACCTGTGGCGGGGTCCATGCTGAGAGACTGGCCGGGCCATGAGCCTCCGGTATAGTTCTTGTCACCGTTGTTTTCATCCCATACCCAGGCATTGACAGTATTCCAGCCGGCTGTATTGTTGAAGTAGACTGTGTATGTGCCTTCACCGCCGACTACCGGGGGTGTGGGGGGTTCCGGATCAACAATCTCGCCGGCGCCTTCGATAGTCTTCACATAACCGTTGGCATTGTAGTATCCGCCGTTGACAAACTTGAAGCCATCTTTAGTCACCTGATCGGCTCCTGCATGGCTGAAGATAATGAGCGAGCCGTCGGCAATCTTGTAATCGCCGGTATAGGTCCACTTATAGACGTTGTTGCCAAGATATGTCATATTCTCGCCGGGCCATTTGCCACCGGTATAGTTGACGCCGCCGACGCTCCATACCCAGGCTGTAACAGGATTCCACGAATCATGCTCAAAGAAGATGGCCTGCTCGCCTTCCGACATAGACGGCTCGACAGGAGTCTCGGGTTCTTCACGGTCGCCACCCACAACGCCGCTGCTTCCGCCGGGCTTGACAGTCCATGTCTCTTCGGGCATAGTCTCATCGGGCCATTCCTCCCAGGGCTGATCCACAGAGGCAGTGCCATAAAGATACTTGCCGTCCTCGCCTACCTTGCCGGGCGCTTTTGTCTTCTCGGTGTCGAGCACATATACGCGGAGGTTACCCTTGCCGGAAAGCGATACCTTAAGAGTTCCGTCAGTCACATTCTGCACATCGCCGGTGACTGCATCGACATATCGGCCATTGAGTATACCGGTGAACGAAGCGTCGCCGCTCATAGCCACCAGCACATAAGAGTCGGTGTTGGCATCGACATAGCGGCGCTTGAATGCGAAATCACCTGAGCAGCCTTCGTTGCTGTACTGACCCTTACGGAGAGCCGGCACAGCCGCACGGATTTTGTTAAGGCGCTGGATGTGGCGAGCCAAAGGATATTCGAGAGTGGATTTAAGGTTGCCGGTGGCGCCGGTATACTCGGCGAAGTCAGTGACATCCACATCACCCTCGATATAACCGCCGAAGTAAGCGCGACCTGTATCCTTGAGTGCGAGCACCGCGCCCTTGTCGATATCCTTACCTTTCTGGAATTCCACCTCTGAGCCGTAGTAAAGACAGGGGATGCCACGGAAAGTGAACATCAGCGAGAGGTTCTCGGCCCAGGTCTCCTGATCGCCCATGAAGCGGTAGTTGCTGTCCGGAGCATAGTCGTGGGAGTCTACATACACCACATTATAGGTAGCATCGTTATATAGGTTATCCTGTCCGCGCACGCCATAGGCACCGGATGCGGAGTTGAAGTTCCAGTGCATTGCGAAGTCGATTACGCTCAGACCCGAGAAGTCGGTATAGTCAGGAGTATGATAGTTGTTGCCGTCAAGCAGAGCATTGTTGCTCTTGCGCAGTATCTCGTCTGCGTGGCCTGCATCGTCTTTGGCCGACTGATGCACAGACTCCCAGTTGACGTGGCCGCTTACTGTCTCATAGTCGTGCGAGCCTTCGGAGGCTGTGGGGATAGCCACTACATCGTCCCATGATTTGGGATCCATGTCCCAGGGATAGTCCTTATTTTCTTTCCATGTGTAATAACAGGGAGAAGCGTAATAGTGCTCGCCACGGTAGATAACCTGCATCGAACGCGCACAAACCTCACCGTACATGAAGAAAGGCATATCGCCACGCTTAGCTTTTGCCTCGGGAGAATTGGCAGCCTCGATAAACTGGGGGAGGAAGTTGTTATTGAAAGCCAGACGCGGTATATGCCCTGCGGTATCGATACGGAATCCATCGATACCCATCTTTATGAAACGAGAGTAACAGTCGACGATATAGTTGCTGACGGCAGGGTTCTCGGTGTTGAGGTCTACGCAGTCGCCGGCGATCTGTCCCCACCAGCGGGAGTCGTCGTCCCAGTCGAACCATGCCTTATGGTGCCAGTAGTTGTGAACATCATGATTGACATAATCAGTGTTCTTCATCATGTTCAGACGTGTGGCATACTGGTCTTTGGGCTGCATCGAAGGATAGTTGGAAGGGAGCAAGCCGCCTTCCTCTTCAGGCACTACGAGCATCGAGGCATTGATGTCGCCGAGATCCTGCGAATAGTCTTTGCGGAACATGCGGCAGAGGTTTTCTTCGCCGAAGTTGCCGGTGTGCTGTATCACGATATCGAGAATCAGTTTCATGCCGCGTTTGTGCACCTCGTCTACGAGTTCCTGGAATGCTACGTCGGCATCGGCTGCAGTGGCACTCTTATCCACATATCGATGGTCGACTTTCGAGAAGTCGAGAGCGTGATATCCGTGATAGTCGAGTCCTGAGCCATTCTCTACGACAGGAGTAATCCATACTGCGGTGAAGCCAAGAGCCTTGATGTAGTCAAGTTTGTCGATGAGTCCACGGAAGTCACCACGCCACTCGGGGTCATTGATATTCTTCTCACCGTCCCAGCAGTAAGTGTTGTTGTTGGGATTTCCATCATAGAATCGCGTGGTCATCGCGAAATAGATAGTCTCGTCTCGGAAGTCGGTACGGTCGCCCACAAAAGTAGCCGCATTGGCACTGATGCCTACAGCTGAAAGAAGCGTCCCGGCTATTAAACCTTTAAGCAGATTCATAAAATGTTGAGTTTAGTATTAGTATGTAAGAGTTATTATTTCATTTGCATGTAGGCTTCCATACGCCTATGATTTAACACCATTTACCAGTAAATACATGACTGCAGCCATAATGGCCGCAGTCAAATCTGATGAAGCCTCAGTTTTCCGCTACAAAATTAATAAATTTATGTATATAAAAGTCAACATCTGCTGTATAACATATTTTTTCAGGGCGGCACCTGCCATGACCATGGTTTGCGTTACCCCTTCGCGGCATGGCAAATCGCGACAAAAGAGACGGCCACCCTGACATTTCAGGATGGCCGTGAATCTCTTTGGCTGTAAGGAGGCTCTTACTTTTTGGAAGAGCGGTTGCCATAGCGGCTGCGGAACTTGTCGACACGACCTGCGGTGTCTACGAGTTTCTGCTTGCCGGTGAAGAAGGGGTGAGAAGCTGAGGTGATTTCGAGCTTCACGAGGGGATACTCTTTGCCGTCAACTTCGATAGTCTCTCTTGAGGCTACTGTAGAGCGAGTGATGAAGATTTCGTCGTTGGACATGTCTTTGAACACCACTTCACGGTAGTTGGAGGGATGGATGTCTTTTTTCATCTCTAATTTTTCTGCAGTTAAAATTATTGTTCGGACGGCGCTGCGGCTGTATGCTCCGATCTGCGGAAGCCTGCCGGGGCATGACTTTCAGCACCATTGTTTTTGCAGCAGGTCGCGATCCCGCTACTTTCGGCCTGCAAATTTACTAATTTTTTCCCACGTAGCAAAATGCGGGCGTTTTTTTTCGCGATTTTCACAGGTTGCGTCAGCCCATGAAGCAGAGGATGAGCACCTGCGCCACTATAACACGCATGAACATCGTGAGCGGATATACGGTGGAGTATGCCACGGCCGGAGAATCATTGTTGGCCACTTTGTTGGCATATGCCAATGCCGGAGGATCGGTGTAGCCGCCACTCATCATACCGATGATGCTGAGATAATTGATTTTGTATTTGCCGCGCGCTATCATCCCCACCACGAGCAGCGGAATGAATGTAATCAGGAATCCGTAGCCCACCCATGTGGCTCCGCGGAGGTTGAACACTGTGGCCGCAAAGTCCTTGCCGGCAGCTATTCCGACAGAGGCGAGGAAGAGGCAGATGCCGATTTCCCGAAGCAGTAGATTGGCCGAGGAGTTGGTGTAAGTGACGAGGTGAAACCGTGTGCCGTAGGCGCTGATGAGGATAGCCACTACAAGTGGACCTCCGGCGAGACCGAGTTTCATGGGCACCGACATGCCGGGGAACTGCATCGGGATGCTGCCCACAAGAATACCCAGAAAAATACCGATAAACATCGTTATGAGGTTCGGCTCGTTGAGTCGCTTCATGGAGTTGCCGAGTTTTGCGGCCACTGAATTGATATCGTCAAGCTTTCCGACCACGGTGATTCTATCGCCCATCTGAAGCCGTATATTCGGGGAGGCGAGGAGATCGACTCCGGCACGGTTGACGCGTGTGACGTTCAGGCCGTAGGCTGTGCGCATGTGGAGCGAACCGAGTTTGGCACCGTTATATTCAGTCTTTGTCACCACAATGCGGCGCGACACGATGGGCCCCTTCTCCATCTCCCACTGTTTTTCGACTTTCGGGCCGAGGAAACGAGTGAATATCTCCTCGTCCTGGATCGAACAGATGACGAGCACAAGGTCGTCCATTTCGATTTTATCATCGGCCGTGGGTATCACGGAGCGGCCGTCAGGGCGCTCAATGCGCGAGAGCACGAAGTCGGCTGAGATGAGGGTGTGAAGCTTACGTATGTCGAGCCCCTGCACGAGTTCGTTGGTGACACGATAGGTGACGCGGTGGGGAGCCATAAGCGAGGCTTTCTTATCATCCTCGACTTCTGCGATTTCCTTGTTGACATCGACCTTGAAAAGGATTTTTATGAGAATCATTGTCAGGATGATGCCCACTACACCGAGAGGATATGCTGCCGCATATCCCATCGACATCTGCTGGCTTGCCCCATAAGCCTCTTCATTTACCTGCAGCACGGTCTGCTGGGCTGCACCGAGTCCCGGCGTATTGGTGACAGCGCCGCTCATGATGCCCACCATTTCATGAATTGAGGTGGAGCCGTCAGAACCTCCCTGTATGAAGTAGATGGCCAGCATCACCACTACATTAAGGCCGATACCAGTAAGAGCAAGAGCGTTGAGGCGGAGTCCACCCTCTTTGAATGAGGAAAAGAAACCGGGACCGACCTGCATGCCGATTGAGAAGATAAACAGAATCAGACCGAATTCGCGGAGGAAATGCAGGGTGTCGTTTTGTACGATATAACCGAAGTGCCCCATCAGCAGGCCGACGAACAGTACGAACGTCACACCGAGCGACACTCCGAAGATTTTGATTTTGCCGAGATAGATACCGGCGAAAATCACAAAGGAATAAAGCAGTATCGTGCTGGCCAGCGATACTGAATGAGGCTTAAGCAAATCTATTAGCCAATCCATTTTGTTATATAATTTGATTGATTATTCTCCTTGCATAATTTCCCTGCCATCCAGGGAGCAGGGACTCTCCTATCCGTTCAGGCGGCAGACCATCCGGGTGACCGCCAACGAAACAAAGTGCAAAATTACCAAAAAATTTCCTAACTTTGCATTTTATAACACCTCTTTTTTCAACAAATGCTCCGATTGAATGGTCATCAGCACTCAATCACGTGAGTAGAGATGGCATTATTATCAAACATTAATAGACTTTTATAACGACGACATGAAGAAAATTCGTGCAGCAGTGGTGGGCTTCGGCAATATCGGCCGTGCAGCCCTGGAGGCTCTTGAGGAGGCTCCCGACTTTGAAGTGGCCGGTATCGTGCGCCGCAATCCCGACGACCGCACCGGGGTGCCTGACGGAGTACCCGCAGTGGCCGACATCTCAGAACTTCATGATGTGGATGTGGCGATACTTGCAGGGCCTACCCGCTCTATCGAGGAGCAGGCCAAAAAAATTCTGGAGAAGGGAATCAATACAGTCGACAGTTTCGACATCCACACTCAGATACCGGAACTCCGCGCCTCGCTTGACGCTGTGGCCAAAGCCCACGATGCGGTGAGCGTGATTTCCTCAGGATGGGACCCGGGAAGCGACTCTGTGGTGCGCTGCCTGATGGAGGCTATCGCGCCTAAGGGTGTGACGTATACCAACTTCGGCCCCGGGCGCTCGATGGGCCACACCGTGGCCGTGAAAGCAATCGAGGGGGTGAAGGATGCTCTGTCAATGACCATCCCCCTCGGCACCGGCATTCACCGCCGCATGGTGTATATCGAATTACTCCCCGGCTATGAGCTGGCTGATGTGGCTGCCGCCATCAAGGCTGACCCATATTTCGCATCTGATGAGACACATGTGATGGCCGTGGAGTCGGTCGACGCCCTCAACGACGTGGGGCATGGAGTGAATATGGTGCGCAAGGGTGTATCCGGCACAACCCACAATCAGCTTCTGGAATTTGATATGAAAATCAACAATCCGGCTCTTACGGGGCAGGTTCTGGTGTGTGTGGCCCGTGCGGCCATGCGTCAGCTCCCGGGATGCTATACGATGATTGAGATTCCGGTAGTAGATCTTCTGCCGGGCGACCGTGCCGGATGGGTAAGAAAACTGGTGTGACACGCCGCCAGATGCCGGAGGAGCGGGGGGGGGAGCGCCCACTGCCCCGGATTATAAAAACAACGCGCCATTCCAACTCGTCAGATTGGGATGGCGCATTTTTCATATGTCGGATGATTGCATCAGGTCAGTTTGCGGTAGCGGATGCGGTGAGGAGTGTCAATCACGCCGTCGCGTTTCTTGCGATATTCCTCATAATCGGAGTATGAGCCTTCATAGAAGGTGACTTTACTGTCCCCCTCGAAAGCGAGGATATGAGTCGCTATACGGTCGAGAAACCATCGGTCATGGCTCACTACGACAGCGCATCCGGCGAAATTCTCAAGACCTTCCTCAAGAGCGCGGAGCGTATTGACATCAATATCGTTGGTAGGTTCGTCGAGCAGCAGCACGTTGCCTTCCTCCTTAAGCGCCATGGCGAGATGCAGACGGTTGCGCTCACCGCCGGAGAGCACCCCGATTTTCTTTTCCTGGTCGGCACCGGTGAAGTTGAACCGCGAGAGATAGGCGCGGGCGTTCATGTCGCGCCCTCCCATGCGGAAGCTCTCCACACCCTGCGAGATTACCTCATAGACACTCTTTTCGGGCGAGAGGTCCTTGTGGGTCTGGTCGACATAGGCGATTTTCACAGTCTCGCCGACATCGAATGAGCCGCTGTCCTGCTTCTCCAGTCCCATGATAAGTCGGAAGAGTGTGGTCTTGCCGGCGCCGTTGGGGCCGATCACTCCTACTATTCCGTTGGGAGGGAGCATGAAATTCAGGCCATCGAAGAGCACTTTGTCGCCATATGCCTTGCCGAGACCGACGGCTTCAATCACCTTGTTGCCCAGACGCGGACCGTTGGGGATATAGATTTCCAGTTTCTCCTCGCGAGCCTTCTGGTCTTCGTTGAGCAGACGGTCGTAGCTCGACAGACGGGCCTTGCTTTTCGACTGACGCGCCTTTGGAGCCATGCGCACCCATTCCAGCTCGCGCTCCAGAGTCTTGCGGCGTTTTGATGCCTGCTTTTCTTCCTGGGCCATGCGGAGTGTCTTCTGTTCAAGCCATGAAGAGTAATTCCCCTTCCATGGGATTCCCTCGCCACGGTCGAGTTCAAGAATCCATCCTGCCACGTGGTCGAGGAAGTAACGGTCGTGGGTCACAGCTATTACGGTGCCTGGATACTGCTGCAGATGCTGTTCGAGCCAGTCGATTGATTCGGCGTCGAGATGGTTGGTAGGCTCGTCGAGCAGGAGTATATCGGGTTGCTGAAGGAGCAGACGGCAGAGGGCCACACGGCGGCGTTCGCCACCTGAGAGTGTGGATATCTTCTGATCATCGGGCGGACAGCGCAGTGCATCCATGGCGCGTTCGAGTTTATTGTCGATGTTCCATGCGTCGGTGGCATCGAGTTTATCCTGGAGCGCGGCCTGACGGTTGATGAGCTGATCCATCTTCTCGGGGTCGGCGAGCACTTCCGGGTCGGCGAAAGCGTTGTTGACCTCGTCATACTCCTTGAGAAGCTGCATGATGGGCGCCACCCCTTCTTCCACTACTTCGCGCACAGTCTTGTCGGGGTCGAGCACGGGTTCCTGTTCAAGATACCCCACCGAGTATCCGGATGAGAACACCACATCTCCCTGATAGCTCTTGTCGAGTCCGGCTATGATTTTGAGCAGAGTCGACTTTCCGCTGCCATTCAGACCGATGATGCCGATTTTGGCACCATAGAAGAACGAGAGATAGATGTCTTTCAGAATCTGTCGCTGCGGCGGGATAATTTTGCTTACTCCCACCATTGAGAATATTATTTTCTTGTCGTCGGCCATTGCTGTGTGTGTTATCAGTGTTTGCGGGATGGTTTGCGGGCGGCCGATGTGCGGTAGCCGCAGTTTACGCGCCCTTGCGAGATACTATTGAGTTTGGCACGTATCATCTGCTTGCGTATGGGTGAGATATGGTCGGTGAATACCTCTCCGAGCAGATGATCGTATTCATGCTGGATGATGCGCGATGCGAATCCTGAGAACTCCTGTTCATGAGGTTCGAAATTCTCATCGAGCCATTTGAGGCGTATGTGTTCGTGACGTCGCACATTTTCGTTTATGCCGGGGAGAGAGAGACACCCCTCGGCGCGGCTTACCGGCGCGGCATCCTCGATTACTTCCAGTTCGGGATTGATGAGCACCAGTCGGAGATCGGCACATTCGGGGAAGCTGTCGGCCATGGGGCGGCCGTCGATTACGGCCAATGCGATGGAGCGGCCTATCTGGGGAGCGGCGAGGCCTACGCCGTCGGAGTTGTACATCGTCTCCCACATATTGTCAATCAGCTTGTGGAGGTCGGGATAATCCTTGGTAATGTCTTCGGCCTCTTCGCGCAGCACCGGCTGGCCGATAAGATATACGGGTAGTATCTGTAATTTCGGTATTTTTCTACAGTTGCAGACGCTTCCCACGGCTCGACACAGTGGGAAGCGTCTGCAAATATAACGATAAATCTTTGATTCTGCAACAATCGCCGGACAATGCGCCAACCGAGACAAGGACCTGACCGCCGGCCATGGCCGGCCTACGACGTGGCACGCCATGGCCGGCGGAGTCAGAAGCTGTCGGAAAAGAGGCTGCCCGGGAGATGACGGCAGTTGTAGGCAGAAGCCATGACTTCGCCGTAGGCTCCTGCCGAGCGGAGGGCGAGCAGGTCGCCCCGCTGTGTGAGCGGGAGGCGCTCGTCGCGGCCGAAGCAGTCCGATGATTCGCATACCGGACCTACCACATCATATACCTCCTCAGCATCGGCGGCCGATGTGATGTTGTCTATTTTATGGTGGGCCTGATAAAGGGCCGGACGAATCAGGTCAGTCATTCCGGCGTCTACGATTATGAATTTTTTTGCCACACCCTGCTTGACGTATGTGACGCGTGTGATCAGCGAACCGCATTGCGCTACTATAGATCTGCCCAGTTCGAAATGCACTTCCTGTCCGGGACTCAGATGAAGATGACGGGCAAAGACATCGAAATACGAATCAAAATCAGGAATCGGGTGAATGTCGGGATGGTCGTAATCGATGCCGAGTCCGCCACCGACATTAATCCACGGTATATCAAAGTCTTCGTATTCCTGCCTGAGGGTATTTATGCGCTCGCAGAGCAGCCTGTAGGGGGTGAGGTCGGTGATCTGCGACCCGATATGGAAGTGCAGCCCACGGAATTGCAGATGTTGCGAATCGCGGCAACGCTCCATCAGCGGACGCAGCATCGATATGGCTATTCCGAATTTGTTTTCGGCCAGACCTGTAGTGATGTAATGATGGGTGTGAGCATCGATTTCAGGATTTATGCGTAGCGCCACCGGGGCTTTGATTCCCGTCTCGGCGGCAATCCGGACGATTGCATCCAGCTCTTCGGCCGATTCCACATTAAGGCATCCCACCCCGAGCCGGAGTGCGCGGGTGATTTCACGGTCAGTCTTCCCTACTCCGGCGAATACGATCGACCCGGCAGGGAATCCCGCTTCAATAGCGGCCTCGACTTCGCCGATGCTGACCGTGTCGGCACCCAGTCCGGCAGCTGCCACGCGGCTCAGTATCCTGGGGTTGGTATTGGCTTTTACGGCATAGTGCACCCTGAAGGCCGGATGCGATGCGGCGGTATTGACTGCATCGAGCGTGTCGCCGAGCAGTCGTGTATCATAATAATAGCACGGTGTTTCTACCGAATTCAGGCGCTCCACAGGGAAGTGCACATCGGGTGTGACGGATTGACTTGTCATAATCAGAAATAATCAGAAGAGATATTTGCTTAAAGCCCGGAGAGCCTCCACCTTGTCGGCCTCGCGGATCAGCAGCGAGATATTGTAATTGCTTCCGCCATATGATATCATGCGCACGGGGATGTCGCGCAAGGCATTGACCACGGCGGCCTCGAAGCCCCGGTTTTCCCACTGCAGGTCGCCCACGACACATACTATTGCCATGTCACGGTCTACGGAGACAGAGCCGAGTTCAGAGAGTTCAGCCACTATTTCATCCAGATGCGAAAGATTATCTATAGTGACCGACACACCGACTTCCGATGTGGTAATCATATCGATTGGAGTGCGGTATTTTTCGAAAATCTCGAATATGCGGCATAGAAATCCATATGCCAGCAACATATGGCTGCTCTTTATCTTGATGGCAGTGATTGAATCCTTGGCGGCCACGGCCTTGATGCGGTGCTCTGAAGGGGCGTTATAGATTACAGTCCCCTTGGCATGAGGCTCCATCGTATTGAGCAGGCGCACCGGGATATTGGCGCTTTTGGCAGGGAGCACACATGTGGGGTGAAGGATTTTGGCTCCGAAATATGCCAGTTCGGCAGCTTCGTCGAAATGAAGTTCATCAACGGGCGCTGTATTGTCGACAAATCGCGGGTCGTTGTTGTGCATACCGTCGATATCGGTCCATATCTGTATCTCCTCAGCTCCAATGGCGGCGCCGATGAGTGATGCCGAGTAGTCGCTTCCGCCTCTCTGCAGGTTATGGATTTCTCCCTTATGGTCGCGGCAGATGAATCCTTGTGTCAGATACACGTCATGACCCGGATCGACTTCAAGGATGGCGCTGAGCCGCGAACTGATAAAATCCTGGTCGGGTTCGCCATCGGCACCGGTGCGCATGAATCCCGGGGCATCCAGCAGCACTACATCTATCCCACGCTCTTTCATATAGAGATAAACGAGATTGGTGGAGAGCCGTTCGCCATAGGCCACTATTTCCTTTTCAGTGCGTCCCGGGCGCGGGGCGACGAGATGCACGCGAAGCGCGGCAAAAAGATGCGACAGGCGTTCGTGAGCTTCCCGGAGCAGCGCCCCGTCGGAAAGGAGGGCATCGGCCACTTCGCGATACTTTGCTTCAAGCCGGCCTACCCCGGCGGCGGCCTCTGCGGCCTGCCCGGACTCAAGGAGGGCTGCGATATGGAGCAGACTGTTGGTAGTGCCCGACATAGCGCTGAGCACGACGATTGCCGGGGTTTCGGCAGCCACCAGTTCGGTGACATTCTTCATACGTTGCGGAGTGCCTACTGATGTGCCTCCGAATTTCATTACCTTCATTTTAATACCTGTAGTGTAAACCTGTGTGTGTGCGCGTGTGTTATCCGGAGAATCCATTTGCCGAAATTTGATCGCGGGACTCCTTTTTTTGAGGGATCGGAATCAGTCTGAAGCTTTTCCATAGCCCTGAAATGGGGGTGAGACGGTATCGGCCGAGGGGCCGACACATCAGTCTGTCACATCATTTCGCATCACAGCCGCAGTCGGCCTACACGGTCGGCATCTGCGGGAATCTGCCGTAGCGGGGGGGGGGCGGAATCAGAGTCTGGAGAAGTCGAAGCCTCCTGCGCGTGAGTTTAGCCAGTCGGTGAGGATGATTACAGCGGCTGTCTTGTCGTGTAGCTCCTTGCATCGGCGATCAGATTTCTTTACGCCTGCGGCTATCATGCTCTGCATTGCTATTGCCGACGTAAACCTCTCATCCATGCGCTCCACCGGCATGTCGGGCATTTCACGGCGCAGGCGCGCGAGAAACGGCTCTATGTATCTGGCCGATTCCGAATCCTCGCCGGTCAGGGTACGTGGCAACCCCATCACAATAAGGTCGACTCCTTCGCGCGCGCAGTAGGATTTGAGGAAGTCCATCAAATCGCAGGTGCGCTGAGTGGGGAGTCCGTTGGCCGAAATACGCAACGGGTCGGTCACTGCGACTCCGCAGCGTTTTCTACCGTAATCTATGGCAATAACACGTCCCATGTTGCAAAATTAATCAAAAAAATCGGGAAAAACAGCGAAAGCCTCGCAAATATCATGTTTTTTACACGGCTCTTTCATTTAAAAATGCTTTGAATTTTCAAAGTGCATGACTTATAGTTAGTTAAAAGCCATTAACCCTTTTATCCAAAATGAGATTAATACAGCCATTGCGAAACTGCTACATATAACTACTTGATTAACAGTGGCGCATTGTAGCATCAAAGTTAAATGAAAGAGCCGTGTGTTTTTTATCATCAACACGATATTTGCGAGGCTTATTTTGTCTGTTATACTCTATAATTCCGCGGATTACTTGCCGAAGTAGCGCTGATAGAGTCCATAGAAGCCACGGCCATGACGGGCCTCGTCTTTTGCCATCTCATGGACAGTGTCGTGGATGGCATCGAGGTTCTGGGCTTTGGCGTTCTTGGCGATACGCATTTTGTCTTCATTGGCACCGGCCTCTGCGTGCATACGCTTCTCGAGATTGGTTTTGGTGTCCCACACCATGTCGCCGAGGAGTTCGGCGAATTTGGCGGCATGTTCGGCCTCTTCCCATGCATAGCGCTTGAATGCCTCTGCGATTTCGGGATAACCCTCGCGGTCGGCCTGACGCGACATGGCCAGATACATACCTACCTCAGTGCATTCACCGGCGAAGTGGTTGTTGAGGTCTTTGATCATCTCCTCGTCGCAACCCTTGGCTACCCCTACCTCATGCTCGGTGACGAATTTCAGCAGTTCGTCGGCATTGAGTTCTTTAAATTTCGACTGGGGCGCACCGCACTGGGGGCACTTCTCGGGAGCTGTCTCACCCTCTGCGATGTAGCCGCAGATTGTGCAAATCCATTGTTTTGCCATACTTTTTATATTGATTTTTTTTTGTGTTATGTCTGTCTGTCACTCGACACAGAGGACAACGCGCACTACGTACGCACGCCCTATCTGTCGCAACACTATTAACAAACGGCCAGGACTAATTGTTCGTATGCGATGTGCGTTTTTTTGGTGAAATCCGTACTAATTTTCTGTACGGTTTTATTCCACACGTCCGTTTCCGGACACCCCCATATCCTCAGATTCCACTAATTATCAGCATATTGCACTTCTGGCACGCTAATTGTCAGATAGTTTTCAGACCAACATAAAAAAAGTACCGACAATGGACCGAATAATATCCGACATCGAGAAACGCCGCCAGAGGATGCGCCGGCTGATACCCTGGGGATGCGCCCTGCTTGCGCTTGCCGCCGGCGGGATACTCCTTATCTACTGGCTGCAGGATAGTGTGGACTCGCGCTACCTTACATTCAGCACCGCCGACACGGGCACGATCGAGAGTGCCGTCACCACCAACGGGCGCATCATCCCGGCATTTGAACAGATTATCGTATCTCCCGTATCCACCCGAATCCTTGAAGTATATGCCCATGAGGGCGACGCCGTGGAGGAGGGGACTCCCCTTCTCCGCCTCGACACCGAGGCGGCCCGCACCGAATGGCAGCGGCTCGCCGACGAGCTGGCCATGAAGCAGAGTGAAATCCACAATCAGGGGCTGACCGACGAAACACGCCTCACCGACCTCGAGATGCGTATCCGCACTAAAGAACTCACCGTGGAGCAGCTGCTTGCCGAATACCGCAGCGAGCAGCGCCTCGACTCCATCGGGAGCGGCACCGGCGAGCGGGTGAGACAGGCTCGTCTGGCATGGCAGACTGCTCAACTTGAGCTACAGCAGATGCACCGTCAGCTCGACAATGAGCGGCGCATAGCCATTGCCACCGCCCGGAGCAAACATCTTGAGGAGAACATATCGTCCCGTCAGCTTGCCGAAGCGTCCCGCACCCTCGATGAGGCTCGTGTGGCGGCCCCGCTACGCGGCACTCTTACATATCTTAACTCTAACGTGGGAGCTACCGTAGGAGCCGGCGAGCGCCTGGCAGTGCTCTCCGACCTGTCGTCGTTCAAGGCGCAGGGGGAGCTGCCCGAAGGGCATGGCGACAAACTCACGATCGGGACTCCGGTGCTGGTGCGCGTCGGCGCACGCCGCTATTCGGGTCATGTGAGCCAGCGCAACGCGCAATCGAGCGCCGGAATAATCACATTTACCGCTCTCCTCGACTCGGCCGATGCCCCGGGACTGCGTTCAGGCATCGCGGCGCATGTAAGTCTGATTTACGACGAGAAGCCCGATGTGGTGCGTATCAAGAGCGGTTCGTTTTTCAAGGGAGCGGGCGAATACTATCTCTACGTGCGCACTTCCGACTCGCGACTTGAACGGCGCAAGGTGCATCTGGGCGACAGTAACCCGGACTATATCGAAGTAGTGTCCGGACTTAAGGAAGGTGAAGTGGTGGTGATCGGCGGGCTGGAATCGACGCGATCCGTGATACCTGTCAAGGACTGACCCTTTCACCCCCCGGCGCACTTCATCTTTTCTCCCCCCCCACACCGGCGGAATCTCAGTAAAATAACACATAAATAAAATACTTGTCATGGCTATTATCCAACTTGAGAATATCAAAAAAGTATACCGCACTGCGGATATCGAGACCATCGCGCTCGAGAGCGTGAACATTTCTATCGAGAAGGGCGAATTTGTAAGCATCATGGGGCCTTCGGGATGCGGCAAGTCGACGCTGCTCAACATCATCGGCCTGCTCGACAAGCCCACCCAAGGGAGCGTGAGCCTTATGGGGCGTGAGCTTACCGACTGCTCCGATCGCGAACTGTCGCGCTTCCGCAACCTCAACCTCGGCTTCATCTTCCAGAGTTTCCATCTGATTCCGTCGCTCGATGTGATGCAGAATGTGGCAGTGCCACTCACCTACCGCCCCGGCGAGAAAGGGAAAGACCGCCGCAAGCATGTGCGTGAAGTGCTCGAACACCTCAATCTCGGCAACCGGCTGCACCACTTCCCTACACAGCTTTCGGGCGGACAGTGCCAGCGTGTGGCAATTGCTCGAGCCATAGCCGGGAATCCGGAAATCATACTTGCCGACGAACCGACGGGCAATCTCGACTCCCACATGGGAGCCGAAGTGATGCAGCTCCTGCACCGGCTCAACCGCGAGGAGGGGCGCACGATAGTGATGGTGACCCACAACGAAGAGCAGGCACGGCAGACCGACCGCATCATCCGCTTCTTCGACGGGCGCCAGGTGAAATGATTCCGACACATATCAATATATCCGACTACACATGAACTATATCCGACAGATAATATTCGAACTGCGGCATCAGACCCTGATGACCTGGCTCTCGATAGCCGGCACCACGATAGCCGTATTCCTGATAATGAGCGACTTTATGGTGAGTCGCATCAACATCGTCTCTGCCGCTCCCGAATCGCGGCGCGAACGCATACTCTATGGGTTCGGAGGCGAAGTGGTGAGCTACGGGGGCAAAAACCGTTCCTCCTCCTCCATATCGCTCGAACTGGCCCACGAACTCTACGAGGGGCTTGACGGGGTGGAACTCGTGGCCTATACCGACAACTACGCCGAGACCATCGCCATCGGCATCGACGGCGGGAAAAGCGTATCATCGGCATTGCGCAAGGTAGACGACAACTTCTGGAAAATCTACGACTACACCTTCGAGCAGGGAGCTCCCTTCACCCGCGAAGAGGTAGAGGCCGGAGTCAACAACATCATCCTCTCGCACAGCACAGCCGAGACGCACTTCGGCAAGGATGCCGACATATTGGGGCGCTCCCTGCGCGTGGGCAACAGGGAATACCGCGTCAGCGGCGTGGTAAGCGATGTGAACCCGCTGATGTCGCTCACCTGCGCCGATGCCTTCGTGCCCCACACCTCGACCGGGATGCCCTCCAACGTATGGAACTACTATCTTGGCGATTACCAGGCCATACTGCTGCTCAATCCGGGCACCGACCCCGCCTCGATACAGCAGCAGACCGAGGGGCGCTACAACGCATTCAACGACCGACATAAGAACGATGACCTCTCGCTCACCTACCACGGCCAGCCCTACGACACCGAAATCATGAACTCCGGCGTAGGGACCAACGATACCCCCGACCTGTCGGACAAGCGGCGTATGCGGTATATCGGCTATGCGATACTGCTGCTGATTCCGGCCATCAACCTCAGCAGCATGACCCGCAGCAGAATGCGCCGCCGGGTAAGCGAAATCGGTCTGCGCCGCGCCTTCGGCTGCACACGCTTCAGGCTTCTGTCCGACCTGCTGACCGAAAACTTTATCCTCACACTTCTGGGTGGTGTGCTGGGGCTGGGGCTGAGCATCGTGTTTATCACGACTTTCTCCAATTACTTCGTCGCCTACGGCAACATCTACGGGATGACACTCGCGCAGACCATGGCAAGGCCAAGTCTGTCGATGCTCTTCAGCTGGCAGATCTTCTTCGTAGTGCTCGGCTTCTGCTTCCTGCTCAACCTGCTGAGCGCCGGAATACCGGCCCTGAAAGCCGCCTTCACCAATCCGGCCGAAGCCCTGAGCGGCGAGAATGCCCACAAATAATGCCCCACCCATTCCAAGACACACATACATTTACAGACACACAATCGTATGAAACGCGCATTATTCTCACAGATAAAAAACGAGTGGAAAGAGAACCTCTGGCTCGTGATAGAGCTGCTGATAGTGGCTCTGGTGATATGGGGACTCGCCGTATTCGTGATACGCACGATACGCGACGTGAATTATCCGAAAGGGTTTGACGAGACGGGGGTCTATTACGGCGACATGCAGATCTTCGACGACGACGGCAATCAGGTCTACGGCTTCGGCTACGGCGACACCCCCGCCGAGCAGATCGCAGAGGTGGTGGCCGCCAAACAGGCCCTGCTCGACAGGATACGCCGGATGTCGATGGTGGAATACGCCGCCTACGGCAACAATCCCCTCCCCTACAACTATACCTTTATCGGCAACGGAATGGAAGACATCGTAGAGGGTGACACCGTCACCTACACCGTCAATATCCGCAAACTGACTCCGGAAGGGGCCAAAGTGCTCGGACTCTATTCCCCCGACGGCAAGGATGCCGATGCACTGGCCACCGTGCTGGAACGCGGAGAGACACTGATCGGCTCCTCCCCCCTGACCGAACAGGAGGGGATCGACCTCGAGCATTTCGTAGGGAGCGGTCCGCTGACCGGGAATTTCAACTATCCCCGCATCGGCGCGACATTCCAGGGGATACGCCGCACACAGTATGAAATCCAGATACCGGCCACCATGCTGATTCCGATACGTGAAAATTCGGCGGAGATATTGCAGTGCGAAAAACTTCTGCTCAAAGTAAAGCCCGGCATGGACCGTGACTTCGAGCGCGCCCTTGAGGACGACCCGTCGATACTGACCTACAAGAACGTGCACCTCGACGGCGTGCACTCACTGCTCGACGACAAACTGCGCCTGCAATGGAACTCCGACGTACAACAGCGCACCTACTTCGCCGGTGCACTGCTGCTGCTCTTCATCGTATTCTTAGGACTTCTGGGCACATTCTGGTACCGCGTATATCAGCGCACATCCGAAATAGCCGTGCGCAAGTCATTCGGAGCCACCGACTCCGACATATTCCGCCGCTTCATCAGCGAGGCCATGACTCTGCTCGGCGCATCCTTCGTGCTGGCAATCGGGGTAGCGCTCCTGGCAATCGGGCAACTATCCTCTTCCTATCTCGCCTCAGTGACCTACTTCCCCGGATGGCAATGGGATATGGCTCTGGCCGGCGTCATCTCTTTCGTCCTGATGAGCATCATGCTTCTGGCCGGCGTGGGGATACCCGCACGCCACGCCATGAAAATCGAGCCGGCCATCGCCTTGAAGGAAGAATAATTGCCAATAATTCCCAATTCCCAATTCAATCAATGAGAATCACCATACTGTTTCTACTTGGTATATTGTTGTCAGTGCCTATGGCACCTCTCCGGGGTCAGATCAAAACCCTGACCCTCGGAGAGGCCATAGTCCGTGCCCGCACATCAAGCCTTGATGCCGCAATAGCCCTCGACAGACTGCGGGCCTCTTACTGGGAGCACCGGGCATACCGGGCATCCCTTCTCCCTGAAATCACTTTCAAAGGCACACTCCCGTCATATCATAAACAATACTCTCCCTACATGAACCAGAATGGAGAATACTCCTTCGTGGCCAACCATTACATGCAGCTTTCAGGTGAGATTTCCGTCAGCCAGAATATCTGGACTACCGGAGGCACACTCGGGCTTACGACTTCGCTCGATTATCTACGACAGTTCAGCGGACAGCCATACAATAGATTCATGTCGATACCGGTGGCTATCACGCTTTCACAGCCGATATTCGGTGTAAACCATACAAAATGGAACCGACGCATCGAGCCTACACGCTACCGTGAGGCGCAGGCCGAGTTTATGAGTGCCACTGAAGATGTGGCCATATCCGCCATAACGTATTATTTCTCTATGCTGATGGACCGCGAGAACCTCGCCATCGCACGCGAGAATCTCCGTCATGCCAAGCAACTACACGCCGTGGCCGTAGAAAAACGTGCCATGGGACAGATAAGTAAAAACGACCTCCTGCAGATGGAACTCAACATGCTCGACGCACAATCCAAACTGACCGATTATGAAAGCGCCCTGCGCACCTCTACATTCCAGCTACTGACTTTTCTCGACCTTGAGGATTCCGCAGGACTGCAGCCGGAAGTGCCGGAGATGATCCCTGACGTCGACATCACGTTTGCCGAAGCCTACGACAAAGCCCTTGCCAACAATAAGCTTGCCCTCTCCATGAGCCGCCGCCGTCTGGAGGCCGACTACGCTGTGGCTCAGGCCAAGGGGGAAAGGCACAGCATCAGTCTCTTCGCTCAGGTGGGATTCACCGGCTCCGCCCACACTCCCGGCGGAGCCTATAATCCGCTAAAGGACAATCAGCTCGTAGAAATCGGATTCGAAATTCCGTTGCTCGACTGGGGGCGGCGTCAGGGCAAAGTGAAAGTGGCCGAAAGCGCTCGCGACGTCACTGTCACAAGCCTGCGGCAGGAAGCCCAGACTTTTCGCCAGAATCTATATGTAATAGTGGAACGATACTCCAACCAGCGACGTCAGCTTGAAATAGCAGCACGCGCCGACACCATCTCCGCCCGACGATACGCCACAAATGTTGAGACATTCATGACAGGACGCATATCCACTCTCGACCTCAACGACTCCCGCAGTCAGAAAGACGAAGCTCGCCGCACATTCATCAACGAGCTCTATCTCTTCTGGCTATACTACTATCAGATACGCAGTCTTACGCTTTGGGACTTCGCATCCGGCACTCCGATTGAGGCGGATATTGAAAAAATCATTAAATTTGCAAAGTAATTACGCCAACCGTATTCCGGCTAAAATCTGACGATAATGATTCTGATCATAGATGACGATCCTGCCATACGCACCTCTCTGACCTACCTGCTGCGACACCACGGGCTGGAACCGGTGGCCGTAGGGTCGCCTGACGAGGCCCTGCCATATTTCCGCAGCGGCACTCCGCGTCTGGCTCTGATGGACATGAACTTCACGCGCAGCACCTCGGGCCACGAGGGTCTGCACCTATTGCGTCAGGCTCACATCTTCATGCCTTCTCTGCCGGTGATTCTCATCACTGCATGGGGCAGCATCGACCTCGCCGTGGAGGGGATGAGGAACGGTGCGTTCGACTTCGTCACCAAACCATGGGACGCCCGTCTGCTCCTGCAACGAATCGATACCGCACTGAGCCTCTTCGCCGGCGCCCGGGATGCGACTCCGGGAGAAACCCGGCAGTTTGACAGCGCCGGCATCATCGGCCGGAGTCCGGAAATGCGGGAACTGCTGGCCACTGTGGAACGTGTGGCACCCTCCGACGCTCCGGTACTGATACTCGGCGAGAACGGCACCGGCAAGGAACTCATTGCCCGGGCAATACACCTTAACAGCCGGCGCGCTGCCGCGCCCTTTGTAGAGGTGAATCTCGGAGGCATCCCCGCCTCGCTTTTTGAAAGCGAGATGTTCGGCCACGTCAAAGGGGCATTCACAGGAGCCGTGGCTTCGCGCAAAGGAAGATTTGAGACGGCCGACGGGGGCACTATCTTCCTTGATGAAATCGGCGACCTCGACCCTGCCTCTCAGGTGAAGATGCTGCGGGTGCTGCAGCAACACACATTCCAGCCGCTTGGCGATTCGCGCACACGCAGCGCCGACTTCCGGGTGGTGAGCGCCACTAATGCCGATCTGACGGCTCGTGTGGCCGACCGCTCATTTCGCGAAGACCTCTACTATCGAATCAATCTGATCACTCTGCGGCTCCCACCGCTGCGTGAGCGCCGTGAGGACATACCGCTGCTCGTGAGACACTTCCTGAAGGAAGGAAGCCGCACACATAATATCCCGGCTCCTGAGATTTCGTCAGAAGCCATGACGCTGCTCTCCCGACTCCCTTATCCGGGTAATATACGCCAGCTGAAGAATATCGTGGAACGGGCCATGCTCATAAGCGGCGGGGGCATAATCGGTGCCGACCTCTTCAGGCAGGATGCCGAGGCGGCAGCGACAGCAGGTCCGGACTGTGCCCCAGTCATGGAAGATACCCCGGCCACTCTGGCCGATGTGGAGCGTGAGGCTATACGCCGCGCGCTCCGGCAACACAACGGCAATCTATCCGCCACAGCTCTCTCGCTCGGCATAACACGTCAGGCTCTCTACCGCAAACTTGAAAAATTCAATCTCAACCGATGAGCGACAACCGATGGCTTAAGATTCCCGGCAGCGGCGTGCTCTTCCTTCTGCTTACCGCCGCCTGCACCGCACTTGCCTGGCTCGCCTTTGATTCCGGGGCACACCCGACTGCGGCGACTGTGATAGCCGCGGCTATCGCCCTGCTGCTCCCGGCTCTCTGGTATGTCGTAGTCAAGCCGCGCCGCATGGTGATGCACGGTATGGAACTTCTCTCCGGACAAGAAACCAACAACAGGCTGACCCTCACCGGCCAACAGGATGCCGACCGCATAGTCTCGCTATTCAATACACTCATGGAGAGGCTGCATCAGGAGCAATTACGTCTGCGCGAACAAAACACTTTCCTGCATCTTCTTATCAATGCATCGCCTATGGGAATAGCAATCCTTGATTTCGACGGGCTATGCACCGATGTCAACCCTGCATTCATACGGCTCGCATCACTCCCCGACCCCAATTCGGCGACAGGACTGACCGTCGGATCGCTCCCGTCGCCCATAGCCCGGGCCTTAGGGGCACTTGCCGACGGTGAGACTCGCACTGTGCGGCTTGACGACACCTCGATACTGCGTTGCTCCCGCCTGTCATTTGTGGAGCGCGGTTTCCGCCGCCCTTTCATCCTGATAGAGAGTCTGACCGAGGAAGTGATGGAAGCACGCCGTCAGGCCTACGGGAAGGTAATCCGGCTGATGTCGCATGAGGTCAACAACAGCATGACCGGAATCGTCACGCTCCTGCAGATTCTTGCCGACGTACATTGCGACGACCCGGAAATGTCGGATTGCATCACCAGTGTGAGCGACCGATGCGACAGGCTCGGACGCTTCATTGCGGCATATGCCGATGTGGTGCGTCTGCCCGACCCCATGCTTCTCCACATCGACCTATGTGCATTTATCGACTCCCAGCTCCCGTTCCTGCGCTCCTGCACCTCTTGCGATATCGGAATCTCTCACCCTGACACACCTCTGACTGTGGCTATAGATGCCGATATGATGTCGCAGACTCTGGTCAATCTGATACGTAATTCCACCGATGCCATACGTGTCGCCGATCGTTCCGACGGCCATATCCGGATAAGTCTGGACACGACGAAGGACGAGGGCGTGCAACTCACCGTCACCGACAACGGCTGCGGCATATCCGACGAAGTGGCCTCCAATCTGTTCACTCCATTCTACTCCTCCAAGCCCGACGGCCAGGGCATCGGCCTCACCATGACCGCTGAGATTCTGCGCCGACACAATGCCCGCTTTTCGCTGCGCACCGGCAATGACGGACTGACACGATTCAACATCATTTTCCCCTGCTCTCATCACATATGACTCCTGACAATACCCTCGCTTCATCTGAATCATCACATCGTAATAAGCGTGACTCCCGATCCGGGACATCACTGCTGCAACGCGAATGCCGACGCCTGCGTCGAATGCTGCGGAGCCACGGCATCCACAGCGTGCTGCTCGGGCTCAGCGGCGGCCCTGACAGTGTGGCGGCATTCCATCTGCTGCGACTCGCCACCGACGGATGGCCTGAATTCCGACTCGGCGTGGCCCACGTCAATTTCCGGCTACGCGGCGACGAGAGTCGGCGCGATGAGGAATGTGTGCGCATGATGATGGATCGATATCCGGATGCTGAAGCCCACTTCATCAGTTTCGATACGGTGGCCTACTGCAATGAGCATTCGCTCTCTATCGAAATGGGAGCACGCAGACTGCGCCACGACTGGTTTGACACACTCCGCACACGCCATGGATACGACCGGATAGCCACCGGACACAATGCCGACGACAACGAAGAGACCATGCTCCTCAACTTGCTGCGCGGCAGCGGCACGCGCGGACTGCGCGGCATGACGGTTCTCACCGGCAGGATGCTTCGCCCGCTGCTCCATCTGTCGCGCCGCGACATTCTATCGATACTCGCCGAAATAGCCGGGCCTGACAATGCATCGACACTCTACGTGACCGACTCCACCAACCTTGCCGACGACTACCGCCGCAACTTCCTGCGCCACCAGATTATCCCCAGGCTTGCCTCCCGTTGGGAAGGGGTTCATACCGCCATGCAGACTACTCTGCATCTGATGGACGAAGAATGCCGCATTGTGGAATATGCAGTCGCAAATGCTCTGAAAAACACCGATAATCTCCTCTCCTGGGACACTCTGCGGGAATTTCCCTCCCCCCTCACCCTGATACGCCAATGGCTGATGCCGCACGGAGGCTCTACAGTGCAGGCCGCCGAGATGGCTGCCCTGTTTGAAGCCGCACCATCGATGCCTCCGGCAGGAGCACGATGGAAGTTGCCGGAAGCGGAGGTGACGGCCACTGCCTACGGTCTGCGGATAAGCTCGCTGAACACTCCGGCCGACGAGCCTCCGCCGGCCGAATGGCGCGAAATCCACACGGCCGGCGACTGCGGAATTATGCAGACAATAAGACTATGCCGCCCCCATGAAGCCTGGCTCCCATACGGTCCCGGCTACTTCCGATGGCGTCATCCCCGAGAGGGTGAGCGCATGCAGACAGGTCCGAACGCCTCGAAGCTAATCACCCGCATACTCAAAGAAAACGGAGTGACGGCAGCTATGCGCCCGCATGTGTGGCTTCTGGCCCGCAACAGCGATGATGCCGCAATATGGATTCCCGGAATTCGCCGCGCCGCCACCGCACTCCTGAGCGGCACAGAAGAGCATATATGGCATATCCGCACAACCGGGTGGCACAGCAAAGATTGCTCTGGCGATAATCCCGGCGACTGACCGGCGTGACACGGTTTTACACACAGGCGCCTGCCACACAAGCGCGCAAATTTAATTTCTGCGCGAATGTGCGAATTAATTTCTAAGTAAGTGTTCAAATTTAATTTAAACCGCTTCCAACAAAATCTGCGACCCCTGCGTTCACATTTTTTGTTGGAAGCGGTCTTATACAATATGCGGGCTTGTTTTTTAGTCGATTCCGGTGCGGAGTGAAGGAGAGATCCCCCCATCTCCGCCGACAATCTATTGATAATTATTGCTGTCCGATAAAACTTTTTGAGGCAAAACAAAATTAGGACTGGCA